>Ga0315906_10000959_pt1 | contig 43987 bp, 33 predicted proteins | sample LakEriMetagenome_4_FD_203526 | JGI IMG/M metagenome (GOLD analysis project Ga0315906, IMG submission 203526) | Freshwater fungal communities from buoy surface, Lake Erie, Ohio, United States - Buoy 2 MA122 | ecosystem: Environmental > Aquatic > Freshwater > Lake > Lake biofilm | place: USA...
ACACTAAGGGGATTAACCACAAAGGCACAAAGGACACTAAGGGGATTAACCACAAAGGCACGAAGGACACTAAGGGGATTAACCACAAAGGCACAAAGGACACTAAGGGGATTAACCACAAAGGCACAAAGGACACTAAGGGGATTAACCACAAAGGCACGAAGGACACGAAGGGGATTAACCACAAAGGCACAAAGGACACTAAGGGGATTAACCACAAAGGCACAAAGGACACTAAGGGGATTAACCACAAAGGCACGAAGGACACTAAGGGGATTAACCACAAAGGCACAAAGGACACTAAGGGGATTAACCACAAAGGCACGAAGGACACTAAGGGGATTAACCACAAAGGCACGAAGGACACTAAGGTTATGGATGAGAGGGCTAATGATTTATCTAAGGAGATTATTGGGGCGGCGATCGCTGTTCATCGGGAGTTGGGGCCAGGACTATTGGAGTCGGCCTATGAGGCCTGTTTAGAGTACGAGTTATTGGATAGGGGGATAGCGGTGGAGCGTCAAGTTCCTCAATCAGTGATTTATCGCGGTGTTAAACTTGATTGTGGTTATCGTCTCGATCTATTGGTGGAAAATCTGGTTATTGTCGAACTGAAAACCGTTGAACAACTTACCCCCATTCACGAGGCCCAGTTGTTAACCTATCTCAAATTACGCCGGCTTTGGCTAGGATTACTGATTAATTTTAACGTTCCCGTTCTCAAACAAGGCATCAAACGCCTTGTCAACAATTAATCTTTGTGTCCTTTGTGCCTTTGTGGTTCCTCAATCTTCGTGTCCTTTGTGCCTTTGTGGTTCTTTTATCTCCCATGACCTACCGTAAAAAACTCATTGAAGTGGCCCTACCCCTAGAAGCCATTAACGTCGAATCGGCACGGGAAAAGTCGATTCGCCATGGTCATCCCTCTACTCTACATCTTTGGTGGTCCCGGAAACCTTTGGCTACAACTAGGGCGGTTTTATGGGCTTCTTTGGTAGATGATCCTTCCAGTTGGCCAGAGAAATTTCCCACGGAAGAAGCACAGAATCGGGAACGGCAGCGATTGTTTGATATTTTGGGTAGGATTGAGATTGAAAAGGACAAGAAAGGTAACACTAAGCAGGTGGTTAGAGGGTTGGTATCTTGGGATGAGATTAACCAGCCTAACTCAGCAGTATTGCTAGAAGCACAGCGAGAAATTGCGCGCTGTTTAGCTTGGGAACGTGGGGAAGAACCTCCCACTAAACCTGATGCTATACGGGATTATATCGCTAAATATGCCCCCCCCGCCTATGACCCGTTTTGTGGTGGTGGTTCCATTCCTTTGGAGGCCCAGCGCTTGGGTTTGCAGGCCCACGGTAGTGACCTCAATCCGGTGGCGGTGTTGATTACTAAGGCTTTGATCGAGATTCCGCCCAAGTTTAAGGATAAACCGCCGGTTAATCCCGATTCTCGCCAAAAACAAAAGATTTCTTCCTGGGAAGGGGCCCAGGGATTGGCCGCAGATGTGCGCTATTACGGTCAGTGGATGCGGGATGAGGCTTTTAAAAGGATTGGCTATCTTTATCCGATGGTGGAAACCAACCACAAAGGCACAAAGGACACTAAGGTGATTGCTTGGCTTTGGGCCAGGACGGTGAAGTGTCCTAATCCGGCCTGTGGCTGTCAGATGCCTCTGGTTAATAAGTTCTCGCTTTCGACGAAGAAGGGTAAGGAGGCTTGGGTTGAGCCTTTTGTGGGAGATGTTAACACTGAGGGGGATTTTAACCACAAAGGCACTGAGGACACAAAGGGGGATGATTTTGGTGTCTCTGTGGTGCCACCCAAAATCCGCTTTGAGGTGAAAACGGGTAAGGGTACGGCCCCAGATGGGACGGTGAACCGCAAGGGTGCAGTTTGTATCGCTTGTAATACTCCTGTTCCTTTTGATCATATCCGTAGGGAAGGTAAGGCAGGCCGGATGGATTCTCAGTTAATGGCTATTGTCGCTGAAGGACAAGGGGGAAGGGTTTATCTTTCTCCTGATGAGGAACAGGAATATATCGCTAAAAAAGCACAGCCTGAATGGAAACCTGATTCAAATTTACCAGAACAGGCTTTAGGCTTCCGCGTACAAGGTTATGGCATGACGAAACACGCCGATTTATTCACTCCCCGTCAACTCGTCGCTCTCACTACTTTTAGCGATTTAGTAAGTGAAGCCAGAGAAAAAATTAAAGCTGATGCAGTAGCCGCAGGAATCCCTGATGATGATTTACCTCTTAATGATGGGGGAATAGGTGCGACGGCTTATGCGGATGCGGTGGCGACTTATTTGGCTTTTGGCGTAAGTCGAATAGCTAACACTTTATGCACTATAGCAAGATGGACAGCAAGTCGTGACCAAACCGTCACGGCATTTGCACGACAGGCTATTCCGATGACATGGGATTATCCAGATGTCAATCCATTTTCAGGTGCTGCTGGTGATTTAAAAGTCTCTTTATCTTCAATTTGTGATGTTTTAGAAAAGCTTCAGTTTAGTCAACAAGGTAATGTTCAACAAATTGATGCTACTGCTAAAAGTAATGACGAAATAGCACCCAGAATCATCTCTACAGACCCCCCATACTACGACAACATAGGCTATGCAGACCTTGCAGACTTTTTTTATGTTTGGTTGCGTCGTTCCCTTAATTCAGTCTATTCAAACATCTTCAGCACTTTACTCGTACCCAAAACACCGGAATTAGTCGCTACTCCCTATCGTTTTGGGGGTGATAAAAAAAAAGCTCAATCCTTCTTTGAGGAGGGCTTAAGAAAAGCATTCGGGCGAATGAATGGGATGGCTCACTCAGATTATCCTCTTACTGTCTATTACGCCTTTAAACAGGCAGAAACAGAAGACAGTGATGATGATAAGGGAAATGCTGTTGTCTCTTCCACTGGATGGGAAACCATGCTCGAAGGTTTGATTAAATCTGATTTTTCCATTGGTGGCACATGGCCAATGCGAACAGAACTGAGTAACCGTAGTGTTGGACTTGGCACTAACGCCCTCGCCTCCTCCATCGTCCTCGTGTGTCGTCCCCGTCCCGCCGACGCGCCCAAAGCCAGCCGCCGCCAATTCCTCAACGAACTGAAGCGCGACCTTCCCCAAGCCCTAAAACTGCTGCAACAGGGCAATATTGCCCCCGTTGACCTCGCCCAAGCCAGTATTGGGCCCGGGATGGCAATCTACTCCAAATACGCCGCTATCCTCGAATCTAACGGCACTTCTATGGGTGTTCGTACCGCCCTGCAACTGATTAACCAGATTCTCGACGAATTTCTCACCGAACAAGAAGGAGAATTTGATAGTGATACCCGTTGGGCGCTGACTTGGTTCGAGCAGTACCAATTCAACGAAGCACTATATGGCAATGCAGAAACCCTCTCCAAAGCCAAAAACACCAGTATTCAGGGCATGGTTGAAGCTGGCATACTAGAAGCAAAAGCCGGTAAAGTGCGACTACTCAAACGTGAAGATCTTAAAACCGATTGGAAGCCAGAAAAAGATGAGCGGACACCCATCTGGGAAATCACCCAACACCTCATCCATACCCTCGATAAAAACGGCGAAACCGGAGCCGCAGAACTCTTGGCTAAACTAGGAAACAAAGCCGATTTAGCCAAAGAACTCGCCTATAGACTTTATAGCCTCTGTGACAGAAAAGGTTGGACCCAAGAAGCCATAGCCTACAATAGCCTCGTCACCTCTTGGCCAGAAATCACCCGCCTAGCCAACGAATATAAACCCTCTCCCGAACAACTATCCTTTTCTTTGTGACCTTTGTGCCTTTGTGGTGAATTTAAACCACAGAGACACAGAGAACACAGAGTTTTAAAATCAAGTAGTAACCCCCATGAAACTAACCATTGAAGTTCCCGATAACTTAGCAAAACGTCTCAATAACTACTTAAAAGAGCATCCCGAAGAAACCCCGTTAAGTGTAGTTCAAGAAGCCCTAGAAATCAAACTAATTCCCAAAGATACCTCTAGACTTCTAGAACTAGCGGGAATTGTCGAGAATGCCCCACCAGATGCCTCCGTTAACGAAGATTATTTGACATGAGACGATTAGTCCTTGATGCCGGGCCACTTATTGCCCTGTTATCGAGCCAAGATAATTACCACAAGGAAGCGATAAAGGGGTTTGCACAACTACCGCAGGAATTTGGCGCAGTTTTAACCCCTTTACCCATCTTGTTCGAGGTTTATAAATTCGTAGCTAGGGAACAATGTCCACAAGTAGCGCAAAAGGCATTAACTATAATTAAAGAAGAGACCACAATCGTGCCGCTTGAAATGGAAACCATGCAGACTACATTTGATTTAGTCATACAAATGACCAATTGGCAGGGTAGTCTAGAAGATGCTTCAGTGGTAGTCATTGCTCAAAAATTTAACGCCCTAATCTGGACTCTCGATTACAGAGACTTAACTTGGTTTAAAAACATTGAGCTATGGACACCATCTACCTAATCTTTGTGACCTCCGTGCCTTTGTGGTTCCCCAAACTTTGTGACCTTTGTGCCTTTGTGGTTCCCCAAACTTTGTGACCTTTGTGCCTTTGTGGTTCCCCAAACTTTGTGACCTTTGTGCCTTTGTGGTTCCCCAAACTTTGTGACCTTTGTGCCTTTGTGGTTCCCCAAACTTCGTGACCTTTGTGCCTTTGTGGTTCAAAATCCCCCCTCTCCCAAATCCCCACAAGTTTCTAATCTCAAATTGTAATTATGTTTAAAACAATCAAGTTTAAAAACTTTAAATCATGGCAAGATACAGGAGACATTTCCTTAGCTTCTCTTACAGGATTTTTTGGTAATAATAGCTCTGGAAAATCCAGCATTATTCAATTCTTTTTACTTCTCAAGCAAACTGTAGAGTCTAGCGATCGCCAAAGAGTCTTAAACACAGGGGATGAAAGAAGTTATGTTGAGTTAGGGACATTGTATGATATTGCTTATAATCATATTATCCCCAGTGTAATCTCTTTTAAATTAGAATGGGATTTATCAGAAGAATTAAATATTTTTAATCCCGAAAGCTCTCAAGAAGATGTACTTTTTTCCTTAAACTCTCTGGAATTTTATTCAGAAATAAAGCTAAATGATAATCAAATATTTTTAGAAAACTTTTGCTATAATTTTAACTATAATTCAGAAAATATAAGCTTTAAATTCAAGAAAAATGCCGAAAAAGACTCCTGTGAATATGAACTACAATCAGAAGGATATCAACCGAAAAGAAGTAGGGGGAGAGCTTGGCCTCTCCCAGTTCCAATAAAAAACTATGGTTTTCCTGACCAAGCAATTAGTTATTTTCAAAATACAGGCTTTTTATCGGATTTTTCCCTAGCCTATGAAAAAGCATTTGAGCGTATTTATTATCTTGGTCCCCTGAGAGAATACCCCAAAAGAATTTACTCTTGGGCCGGAGAAAAACCGCGAGATGTTGGCCGTAGGGGAGAATTAGCTATTCCGGCCTTACTAGCTTCTCAACAATCAACCATTCAAGAGACCATTGCTTACTGGCTAAAAGAATTAGCTCTAATTCATAGTTTTCAGGTGCAAGCAATTGCAAAAGATCGCAAAGACTATGAAGTTTTGGTACAAAGATTTCCCGATACAGCAAAAGTTTTAATAACGGATGTTGGCTTTGGTGTTTCTCAGGTTTTACCTGTTTTGGTTCTGTGTTATTATGCGCCAGAAGGCTCAACAATCATTTTAGAACAGCCAGAAATTCATCTGCATCCTTCCGTACAGGCTGGACTTGCCGATGTATTTATTGATGCTATTAAAACTCGCAAAATTCAAATCATTGTCGAGAGTCATAGCGAACATTTACTGCGTCGTCTTCAGCGTCGTATTGCTGAAGAAAAAGACGGATTAAGCCCTCAAGACATTAAACTTTACTTCTGTAATTCCAAGCAAGATGGAAGCTCTAGTTTAACCACCTTAGAAATCGACGACTTTGGAAATATTGCCAACTGGCCAGAAAATTTCTTTGGTGATGAAATAGGAGATTTATTTGCCATGACCGAAGCTGCTATAAAACGTCAGATAGTTAGTGAATAAACCCATGAAAGTCATTATTGATACAAACGTCTTAATCGCCGCTAACGGTAGAGATTGTCCTCAAGTTACTCCTAAATGTCAGTTAAGGACAGGACAATATTTAAGAGACATAAAAGAAAATGGAATCATTGTGATAGACAATCAATGGCTAATCTTAAAAGAATATAGAAACAAAGTAAATCAAACAGGACAACCAGGAATAGGAGACGCATTTCTCAAATGGGTATTGACTAATCAGACAAACTCTCAACGTTGTCAACAAGTCAAGATTCATCCTTCAGAAGATAATAGCTTTCAAGAATTTCCTGATGATCCTCAATTAAAAAAATTCGACCCATCAGACCGAAAATTTGTCGCTGTTGCCCTCGCCGCACAAGATTGCCCTCCCATTATCAACGCTGTGGATTCAGACTGGGCCGAGTTTTACGAAGCCCTAACCATCTACGGAATCAGCATAGAGTTTCTTTGTGGTGAAATCGTCTCCCCACAGACCACTCAAGCACAAGTACCTAACCCTCCGTGACCTTTGTGCCTTTGTGGTTAATCCCCCTTCGTGACCTTTGTGCCTTTGTGGTTCCCCAAACTTTGTGACCTTTGTGCCTTTGTGGTAAATCCCCCTTCGTGTTCTTTGTGCCTTTGTGGTTCAAAATCCCCCTTCGTGTTCTTTGTGGTTCAAAATCCCCCTTCGTGTGGTTATCTCTCCCAAATTGAGGCATTATAAAAATAACTCCTCATCAAATCCCATGGCAATCAGCAATCGTGAACGAGTCGGACGCGCCCTAGATTTCCTCAGAGAGGGACTATACCCCTTCATAGAACGAGAAATGAAAGCAAGCTACGGCCAGAAGTGGGTGGCCGTGGCCTTAAGTTGCCTCCCTGAGAGCTACACGATCCGCAGGACAGGTGATGCCGTCCTCAAGGAAGACGTTTCGGCCCTACTAATTGTCCTCTGGGAGCAGTGGAATGAAGTTTTTAAGAAAACCCTAGGCAGAAGCGATCGCTCTCTGGCCAGTGAACTAAGAGATGTCCGCAACGCCTGGGCCCATAACGATGCTTTCAGCCTCGACGATGCTTACCGGGCTTTTGATAGCATCTCTCGCCTACTGAGTTCGGTTTCCGCCGACACCCAAGAGGTGGAGAAGCAGAAGCAAGAAATCCTCAGACTTCGCTTTGAAGAACAGGCCCGGCGAGAGACAAGGCGCCAAGCGATCGCACCTACGGAAGGACAACCGATGTCGGGATTGAAACCCTGGCGGGAAATCGCCACCCCCCACCCCGATGTGGCTTCTGGACGCTTCCAACAGGCCGAATTTGCCGCCGACCTCTGGCAAGTCTATCTCGATGAAGGCTCTGACGAATACCGCGACCCGACGGAATTTTTCCGCCGCACCTACCTCACCGAAGGACTCAAGCAACTCCTCACCAATGCCCTGCTGCGTCTGAGTGGTAATGGCGGAGAGCCGGTGATTGAACTGCAAACTAACTTCGGTGGCGGAAAAACCCACGCCATGCTGGCCCTCTACCATCTGTGCAATGCTTTGGCGATCGAAGATCTTCCCGGTATGGAGTCGATCTTCCAAGCTCTGAACATTAAAAAACCCCCCGAAAATGTCAACATTGCTGTTCTGGTCGGCACTAAAGTCCAGCCTAGTGGCATTCCCCCCTACAAACCGGAACACAACAAGCAAAATCGCCCAGAAATCAAGACCCTGTGGGGAGAAATAGCTTGGCAACTCGGCGGCGCTGAGGGCTACGCTCTGGTTCGCAACGCCGATGAAACTTCCACTAATCCGGGAGACGCACTCAAAATATTGTTTAATCGTTTTTCACCCTGTTTGATCTTGATCGACGAATGGGTTGCCTATGCTAGGCAATTGCACGACAAGAACGATATTCCCGGCGGTAGTTTTGACACCCAGTTTACATTTGCCCAAACCCTGAGCGAGTCGGCGAAAAATGCCCAGCAGACGCTTTTGGCTGTGAGTATCCCCGCTTCGGAAACCGTTGACGAAAAAACCGGAGAAGTACGGACTACAGATGTTGAAACCGGAGGAGAACGGGGTACAGAGGCCCTAGACCGCCTTAAAAATGCGATCGGGCGCATCCAATCCCCTTGGCGACCCGCTAGTGCCGAGGAGAGTTTCGAGATCGTCCGCCGCCGTCTCTTTCAAACCACTACTGACCCGCAACTATTTGTCGCACGGGATGCGGTGATTAAAGCTTTCTCCGAGATGTATCGCACCCAGGCCCAGGAATTTCCTAGCGAATGCCTGGAGGCTGACTACAGACGCCGCCTGCGGGAAGCCTATCCCATTCACCCAGAATTTTTTGATCGCCTCTACTCCGACTGGTCAACCCTCGATAAATTCCAACGCACCAGGGGTGTTTTGCGACTCATGGCCAAGGTCATCCATTCCCTTTGGGAGCGAGAGGACAAGAGCTTGTTGATCATGCCCTCCCACGTCCCGATGGATGATGCTCAGGTTCAGTCGGAGTTAACCCGCTACTTAGATGATAATTGGGTTCCGATCATCGAAAAAGATGTAGATGGCCCCAATTCTCTGCCCCTCGACATCGATCGCCAAAATTCCAACCTGGGACGCTATTCTGCTTGCCGTCGGGTTACGCGCACTATTTACCTTGGCTCGGCCCCCACGATTCGGGCTGCTAACCGAGGACTAGAAGATAAGAGGATCAAACTCGGTTGCGTGCAGCCGGGGGAGACTGTAGCCACTTTTGGTGATGCCCTACGGCGGCTAACAGATCGGGCCACCTACCTCTACATCGATGGCAACCGCTACTGGATTTCCAATCAGCCCAACGTCACCCGCACAGCCCAAGATCGGGCAAACCTGCTCTTTGAGGAGCGGTATAAAGTGACAGAAGAAATCGTCCGGCGCTTGAAGGCCGACCAGCAGCGGGGCGAGTTTGGAGCGATTCATATTGCCCCAGAATCAACTGCTGATATTCCCGATGATCCTCATCTGGGGGTGCGGCTTGTAGTTCTCGGTACTGGGCAACCCCACAGCAAATCCGCCGAAGATAGCCCCGCTCGGCGTTTAGTGGCGGAAATTCTCAATCAGAGAGGGGGTAGCCCCCGCTATTACAAGAATACGCTTGTATTTGTTGCCCCTGACAAGTCGAACTTGGAAAACTTAGAGAAGAACGTCGCCGGATATCTTGCCTGGAATTCAATTGTGGCGGATAAGGAAACCCTCAATCTCGATGTTTCTCAGAATAAACAGGCGATCACTAAGCGCGATCAAGCCGACAAGGAGGTAAGCCTGATCCTCAACCAAACCTATAAGTGGCTGCTGGTTCCAGAGCAACCCGACCCCCAGAAAGGCATCCACTGGACTGATACCAACGCTCAGGGGGACGATTCGCCTATCGATCGAGCCAGCCGCAAACTGGTTCATGAGGGGCAACTGATTACCCATTACTCTGGTGACAACCTGCGGAGGGACGCCCTCGACAAATACCTGTGGCGTTCAACTAACCACATCGATCTGAAACGTCTGTGGGAGTACCTAGCGCAGTATCTTTACTTGCCCCGTCTCAAGAACCAGGATGTTCTACTTCAAACTGTGCGGGAGGGGGTTCGTTCTACGCTCGTACAGGAGAACTTCGGTTATGCAGAGGGCTGGGATGAGGCGAAGCAAAGATATACTGGTCTTGTCATCCTTCGGGATATTAACCCGAGTATCAGCAGTCACAGCCTTCTGGTTAAGCCTGATGTAGCCATGGGGCAGCTAGAGGCCGAGAAACCAGCTAACCCCCCGACCACTGCCGAGACTGATCCCGTTATCTCTAGTGACCGTGATCGGCCGCCATCTTTACCCTCTGGTGTTGGATTAACTGTGACAGAGACTCCCGGTGATCTGGTTGAGAAAAAGCTGGTTCTGCGGAGGTTTTACGGCAGTGTTGAGATCGATCCCCTGCGGATCAATCGAGACGCTCCAGCGATCGCCAATGAGATCATCCAGCATCTCACCCGACTCAGTGGGGCCAGGGTTAAGGTAACACTGGAGATTGAAGCTGACATTCCTGATGGTGTGCCGGATGATGTGGTGCGGACGGTGACGGAGAATTGTCGGACACTAAAATTTAATAATCAGTCTTTTGAACTGGAGTGAATATCGGGAAATTTCCCTATCTGGATTCGGTCATGGCTCTCTTATTCTTTGTGTGATCAGTTTAACTTACTATAGAAGCGATCAATCTTTGTGTCCTCTGTGTCTGGAGTGGTTCCTTCCACTCCCTCGCCAGCAGGACTGTATCTTAGAATACATTTTACCCACCAAACCTAAGAGAGCAATAATAATCCCCCTTTTATCTGAAAAAGAGGGATTTATTTAGTCCAAATTGGTTAGATTGTGAGGAAAGTTTTCACCCTTCTTAGTCTAAAGACAAGAGGTTTTCTGCTGATGTCTTCCCACTACCAAAGTCCGCGGATAGGAGATACACTAGGATCGGGAGCGGGTTGAGGAGCAACTTCAGTAAAGGTTCTGGTTTCCGGGGGTAAAGCGGGAAGTCCCCAAGCGGATTCTTTTTGGTTAAGTTCTCTTAAAAGTTGCGAGCGAGTGGTACTGACGGCGATTTCTGATTTTAGTTTCAAGCGGGAAACCCAATAGGGATGAGCTTTACCCACATAAATTAACTTGCCATCTACCACTTGCAATAGTACATCGTCACCACCAGTGCCATCCCCAACAATACGAGCGGTGGTTCCGTCAGCAAAGTCGCCGTTGAAAATTTCTTTGCCATCCACTGTTACAAGTCTGATCAATTGGATGGACATAATGCCACCCACGGTTCCCCGGACGCGACCGAGTATATAGTCACCGGGGTTGAGTTGCGGCTCACCTCTGTAGGTGTCATGGCCGCGCAGTTGACTGATCAAGATTTCGTTATTTTGTGGTCCTGCTTGTGCGGGTACAGCGCCAACGGTAGTTAGGGCAACTAAACCGGCAAAACCAGCGACAAGGGAAATTTTGTTAAACACAATTACCTCAAGCAAAAAGTTAGTAAATTCTCTATAGACGTTTTAGATTATAACTTAGTTCCTGATTTTGTCTATATTGCGAAATATTTGTTTAATAATTTCTCGATCGAGGGGTTGGAGGTTGGGGTTTTAGGGTGTTGGGGTTTTAGGGTGTTAGTTGAAATTCCCCCATTCTCCCGCTCCCTACCTCCCCACCTCCCCACTTCCCCTGAAAACTGGATTAAGCTAGGCTCTAAGACCGCTCGACATTGCTGAATAATTGAGGATCGAGGGTGGGTAGTTCGATATCTTTTTCTGCTGAGGAAGAGGCCAACTGGAAGCGATTGAAGGTTTGTTGAACGCGATCAAAAATGCTGATTTTTTGCTCGCTATTGTTCTGGGGTTCGGGAATAGGTTCCACTTCTAGCGGAGGCTGAATACCGGGGGCAGGTTCGTTAATCTCTTTTGTCTCTGGTATGGTGGTTAGGGGAGATTCGATCGCTTCAGGGGTTTCCTCGACCTTTTCGATTGTTTCTGTCTCCACTGGTTTTTCTTCCACGATTGGGCTTTCTGACTCAATAACAGGGTTTTCCTCAACTATAGGGCTTTCTGGCTCAATAACAGGGGTTTCCTCAACTATAGGGGTTTCTTCCTCAACTATAGGGGGTTCCTCAACTACAGGGGTTTCCTCAACTATAGAGGTTTCTTCTTCCTCAACTATAGGGGTTTCTGGCTCAATAACGGGGGTTTCTTCCTCTAGACGGGGAATGGTTTTATAGTTGGGATCAACAATGCTACGGGCAATTGTAGGGGATAAATCGCCGCGGACCAATTGACTGAGGCCGTCTTGGTAAGAGGGATCAAAGCTAATCACGCGCACGCTGGTATTAAACTCGTTTTCGACTTTATTTCCCTTACCATCGATGAATTCTAGTTGTACCCAGTTATTGCCCTTGGCAAAACCCTTGAGATAGATTGGTTCCCAAGTATCAAGCAGAAAACTTTCACCGTTGACAGTGACACGAATGCGCCAATTTTGAAGATTATTATCCCCGTTGGCAGTATTGGACAGACGTAGAGGAGCATTACTCAGATAAAAATCGAGCAGGATCGGTTCTGCACAGTAGATTCCCTGCGGACTACTGTAGGTTAATAGGGGTAAGTTGTTATCGGGGTCATTTTTGCCTGTTTTTGTCAGAATATGAAAGGTTGTTTCAGCAAATGCCCCATCATTTTTAAAACTTTCCTGCCAAGGACGCAGGGCCAAGACGCGCAGGGTGTGAGTACCGGGGGCAAGATTTTCTAGGATAATCGGTTGCTTGAGGTCGTAAATGGCTGCTGCCGGTTCATTATCGACAATTAGGCTCAAGTGGGGTCCTAATTTCAGGGTATCGTCTTGGAAAATTGGCAGATCCGACACTTGTAGTTTAACTGTCACCTGAGTGTCATCGAAAACTTGTTCGGCCAGAGGACTGAGAATCGTTACTTGGGGAGCGTAACGCTCTAAACTGGGGCGCAGTTCCTGAATTAGGACCGGGGGGGCCACCTCAGAAATGCGGCCTCGAACGACGGGAAGATGAGGGGTTTCGGAACTGGGGAGATTGGTAGCCGTCAGGCGATCGCCACAGGCAGTTAACAGGGTGGTCAGTAAACCAATCACAAGACATATATGAAGGGTTTTGACTGGGATTAATTTATGTAGTAGGGATAGCACGTTCCTCCTAGAGCCAAGGCCAAAATCTATACAAACCATTGATTTTTGCTAGAGTCATTGAATGCTCCGGTGTCAGCAAAAGCGCGAGAAGATGAGGTTATGGCCTCAATTTTACAGAATTGTTTGATTGTTTTTTGAGAATCTATCTATTGAATTTTCTATATGGTCTGGTGAGGGAGAAAAAGGGGAAATTGGCTTCCGGAGCGACAATTGATAAACTTTTGTAAAGAAAAATCACCAGTCAGACACTGACTAAGACCGTCCATAGCAGAAAACGTCTCTCCTATCAAGGATTAAGAGAATTTTAATTATTGTTAAGCATAACGAACAGACAAGAGAACAAAGACTTATCATCTACTATTGATGCTTTCGACTGGAATCTCACCCAAGAGGAAAGTCAAGCGACATTAACAAAAGGTGGGTCAGATTTCAACTTGCCTTTTTTAGGTTAAAAAATCTATCCTCAAATAAAACGCTAAGTCTATTGTCGAGAGAGGAGAATCCTCATGGCACTCCCCCCCAAAGAGGCGGTAGCTAAAGTGATTGTAGATAAAGACCCAGTACCTACTTCCTTTGAGAAGTGGGGGCAACCGGGGCATTTTGATCGCACTTTAGCCAAAGGACCCAAAACCACCACCTGGATTTGGAACCTACACGCCAACGTCCACGATTTTGATAGTCAAACCAGCGATCTAGAAGATATTTCTCGGAAAATCTTCAGCGCCCACTTCGGACATCTCGCCGTTGTCTTCGTTTGGCTGAGTGGAATGTACTTCCACGGCGCGAAATTTTCTAACTATGAAGCTTGGTTAACCAACCCGCTGGCCATCAAACCCAGCGCCCAAGTGGTCTGGCCGATCGTCGGTCAAGGCATCCTCAACGGCGATGTGGGCGGCGGCTTCCACGGTATTCAGATCACCTCTGGTCTGTTCTACCTCTGGCGGGCTTCCGGGTTCACCAACAGCTATCAGCTATACTGCACCGCTATCGGTGGTTTAGTTATGGCGGGCCTGATGCTGTTTGCCGGTTGGTTCCATTACCACAAAAGCGCACCGAAACTGGAATGGTTCCAAAACGTGGAATCGATGATGAACCACCACTTGGCGGGTTTACTCGGCTTAGGTTCCCTAGGTTGGGCCGGTCATCAGATTCACGTTTCTTTACCGGTGAACAAACTCCTCGATGCTGGAGTAGCTCCCCAAGACATCCCCTTGCCCCACGAGTTCATTCTCGAACCGAGCAAGATGGCGGATTTATATCCCAGCTTCGCCCAGGGTTTGACCCCCTTCTTTACCCTTAACTGGGGTGCTTACTCGGATTTCCTCACCTTCAAAGGTGGCTTGAACCCCGTGACCGGTGGTCTCTGGCTTTCCGATACCGCTCACCATCACTTGGCGATCGCTGTATTATTCATCATTGCTGGTCATATGTACCGTACCAACTGGGGTATCGGTCACAGCATGAAGGAAATCCTCGAAAACCACAAAGGTCCCTTCACCGGTCAAGGTCACAAAGGACTGTACGAAATCCTGACCACCTCTTGGCACGCCCAGTTAGCGATTAACCTTGCTCTCTTAGGTTCGCTAACCATCATCGTGGCCCACCATATGTACGCCATGCCGCCCTATCCCTATCAGGCGACGGACTACGCCACCCAACTATCCTTGTTCACTCACCACACTTGGATCGGTGGCTTCTTAATCGTCGGTGCGGGAGCGCACGGAGCGATCTTCATGGTACGCGACTACGATCCGGCCAAAAACGTCGATAACCTGCTCGATCGGGTGATCCGTCATCGCGACGCAATTATCTCCCACCTGAACTGGGTATGTATTTTCCTCGGCTTCCATAGCTTCGGTTTATACATTCACAACGACACCATGCGGGCTTTTGGTCGTCCCCAAGATATGTTCTCGGATACGGGAATTCAACTACAACCCATCTTTGCCCAATGGGTACAAAGTCTCCACACCCTAGCCCCCGGCAACACCGCTCCTAACGCTCTCACTACCGCTAGTTATGCTTTCGGTGGCGACGTAGTAGCAGTGGGTGGCAAAGTGGCCATGATGCCGATCACTCTCGGTACTGCCGATTTCCTCGTGCATCACATCCACGCCTTCACCATCCATGTAACCGTGTTGATTCTCCTCAAAGGGGTTCTCTACGCTCGCGGTTCCCGTCTGATTCCCGATAAAGCGAATCTCGGTTTCCGTTTCCCCTGCGATGGTCCCGGTCGCGGCGGTACCTGCCAAGTTTCGGGTTGGGATCACGTCTTCCTCGGCCTGTTCTGGATGTACAACTCCCTCTCGGTCGTAATCTTCCACTTTAGCTGGAAAATGCAGTCCGATGTCTGGGGAACCGTCGCCCCCGATGGCACTGTCACCCACGTTACCCTCGGTAACTTCGCCCAAAGTGCCATCACCATCAACGGTTGGTTACGCGATTTCCTCTGGGCGCAAGCAGCGCAAGTCATTAATTCCTATGGCTCTGCCCTGTCTGCCTACGGAATCATGTTCCTAGCCGGTCACTTCGTCTTCGCGTTTAGCTTGATGTTCCTGTTCAGTGGTCGCGGCTACTGGCAAGAATTAATCGAGTCGATCGTCTGGGCGCACAACAAGTTAAGAGTTGCCCCCGCTATCCAACCTCGCGCCCTGAGCATCATTCAAGGTCGTGCCGTTGGTGTGGCTCACTACCTCTTAGGCGGTATTGTCACCACTTGGGCATTCTTCTTGGCCAGAAGTCTCTCGATTGGCTAAACTTGCCTATAAGGGCTTGCCAGTCCCCCGGGGATTGGCAAGACTAGGCTGAACCAGCGTCGATTGACCGATACCACTGTAAGCGTTTCCTATTACAGTGGGTGAATTTAAAAAAGGAAATAACCAGCACTCGTGTAAGAGCCTCAGTTATTTAGAGAGGAGAATTTCCTAAACAGCTATGGCAACTAAATTCCCTAAATTTAGCCAAGATCTAGCCCAAGATCCGACCACCCGTCGGATTTGGTACGGGATCGCCACAGCCCACGATTTTGAAAGTCATGATGGCATGACGGAAGAGAATCTCTACCAAAAGATTTTCGCGTCGCACTTCGGCCACATTGCAATCATTTTCCTGTGGACTTCCGGTACGATATTCCACGTCGCTTGGCAAGGTAACTTCGAGCAGTGGATCAAAGATCCCTTAAACATCCGTCCCATCGCCCATGCGATTTGGGATCCCCAGTTCGGTAAAGGCGCGGTAGATGCCTTCACCCAAGCTGGCGCTTCTAATCCGGTTAACATCGCCTATTCCGGGGTTTACCACTGGTTCTACACCATCGGTATGACCTCCAACCAAGACCTATACCAAGGTGCGGTGTTCCTGCTGATTCTCTCGGCGATTTTCCTCTTTGCTGGCTGGTTACACTTACAACCTAAGTTCCGTCCTAGCCTCGCTTGGTTCAAAAACGCTGAATCTCGCCTGAACCACCACCTCGCCGCTCTGTTCGGTGTTAGCTCTCTGGCTTGGACCGGACACCTCGTTCACGTTGCTATCCCCGAATCCCGCGGTCAGCACGTTGGTTGGGACAACTTCCTCTCCACTCCCCCCCACCCGGCGGGTTTACTACCCTTCTTCACCGGTGACTGGGGTGTGTATGCGGAAAACCCCGACACTGCTAACCACATTTTCGGTACTGCCCAAGGCGCGGGAACTGCGATCCTCACCTTCTTAGGTGGTTTCCATCCCCAAACCGAGTCCCTCTGGTTAACCGATATGGCTCACCACCACTTGGCGATCGCTGTGATCTTCATTGTGGCTGGTCATATGTACCGCACCAACTGGGGCATCGGTCACAGCATCAAGGACATCCTCAATGCCCACAGACCCCCCAGTGGTAAGTTAGGAGCCGGTCACAAAAATCTTTATGACACGGTTAACAACTCTCTCCACTTCCAACTCGGTTTGGCCCTGGCTTCTTTAGGCGTGATCACCTCTCTGGTGGCGCAGCATATGTACGCGCTACCCCCTTATGCCTTTATCGCTAAGGACTACACTACCCAAGCGGCTCTCTATACCCACCACCAATACATCGCTGGTTTCCTAGCGGTGGGTGCTTTCGCTCACGGTGCTATCTTCTTCGTGCGTGACTATGATCCCGAAGCGAACAAAGATAACGTCCTGGCGCGGATGCTGGAGCATAAAGAAGCGATCATCTCTCACCTAAGCTGGGTTTCCCTTTTCTTAGGTTTCCACACCCTCGGCCTCTACGTTCATAACGATGTAGTCGTCGCTTTCGGTACTCCCGAAAAACAAATCCTGATCGAACCTGTGTTCGCTCAATTCGTGCAAGCAGCTTCGGGTAAAACCCTGTACGGCATGAACGTACTGTTGTCTAACCCCGATAGTATCGCTTACACCGCCTATCCTAACTACGGTGATGTTTGGTTACCCGGTTGGCTAGACGCAATCAATAGCGGCACTAACTCCCTATTCTTAACCATCGGTCCTGGCGACTTCCTCGTTCACCATGCGATCGCTCTTGGTTTACACACCACCGTTCTAATCCTGGTTAAAGGTGCTTTAGACGCTCGTGGTTCCAAATTAATGCCCGATAAAAAAGACTTCGGGTATTCCTTCCCTTGCGACGGTCCCGGCCGTGGCGGTACTTGCGACATCTCTGCTTGGGATTCCTTCTACCTAGCCATGTTCTGGATGTTGAACACCTTGGGTTGGTTAACCTTCTACTGGCACTGGAAACACCTCGGTGTCTGGTCGGGTAACGTGGCTCAGTTTAACGAAAACTCCACCTACCTGATGGGCTGGTTCCGCGATTACCTCTGGGCTAACTCGGCTCAGTTAATCAACGGTTACAACCCCTACGGTGTTAACAACCTTTCTGTCTGGGCCTGGATGTTCCTCTTTGGACACCTCGTTTGGGCAACCGGTTTCATGTTCCTGATCTCTTGGCGTGGTTACTGGCAAGAGTTGATCGAAACTATCGTTTGGGCCCACGAACGCACTCCTCTGGCGAACCTCGTTCGTTGGAAAGACAAACCCGTGGCTCTCTCGATCGTTCAGGCTCGTTTGGTTGGTTTAGCTCACTTCACCGTTGGCTATATCTTCACCTACGCCGCCTTCTTGATCGCTTCCACTGCCGGCAAGTTCGGCTAAACCTTGAATTAGGTAACTAAAAAACCCCCCGCCCATTGGTGGGGGGTTTTGTTTATGATTGATCATAAAAACACGGCTCAATCCCAATCCTTTGAGTAACCCACAGAAAACGGGTTTCTCCGAGAAACCCGTTTTCTACTCATGCAAAAGGCAAAAGGAGAAATAAATAATCAGTTTTTAATAACCAGATTTAGGATTATACGGAGAATAAATAATCAGTTTTTAATAACCGGATTTAGGATTAAAATAAAATTATTGTACTATCATTACTCCCAGGGATTTTACCAAAATGTCTAACGAAACCGTTACTTATAGTCTTGAATCTGTCCTCAAGGAAATCAAAGACAGCATCAAGGAAGTTAACCAAAAAATCGATACCTTCCAACAGGATGTTAACCAGAAATTTGACAGCCTACAGAAGGATTTTAACCAGAAATTTGATACCTTGCAACAGGATGTTAACCAGAAATTTGATAGCCTACAGAAGGATTTTAACCAGAAATTTGATAGCTTACAAAAGGATGTTAACCAGAAATTTGACAGCCTACAGAAGGATCTTAACCAGAAATTTGACAGCCTACAGAAAGATATTAACCAGAAATTTGAGAAAATCGACGAACGGCTAACTAAGCTAGAGGTAGGACAGGCAAAACTAACTGAGAAAGTCGATGGGATGGATAGAAGACTAGAAAAGGTGGAAGGAACCCAAAAAAATCAAGTTTGGACGTTAATTATCCTTTTAGGAGGAGCGATCGGCACGGCAGCGTGGCGCTCTTTCTTTTCTGGCAATCCTTAGAAATATTGCCATAATACTAAATGCTAGGCAATAGGTAATCAGTTTCTAATAACCGGATTTAGGATTAAAATAAAATTATTGTACTATCATTACTCCCAGGGATGTTACCAAAATGTCTAACGAAACCGTTACTTATAGTCTTGAATCTGTCCTCAAGGAAATCAAAGACAGCATCAAGGAAGTTAACCAAAAAATCGATACCTTCCAACAGGATGTTAACCAGAAATTTGACAGCCTACAGAAGGATCTTAACCAGAAATTTGACAGCCTACAGAAAGATATTAACCAGAAATTTGAGAAAATCGACGAACGGCTAACTAAGCTAGAGGTAGGACAGGCAAAACTAACTGAGAAAGTCGATGGGATGGATAGAAGACTAGAAAAGGTGGAAGGAACCCAAAAAAATCAAGTTTGGACGTTAATTATCCTTTTAGGAGGAGCGATCGGCACGGCAGCGTGGCGCTCTTTCTTTTCTGGCAATCCTTAGAAATATTGCCATAATACTAAATGCTAGGCAATAGGTAATCAGTTTCTAATAACCGGATTTAGGATTAAAATAAAATTATTGTACTATCATTACTCCCAGGGATGTTACCAAAATGTCTAACGAAACCGTTACTTATAGTCTTGAATCTGTCCTCAAGGAAATCAAAGACAGCATCAAGGAAGTTAACCAAAAAATCGATACCTTCCAACAGGATGTTAACCAGAAATTTGACAGCTTACAAAAGGATTTTAACCAGAAATTTGACAAAATCGACGAACGGCTAACTAAGCTAGAGGTAGGACAGACAAAACTAACTGAGAAAGTCGATGGGATGGATAGAAGACTAGAAAAGGTGGAAGGAATCCAAAAAAATCAAGTTTGGACGTTAATTATTCTTTTAGGAGGAGCGATCGGAACAGCAGCGTGGCGCTCTTTCTTTTCTGGTAATCCTTAGAAATATTACTATAATTTCTCACTTTAGGGTAGTTATGAGGGGAAATTAGCAGATGTGAAACTCAGGTTAAAAATAAGGGATATTTAACCCATCCTACCGATAATTATGCTTTCCTCAACCATCTTTTTAACAATCGCCACAATGCCACTATTATCCCCCCAATTAAAACTAAAGGAAACTTAACCACCCCCAGAAAGAAAGCAACGATTAAGGGATATTTTCGGGTTTCTAATTGCCGAATTTGATCATCGCACTTTTGAACATCCGCTGCTAACCCCAATGCTTGATATAATTCCCGCGACTGAAGAAATGCTTCTTTCGCTTCCGATATACGATCGAGTTTATAGTAGGTAAGTCCCAGATTAAACCAAGATTTCGCTTCACCCCCCCGATCACCGATTTCGCGTGTGATCGCTAAAGACTGTTGATGAAACTCGATCGCTTTTTGGTATTCTCCTAGGGAACCGTAAACATTGCCTAAATTATTGTAGGATGCCGCTTCACCCCTCCGATCACCGATTTCCCGTTTGATTGCTAAGGACTGTTGATGAAACTCGATCGCTTTTTGGTATTCTCCTAGGGAATCGTAAACATTGCCTAAATTACCGTAGGATTTCGCTTCACCCCCCCGATCACCGATTTCCCGTGTGATTGCTAAGGACTGTTGATAAAACTCGATCGCTTTTTGGTATTCTCCTAGGGAATAGTAAACATTGCCTAAATTACCGTAGGAATACGCTTCACTTTCCCGATCACCGATTTTTCGTGTGATTGCTAAGGATTGTTGATGAAACTCGATCGCTTTTTGGTATTCTCCTAGGGATTGGTAAACATTGCCTAAACCGATGTAGGATGCCGCTTCACCCCCCCGATCACCGATTTCCCGTGTGATTGCTAAGGACTGTTGATAAAACTCGATCGCTTTTTGGTATTCTCCTAGGGATTGGTAAACATTGCCTAAACCGATGTAGGATGCCGCTTCACCCCCCCGATCACCGATTTCCCGTGTGATTGCTAAGGATTGTTGATGAAACTCGATCGCTTTTTGGTATTCTCCTAGGGAATAGTAAACAGTGCCTAAATTATTGTAGGAAGTCGCTTCACCCCCCCGATCACCGATTTCCCGTTTGATTGCTAAGGACTGTTGATGAAACTCGATCGCTTTTTGGTATTCTCCTAGGGAATAGTAAACAGTGCCTAAATTATTGTAGGAAGTCGCTTCACCCCCCCGATCACCGATTTCCCGTTTGATTGCTAAGGACTGTTGATGAAACTCGATCGCTTTTTGGTATTCTCCTAGGGAATAGTAAACATTGCCTAAACTGGTGAGGGATGCGGCATAATTCCAGTTGGTTTGCTCTTCCTGTTGTTGGTAAACAGTGACTAATTCAAGGTAATAATCCGCTAGGGTTTGATAATACCCCCGTCGGGTGAGAAAATCATCGATAGCACGGAGAATATCAAAAGCATTGTCGTACTCGGTTAACTGATAGTGATGATAGAAAATTTCTAGGTAAGGTTGCACATCGTTGAGGATTTCCCAGGAGTCGGGTTGAGCAATAGAAAGATAATAGGCGATCGCTTTTTGGTGTAATTCCCTTTGATCACCGGCTTTGTATTGTGCATATTCCCAAACTAAAGGCTGAAAACTAAAAATTCGCTGGCGATTTTCCTCTTTTTCTTCTAATAATGATCGTCGCTGTAATTCTCGCAAATCTGCCGTGATCTCGGATAGTTCGATCTCCGGGTAATTATCCATCACTGCTTTGGCTGCCAGAGAATCAAATTCTCGGCGATAAATGCTGGTTTTAGTGAATAATTCCTGCTGTCTTTGGCTAAGTCGCTGAAAACTAGCATCTAAAACTAAAGCAATTCCCACTGTCTCTTGACGATGACTCCCCACCACCTGCGGATCGCTCAAAAGTTGCGATAAATTTCCTAATCCTAAATCCGCTAACCTTTCTAAACTGGGGTTTTGCGGAAATTCTGCTAAGATTAAATCCGCCACCAATCGCAGGAGTAATGGATGACCATCCACCCGTCGAGAAAAGTTCTTTAGATCCCCTGTTATTTGCGATTCTGCTAACAATTGCGCCCCTTCAGGAGGTTTCAAACCTTTTAGCTCAATCCAACGGTTAAAACCCCTAGTTTTTGGCTTTTCTCTGGTGGTGACTATAATTTTGCTGGTGTCACCTTTTTCTATCCAAGCAGTGAAAAACTGCTGATAAAATTCATTATTCCAAGAACCATCTTCCCCTAATAAACTCTCTAGATTATCGATAATAATTAGGTGGCGATGGCGTTGCAATTGTCTGATTAAAGCTTCCTGTAAATCTATTTCTTTTTCGGGGACAGGATAACCAAATTCCGTCAGGAGTTGGCGAGCTAAACCACTAAATCCGCCCAGATTTCCCGCTTCCCACCAAAAGCGTTTTGGGAATAAATCTTCATCGTCCCCTAGGGAAGGATCGAGGGTAATTTTCTCCTCAAAAATTTTACTGGCTAGGGTAGATTTTCCAATTCCTCCAACTCCTTTGATGCCAATCATCGCAACATTTTGATCATTAAACCACTGCTTAATTTGGGTGATTTCCTCCTTCCTTCCCTGCCAATAGGCGAGACGTTTTCGAGCATTTCCTACCTTGAAAATACCCCCCGATGGAGTTTCTAAACGGGTTAAAAGTTCCTCGGAAAGTATTAGATTTTTAGTCTCGATTTTGCCAATTAAATTTACTTTAGATTGAGCCTGTGCCGTTGCCGATAGATTAATCTCGTTGGAATTAGTTTCTGAAGTCATGAGAAAAATTGGAGGTTTTCTTGAGATAAAAATTAGAATGGCTCTCTTGTCTTTCCTGTGATAAGTTTGATTAATCGATCGCTAGTTACTCTTTGTGTCCTTTGTGCCTTTGTGGTTCATCCTTCTCTTCTGGCAAATAGGGAATAATAAAATGTATTCAGTGATACATTTTACCCAACTAACCCAAGAGAGCCATTAGGATTTAGAAACTAACTTTACCTGCCTCGATTTTTCCTACCATTTTAACGGTACTATTATCATAAGCTGTGGCATTCATGGCGATATTGTCTTGATTGCCACTGTTGATAACTTGTTTAATTTGTTGTGCTAGGGTTTGGATTTCTTGGGCAAAATTGGTGTCTTTGAGCATTTCTACCTGTAAAAAAGGAACCACTTGCTGTTCAATCATCGCCTCGGATTTAGTTTGTTCGGCTGCCGCTAAAACCTTGGCTGCGGCCGGTTCCTTTTGTAACTTTTGCTTAATTTTTTGCCACAATTCTACACCTTTATCCATTGCTCCTTCCGTTAATTTACCGATAACAGCTTCAAAGGCGATTTTAGCGATTTCGGCGGCGGCTAATTCGGCTAACATAATTATTAATTGTGAGAATTTTTCGCCATTCTAGCACAACGGCAACAGCAGTTGTGGACGGTTTAAATGTTTGGTTGACTGTTCAAAAAGTAAAAAACAAAACTCTGATATCGTTGCCACAACAGGATTGAGATTAGAGCGAAGCGGACGCGCTGGTAAGCTAAGACATATTTAGGGTTTGCGGCAAAAAGTACGGGCGAAGCATTCGGATAGAAAATCTCCGGTTTCACCGATAGGTTATGCCCAAATGCTTCGCCCCTACAGGACGCGGGCCGATGAAGACGCAAAAATCTTGCACCTGTTTCGCTCGTAAAGCCACAAAACCCCTACCTTGCCTACATTTCACATTTATTCAGCAAACCCTATTTAAACTGCTTATTCTTAGATTAGCCGAATCTCCTCCAATTCCTTTACTGTTGCCTCTTGCCTCGTCTCAACAAGCAATTTAAATTACGAACAGCTTATTAATGCTTGAGCAGCCCTCAGAAGCCCTTTTATTGAAGCCCGTTATTCCCTAAAGTCGTTGACAATAAAGCTATAGACAAACTTAAACCGTTAGATTGCAAGAGTAGAAAAAGTAGTAAAATAGTTCAATACGCGTAAAACATGAACAAAACATGACTACTCTATTGCAAAAAGCATTCACAGAAATCCAGAAACTGCCAGAGCATCTTCAAGATGAACTTGCTCAACAATTGCTGGAAGATATTGAAGGTGAATTAAAATGGCAGAAAAGCCTTTCCAACGAGGATCTGGAATTGGGAGCTTTAATAACAATGGCACAGGAAGCTCTGATAGAAGAACAAGAGGGGAGAACAGAAGATAAAGGCTTTGGGGAAGAATGAAGTCATCCAGAACCAAGAGGTTTCGTCAACTTTTTCTAAGTTTGCCGCAAAGGGTACAAGAAACAGCCAAGAAAAATTACCAGATTTGGAAAGAAAATCCATTTCACCCCAGCCTAGAGTTCAAAGAGGTGAAACCAAGAGAAAAAATCTGGTCAGTCAGAGTCGGCATTGGATGGCGAGCATTAGGGATTAAGAATTCAAACGATGACTATAATCCTAGAGAAGATTTTTTTTTCCTATCACTGCATAGAAGGGATCAGCAACCATAATTCCTAACATTTGTAGGAAACTGGGGGTAGTAGCAGGACGAACGATCGCCTGTACTTCCCTAAATCCCGCCACCGATTTAAAATAGGATTTCACTAACGCTACCCGGCCTAAATCGCTATTATCGCGCCAAGCAGCGATCGCTTTTTGGTAAAACATCCGATTGGAAAAACTGACCACCACCAGACCATTAGGCTTTAAAATGCGATACAGTTCCGCAAAAATCGCCTCTGGATACTGCAAATACTGCACCGACACCGTGATTAACACCGCATCAAAAGAACTATCCCCTAGGGGCAATTTTGGCTGTGCATTGAGGTCCTGGACAAAATAACTATGCAAGCGGGGATTTTTGGCTAACTCCTCCCCATTCATCCCGTGACCTTCGATATGCTCAAATTCCATCTCCTCCGGTAAATGGGACACCCAGCTGCTCATCAGGTCTAAAATGCGCGTATTCGGCGATAATATCTCTCGGTAGAGAGCGGTTAATCGATCGATAAAACCCTCATCCACGTGGGTGACGAAGCGGGGAAAAGCATAAAAATCGCTGTCTTTGGTCGGATCGAGTTTAGTTCTTTCTTCGGGTCGGAGCATTTTTGTCAAGTTAATTTTACTATTCTTAACATACCCCACAGACAGAAAAAAGGGTTAACCGAACTGGTCAACCCCTAGGCTTGGGAACGCGCTGTAAATCTTAGCTTTGAACGACTAGCTTAACGTTAGCGTTTTGCAGACCGCGCTGTTTCACTTCGGATAGGGTTTTGTTCACAGCGTATTTTTGGTTGATCGAGTTGATCAATTCGGTTTGATTGTGTTTTTTGGCTACACCCCAGAGGTCAGCGATTAAATCGAAACTGCCGTCGGTGTTGCGGGACCAACCGAGATCATATTCGCCATCGAGAACAGCAACGATGTCGGAGCGAACCCGTTGACCGTTGTAACCACGAACATCAGCTTCGGTTTTTACGCTAATGCCGAGGTCGCGGAGAGAAGCTTTGAGGATTTCGGCATCGGTGATTTTGGTCCGGAGAGTGCTAAAATGAGACATTGGAATTTCCTCTTTGTAGATAAGAATCAACAACAACAGATTGAGAGTTAAAGAGTGCCGCCAAGCGGCTTTGCGAGGCATTGCTAGTCCCTGAGAACTAGCCTTTCATCCCGTTGGGAGCGGGCGAAAGTCTGTTAGAACTCCAATCGCTGGTACTCAGCGACGGAGGCCGAAGCAGGTCGGGCGCGTTGTCTGGCCCAATCACGCAGGGCAGTTACCTGTTCGGTCATGGTGCGAGATAGGGGCAGAGTCGCCTTAATCGCCGCAATAATGTCCAATTGCGTGAATTCGCGATCTTGGGCGAAGGCCTCATACATGGCGGCAATCAGCGCCTGTTCTATTTCCGCACCGGAAAACCCATCGGATACCTTGGCTAACTGCTCCAAATCGAAGCGAGAAATGTCGGAGCGTCGTTTAGTCAGGTGAATATTAAAGATATCTTGTCTTTCTTCGGAATTGGGCAAATCGACAAAGAAGATTTCATCGAAGCGCCCCTTGCGGAGAAATTCCCCGGGTAGCCGTTCAATCCGGTTAGCTGTGGCCATGACGAAGACGGGCGAGGTTTTTTCCTGCATCCAAGTCAGGAAGGAGCCGAAGATGCGGCTAGAGGTTCCCCCATCGGAATCGGCGGATCCCGTGCCACCGGCAAAAGCTTTATCTAATTCATCGATGAAAAGAATGGCCGGAGAGATGGATTCGGCAGTTTTTAAGGCATTACGCAGGTTAGCCTCGGACCGTCCCACCATGGAACCATCGTAAACCCGTCCCATATCTAAGCGCAGGAGCGGTAAACTCCAGAGACGCGAGGTGGTTTTAGCGATTAAGGACTTACCACAGCCTGGTACTCCTAAAATTAGCATCCCTTTCGGTTGGGGGAGTCCGTAACCTCTGGCTCTTTCTGTAAAGGCATTTGAGCGCTGTTTTAACCATCTTTTTAATTCTTCCAGACCGCCGACGGCATTGATGGTCTCGTCCTCTTCAACGTATTCTAAAATTCCGTTGCGGCGAATCAGTTGTTTTTTCTCGGAAAGGACGATTTCTACCTCGTCTTCCGTGAGTTTGTTCGCTTTTACATAGGCTTTCCGGTAAACTTTTTCGGCTTCATCTTTGGTTAAGCCCAAGGCCGCTTTCAGGAGTTTTTCCCGGACCTCTGTGGTGGTACGACGATTTTGATTTTTGCCTAGGTGTTGCGAGAGTACCGTATCTAACTCTCCCATGTCCGGCAGGGGAAAATCTAGAACTACTACGTCTTTCTCTAGTTCTATGGGGACTTCTTGCAGGGGAGACATTAAAATAATGATTTTTTCGGTTCCTTTAAAGCTGGCGATCGCATCTCTTAACCAGCGATTGACCGGAGCGGAAGTGATGAACGGATGCAGGTCTTTGAAGATGTAGATGCCCGCTTCCCGTTGACGCAATACCCATTCGATCGCCGCTTCTGGAGATACGGTATTATGTTGACTGGTTTGGCGCGGTTGACCCAGTTCGATCATGCCGTGGGTAACAGTCCAGACAAACACCCGTCGATGTTGTGTATTTAGTTGGGCTATTTTGCTGATGGCTTCTTCCGCCCTTTCCTCCTCGGAGGTGACGAGGTAAATCAGGGGATACTGAGCCTTGACGAGAATTTCTAGCTCTTCTTTCATAACATCGACCCTATTTGTGGTAACGGTTTTGACCTTGGGCGGCTGATGGCTGTAGATGCCTTGTTCGGCTACTGAGAGTTTAGCAGGGAACTAAGGCTGCTTCTCCCTCTGCGGTTGCTTGGGCGCCGACGGGTTCGGGAACTTCGAGCGGGAACTCGTCGCCGACTATTCCGGGCTGGCGTTTGATCGACCTTAGCCGATCTTCTTTCATTACTAACGCGGCATCACACTCGGGACAGACATGAACCTGATAGGTTTTGCCATAGGCGGCGGCTTCGATTTCTTCTACCTTTTCGGGGTATTTTAGGTAGAAAGCGATCGCTTTTTCCACCAGACCTGACATCGATTCTTCATCGATCGCAGCCCTTATTTTTAGTTGACGATGGACTCCAGGGGGAAGGTACAGTGTGACTTTTTGCTTGTCTTGCATATCACTAAATTGGTTTACCCGGGTATGTGTCTCTACTATAACCACTGTCTTTCCCTCCTGTCAAGATGGTAAGCTGTTATAACGGCATAATTGTAACATTTCTTTACAATTGTTGGAGAAGTGGGGTGTGGGGTGTGGGGTGTGGGGTGTGGGGTGTGGGATGTGGGGTGTAGGGTGTGAGGAGATGGGAGATGGGAGAATAAATAAAAATAGTCTCCTCTCCTGCCTCGGAGCCTCCTGATTGACAATTGGCCAATTTTGTGATCCGCGTGGGCATTTCAGGTGATACCAGTCAATCAGAATAGTTACGAAATCTTAACAGTTGGTCGATTCTTGCTTAACAATTGAGATGGCAAATTCCACTCAAATATTCCTGAATCGCCCTCTGGGTGAGCAACTCACATAAAGTTAATTTTGTCAAGGATTGTTAAGATGCGCTTACCCAGCTGACCACCTCTTGATTTTATTTTTCAATCTGACAAGGAGATGGCTATTGATAGAAAGTTTTTTTACTACTTGTTTGCCATATTCTCTGTCTATTACTAATTCCTTGGCTTCCTTCAGCGGAAATAACATAGAGTGCTGGGGAAGATTGCTTCTGAAATCATCGGGTTTTTTAGTATGGGATGCTTCTTCCCCGAAGCCAATATTAGAAATTAAGTTGACTGAGGGAACCACTTCTAATCCTGAGTGGAAAAGGCATTGAAACATCCACTGATAGTCCCAAGTATCAATTTCTCCTCTATAGGCTTGGGAGAAAACTTGGTCGTACCATTTAAATATTTGTTCATCCTCGATAAAATCTTTAATTTCTTGCCTGATTTTTCGGTTTGACCATAATTTAATCTCATAGTCATAGCCTTGCCAAGCTCTTTTCCAAGTGGCCCATCCCCAAATGCCCCCACAAAAGGAAAAATGATAACTCTGCTGCTCTGGTTTCCATTGTCCTAACCAGTTAGTTCCGCTGATACTCATTATTTTTGGCTCATTTCTATATTTCTCCAATAGTTGTTCGCAAAATGGAAAAAAAGTTGGGTGGGGGAGGCAGTCGTCCTCTAGGATGATGGCTTCCTCGACTTGCTCAAAAACCCAGCTAATACCTGTAGATACCCTGCGTCCGCAGCCTAGATTAACCTCTGAATAGTTCCTGAATACTTCACAGTCCCAATCGATTTGTTTGACAACGGCACGGGTGGCAGCGCACTTGTCGCGGTCGTCTGGTCGAGCGGAGCGCGGACCGTCGGCAATGATAAACAGTTTGTTGGGTTTGGCCTGACGAATCCCTTCAAATACCTTTGCTGTCAGTTGAGGTCGGTTAAAGATAAAAAAAGCCACTGGAGCCTTCATAAGTCATTCAAAATTAAAAATATTGGCGGCGAATTCAGACAAGCCAGCCGTGGTAGAGTATATCCTGATTCGGGTTTCAATCATCTGCCTGCGCTTCGTCAAGGCAAGCTTTAAGCCTTTCAGCCGTAGTCTCGACATTGTCACCGAGATAAGAGTCGTGAGTTCCTGGAATCCGGTGAATTTCCAGTTCTCCTCCGGCTAGATGGTTCCACCCCTGATTTTGAGCCTTGGGATAAAAACTTTCAGTGACTAACCAGGTAATTCCACCAGAATAGGTTTGTGGTCTGTAGTGCATAATCATTTTTATGTAGTTTTTGGCAACTTTTTTTCGGTGGCGACTGAAGCTGTCTTCTGCCAGCTTTTCCTTCACCTTTGATGCTTGGTTAAAAATATAGGTGAGACTCTCTCCTTTCCCTGAGGATTTGAGTTCTCTGAGATGATGGCGAATTCTTGGAATTTGGAAAAATTTCTCCACCTGATAGCGGAGTTTTCTCGGCAGAGTTGGAACAGGTGTATCGAGAAAAACTAATAATCCCACTTTCTGTCCTTGTGCGACTAGCTGTTGTGCCATTTCCAAAGCGACAAGTCCGCCTATACATTCACCTCCGAGAAGATAAGGTCCTTCGGGTTGGACGGTACGGATTTCTTTGATGTAGTCGGTTGCCATAGCCTCTACAGTATTGTGAGGATTTTCGATTCCGTCCCAACCCCTTGCTTGGAATCCATAAACAGGCCGTTCTTGACCCAAAAGATAGACTAATTTGGCATAGATGATTAATTCATTTTCGCCGCCGCCGCCACCGGGGACGAGAAAAAATGGTCTTTTCGCGCCACTCGACTGCATGGCTACTAGAGAAGACTGAGGATTTAGTTGGCTTTCAAGTCTAAGGCTGTGAGTCTGGGGGTCAGTTTCAACCGCTTTCTCCCGGAGAATCCTAGCTATCTGCTCAACCGTTGGAGCTTGGAAAAGGGTGACTAATGGTAGATTGACCTTGAAGACTTTTTCGATTTGAGCGAATAGCTTGACCGCCACCAGAGAGCGTCCCCCTAAATTGAAGAAATTGTCTTTGACTCCGATAGTCTGGATTCCTAAAACTTCTCGCCAAATCTCGGTCAATTGCATCTCTAAATTATCACGAGGAGCGATAAATTCTACATTCAAATAGTTCTCTTGATTATTGCTTCGTTGTCCCTTCAAATAGTTCTCTTGATTATGGATGCTTTGTTTATTTGGTATTTTAGGTGATACATCAATCCAGTATGATTGACCCTCAAAGGGATAGGTAGGGACTGAAATAGGATAACATTGTTGATAGTTTGAAACTTTAGGCCAATCAATTTTCACCCCCATTAACCAGAATTTGATTAAAGTGGAAAATAAATAATATAAATAATCAAAACTTTTTATTTCTTCAGGACTTTTTATGTTATAATCATCAAGCTGTTTGAGATAATCATGACTTTTGATCTCCAGAGAACATAGATCTAGCAAAATTACATTAGAGTCTGATAATAGGCTAGGTAAATTTTCTGCGTTCATGTTATTGACATTAAATTCTTTTTGCCACTGCTTATAGTCAATAGTTTCATGAATTTTAATTGTCTTACCACTGATCGGTAAAATTACGGGAATTTTTGCGGCTTGAAACTTGGGAGGTGATTCAATTTTTTTATCTTCTATGATTAAAGAAATTGCCTCTTCTACAGTTAAAATTCCCGCCAATACTAAAGCAGCATAATTTCCCAGACCATAACCTATACAGATTGCTGGTTTTATTCCCCAGTATTGCCATAATTGAGTCATCGCATATTCACAGATAAAGTTGACTACTTGGCTAAGAAAAGGGTTTTCTAAATTTTCTTCTTCTATTAATTGAAAAAATGATCTTGTCGAATAAGAAGAAATAAGTGGTTGCAATTCTTCTAGCAATGAATAGATGGCTGGATGACTTTGAGCAAGGGATTTAATAATTAGTTTAAGTTTCTGGCTTTTTCCAGAAAAAATAAAACAAATTGGTGCGGATTTTTGCCTTATAACTTGTCCACTGAATACACTTGATAATGCTTCTTGGCGAACAATCATATTTAGTTGCTCTTGCAATTGTTCTTTTGATTCAGTGATCATAGCTAGACGGTGGGAGAATTGAGATCGCCTAGTATTAGCCATAAAACAAATATCGGACAAAGCGACTTCAGGGTTATCTTCTAGGAAAGATTGATAACGTTGCACCAAAGCTTGTAAAGCAGTAGAAGTCTTGGCGGTTAGGGTAAAAACTTGTAAAGGAGAAAGATTAGGTTCAGCTTTTGCTTGAGACGGGACTGATTCTAATATCAGATGAGCATTCGTTCCCCCCAGACTAAAAGAACTAACCCCTGCTCGAATTGGCCCTGTTTCTTCGGGTAAAGTTTCTAAGGTTTGTTGTACTTTTAGTCCTAGTTTGGCAAAAGGAATGGCAGGATTAGGCTCTTGACAATGTAAAGTGGGGGGTATTTGACGGTGATAGAGGGAAAGAGCAACTTTAATCAACCCCGCAATACCAGAAGCACCTTCTGTATGACCAATATTGGTTTTTACACTGCCCACCCGACAGGGATTATCAGCAGTTCGATCTTTGCCAACTACTGTTCCTAATGCCTTCATTTCTAGGGCATCTCCAATGGGCGTTGCCGTACCGTTAGCTTCAATATAATTAATAGAATTGGGATTAATTTCTGCCCGTTGATAAACTTTTTGCAAGAGAGCAATCTGGGCTTGCATATTGGGTGCGGTCAAGCCATTACCACTACCATTGTGATTAACGCCACTCCCCCGAATCACAGCATAAATGCGATCGCCATCCGCTTGAGCTTGGGATAGAAGTTTTAAGACAACGACTCCGATACACTCGCCCCGAACATAACCATCCGCTTTAGCATCAAAAGTTTTACACAAACCATCGGCAGAAATCAAACCCGCATTGACATATCTAGAGGCAATCACGGGAGAAAAAGTTAGATGTGTACCACCGACTAAAGCCAAACAAATGTCTTCATTCCATAAGCTTTGGCAGGCACTATCTATGGCCACTAATACAGAAGAACAAGCGGTATTTATTGTTAGACTTAAACCCTGAAAATCAAAATAGGAAGAAATCCTATTGGCTAACATACAGTCGAGAGTTCCAATGGTGGTATTAAAGGTTGAATCTTCAATTAATAAATTCGGATATTCACTACCAGAAAGCCCAATAAAAACGCCAGTATCGGTCCCTGCTAAATTAGCGGGAACTAGCCCAGCGTCTTCTAAGGCTTCCCAAGAGGTTTCTAACAAAAGTCTGTGTTGAGGATCCATCTTGATCGCTTCTTCCGAAGAAATGCCAAAAAACGCCGCATCAAATTTATCTATGCCATCGAGAAATCCCGCCCAACCTGTCATCTGCGTAGGGCGATCTATAGGGTCTTTAGTTATCTTATGTACGCCATTTTGGAGTATCTCCCAAAATTCACTAGGATTATTGGCTCCGGGAAAACGACATCCCATACCAACAATTGCGATGGGCTGTTTAATCATTAACTTTTGTATATACTGTGGCCATGTACACTTGACTACTATATCAATATAATTTAGGATCAGTCAAGCTCAAGAGTGGAATAACTGCCTTGGCTTTATCCGTCAATTGAAACGAGAAACGAGGTATCTCTTTTTATGGTTTTAGCTTCTATTGTCTCAACATCTCAGACTGGCTCTCTTGAATTACTGGCTACCCAGCTTAATAATCCCCCGGCTCTGGCTAATAATTCTGGTAGCACGGTGACAGTCTCCCTGACAGCAACAGGTCAGTGGACTTTAATTAACTTTGCCACATCTGATCCTAGCCTCGTCAAATACAAAACCCCAGTGGATGGCAATGGTCATGTCCGGGACAAAAACGATGAAAAATTTGGGTTTAAGTATCCCAATTTGAATCCAGGGGCCTTGGTTGGCGAAATTAAAGATGCCAAGGGCAACACAAAATCTACGGTGAGCGGCAAACAACAAAGCTTTGAATTACAACCGGGAGATACAATTTCTTTCGTCATTAACGATGATCCTAAATGGTACGCAGATAACACTGGCAAGTTGACGATTGCTTATTCTGTTACTGCTAAAGCAACGGAAATTGTCCCCACTGCGCCAAGAGTGATCGCTAACCTCTACAATACGGGGGTTGACGATGCCCGTCAGGTTTTAGGCGATAGCATTCCCGACCCCCACTATAAGTTAACAACCTATCCGGCAGGGACAGTAACTCCTGGTGTTACCACTCCCAACAAATATTTCCAGAATAGTGGGGGTCGTGGGTGTATTGGTTGGGTTGCAAATACCAAGACAGCCCGGTGGATTGGTCCCAACACCGACTTTGCCATGGGTCCGGTTGGAGACTATAGCTATACAACGACCTTTACACTTCCTCGTTTTTCTGAAGCTTTGATTGTTGGTGAACTTTCTGCAGATGATAGGATTACAGATATTCTAATTAATGGTGTTTCCTTGGGCAATCCTCTCCCCCTGAGTTCTTGGACAACCATTAGTAAACTCTCAATTTCCAAAGGCTTTGTAGTTGGTACTAACACCATCGAGTTCAAACTCCATAATAGCGACGGACCAACAGGTTTGAGAATTGATGGTATTAGTGGAACTTACCGCCCATCTTCCAATAAATGGGTTGGAACACGGCTTGACAATCAAAAACCGGAAGTTTTTACCTGGGTGGATCCTTTTTGGCACGAGATTATCGATGGTCAAACTATCAAAAATAATTTTAAAGAGGTAAGTAACGACTATAGTACTGTCGTTATTGATCAGGGAGTAGGACCCCTCTTTCTGACCGCAGACGGTGCATATTGGAAGGGCAAACGCTTTGCTGTTGGGGCTTTTGAATTTGCTGTTGGGGCTTCTGAATTTTCCAAGAAGCACGAAACATGGAGTGGTCAACGTCCTGCTAACGGAGGAACAGTTGCATATCAGTTTAATAAAGCCACTGGCTTTTGGGAAGAAGCAAACAACGGAGTTGTAACCAAGAACAACTTCAAGGAAGTGGAAAACAACAAGGCAACCGTTACAATCGATCAAGGATTCGGACCAGTCTACCTGACTTTAGATGGAGCTTACTATAATGGAACTAAATTTGCATCAGGAAATTTCGGGGGTAAATAATCTCCTCTAGGCTGGTGGGGCATCACTAATTACTAATGGTGATGCTCTTAATTGTTAGAAAAGTGCGATCGCTATTCTGTTATTTATGAAAATAGCGATCACTTTCCAAGCAACAAAACACAATATTTGTCACCGATAAATTGCCATTTCAATCCACCGGAGACTTTTCTTTAACAAAATATATTTAGTCCACTATAAATCTATAATTGTTTAAGTTCAGCAGCCAGTCTGATTGTTTTGAGTGAGCTATCAGCAAATCTTCCTGTGCTTGTTGAATCCCTAAAAAATAATTGAAATTCTTCCGTTAAAAGCGAATAGATATAGTCATTTCAATTAAGATTGAGAATATCAATCCCAGAGTTCATAAGGGTTTTGTCGGTCTAGAGTGTATCAGACTTATCTGAAATGACTATAATCAGTTTTTAATAACTGGATTTAGTATTAATCACGGTATTAAAAATTAATTTGGTATAACATTGAATTGATAATTTTTACTAATATATTACCGAGAACTCATTGCCATTAAAGGTTATAGCTACAATCATTAATTTTTGTTAAGGTGAAAAATTGTAATTAGTTTTCTCAGAAAACAATCAATTATTAAAAACGTTTTTAATAGTAATTTCTCTAATAAAAACTTTTTGTAAAAATATATCAAGGAATGTAAAAATATATAAAATCATCTGAATATTTAGGGAATGTCTGTAAAATCTTGGCAAAAAGATAGCCCAACGCAATTATTGGTATGGGCTGTTTAATCATTAACTTTTGTATATTTTGTTGCCATCTGTACTTGACAAGTTCATCAATAGAATTTACAATCACTGCAAGCTTAAGAGCGAAATAACTGCCTTAACTTCATCCGTCAATTGAAACGAGGTATCTCTTTTTATGGTTTTAGCTTCTGTTGTCTCAACATCTCAGACTGGCTCTCTTGAATTACTGGCTACCCAGCTTAATAATCCCCCGGCTCTGGCTAATAATTCTGGTAGCACGGTGACAGTCTCCCTGACAGCAACAGGTCAGTGGACTTTAATTAACTTTGCCACATCTGATCCTAGCCTCGTCAAATACAAAACCCCAGTGGATGGCAATGGTCATGTCCGGGACAAAAACGATGAAAAATTTGGGTTTAAGTATCCCAATTTGAATCCAGGGGCCTTGGTTGGCGAAATTAAAGATGCCAAGGGCAACACAAAATCTACGGTGAGCGGCAAACAACAAAGCTTTGAATTACAACCGGGAGATACAATTTCTTTCGTCATTAACGATGATCCTAAATGGTACGCAGATAACACTGGCAAGTTGACGATTGCTTATTCTGTTACTGCTAAAGCAACGGAAATTGTCCCCACTGCGCCAGGAGTGATCGCTAACCTCTACAATACGGGGGTTGACGATGCCCGTCAGGTTTTAGGCGATAGCATTCCCGACCCCCACTATAAGTTAGCAACCTATCCAGCGGGGACAGTAACTCCTGGTGTTACCACTCCCAACAAGGATTTAGCACCAATTAACTGGGTTGCGAATACCAAGACCGCCCGATGGATTGGTCCCAACACCGCCTCTGCCGTAGGTCCGGTTGGCAACTATAGCTATACAACGACCTTTACACTTCCTCAGTTTTCTGAAGCTTCCATTGTCGGTGAACTTTCTGTGGATGACAACATTACTGATATTGTGCTTAACGGGGTATCGGTGGGTAAACCTGTTGCTTTAAGCTCTTGGTGGACAAAGATTAGTCGTTTTTCAATTTCGACGGGATTTGTCGTCGGAACTAACACCCTGGAGTTTAAACTGCATAGTATCGGTGGGCCCACTGGTCTGCGAATTGATAGTATTAGCGGAACTTACAAGCAGGATATTCTATCCACAGGAAAGAAATTGAAACTCAAGTCTTGGAAGGGAGATTATTTACATCGTCCTGATTCTGAGCAAGGTGTTACCACTTGGAGTACGGGTATTGGCAATGAGTGGACGGTGGAGAAGATCGCTGGTGACAAGATCAAATTGAAGTCATGGAAAGGCGATTATTTACATCGTCCTGATTCTGAGCAAGGTGTTACCACTTGGAGTACAGGTATTGGCAATGAGTGGACGGTGGAGAAGATCGCTGGTGACAAGATCAAATTGAAGTCATGGAAAGGCGATTATTTACATCGTCCTGATTCTGAGCAAGGTGTTACCACTTGGAGTACAGGTATTGGCAATGAGTGGACGGTTGAAGTAATTTCCTAAGAAACAATTAAGTCATTTAAAGTGAGCATCACTAATTATCAAAGGTGATGCTCTTATTTATGACAAAAATGCGATCGCTATTCTGTTATTTATGAAAATAGCGATCACTTTCCAAGCAACAAAACACAATATTTGTCACCGATAAATTGCCATTTAAATCCACCGGGGACTTTTCTTTAACAAAATATATTTAGTCCACTATAAATCTATAATTGTTTAAGTTCAGCAGCCAGTCTGATTGTTTTGAGTGAGCTATCAGCAAATCTTCCTGTGCTTGTTGAATCCCTAAAAAATAATTGAAATTCTTCCGTTAAAAGCGAATAGATAATCAGTTTTTAATAACTGGATTTAGTATTAATCACGGTATTAAAAATTAATTTGGTATAACATTGAATTGATAATTTTTACTAATATATTACCGAGAACTCATTGCCAGTAAAGGTTATAGCTACAATCATTAATTTTTGTTAAGGTGAAAAATTGTAATTAGTTTTCTCAGAAAACAATCAATTATTAAAAATGTTTTTAATAGTAATTTCTCTAATAAAAACTTTTTGTAAAAATATATCAAGGAATGTAAAAATATATAAAATCATCTGAATATTTAGGGAATGTCTGTAAAATCTTGGCAAAAAGATAGCCCAACGCAATTATTGGTATGGGCTGTTTAATCATTAACTTTTGTATATACTGTGGCCATGTACACTTGACTACTATATCAATATAATTTAAGATCAGTCAATCTGAAGCGTGGAATAACTGCTTTAGCTTTATACGTCAATTGAAACGAGGTATCTCTTTTTATGGTTTTAGCTTCTCTGAATCAGGGCCAATTTTACACAACGGATGGCAGTGGCAACATCGCACTCATGAAACGGCACGCAGGCTGGCGCAAGACCTGGCAGTTAATTGTTCCGGGTAACTTTGGCGGCAATGATTACACTGATTTGCTGTTCTACGATCCAACTACTGGGGAAGGCGAATTTTACACAAGGGATGGTAGTGGCAATATCGCATTCCTGAAAAAGCACACAGGCTGGCGTAAGACCTGGCAGTTAATTGTTCCGGGTAACTTTGGCGGCAATAATTACACTGATTTGTTGTTTTACGATCCAACTACTGGGGAAGGCGAATTTTACACAACGGATGGTAGTGGCAATATCGCATTCCTGAAAAAGCACACAGGCTGGCGTAAGACTTGGCAGTTAATTGTTCCGGGTAACTTTGGCGGCAATGATTACACTGATTTGCTGTTCTACGATCCAACTACTGGGGAAGGCGAATTTTACACAACGGATGGTAGTGGCAATATCGCATTCCTGAAAAAGCACACAGGCTGGCGTAAGACCTGGCAGTTAATTGTTCCGGGTAACTTTGGCGGCAATAATTACACTGATTTGTTGTTTTACGATCCGACTACTCCAAATACTGGGGAAGGCGAATTTTACACAACGGATGGTAGTGGCAATATCGCATTCCTGAAAAAGCACACAGACTGGCGTAAGACCTGGAAGTTAATTGTTCCGGGTAACTTTGGCGGCAATAATTACACTGATTTGTTGTTTTACGATCCGACTACTCCAAATACTGGGGAAGGCGAATTTTACACAACGGATGGTAGTGGCAATATCGCATTCCTGAAAAAGCACACAGACTGGCGTAAGACCTGGAAGTTAATTGTTCCGGGTAACTTTGGCGGCAATGATTACACTGATTTGTTGTTTTACGATACTACCGCGACTTCTTTAACGGCTCCGATTGTTGTTACAGTACCCCCAGCCAATGCACCTACAATTCCTCAAGGTTTTCATTCCCCCTTTAGTTTTACTCCATCTGGCGCTCCCGTAATTCAGTGGAATGGCTACACTTATTGGGCGTATAGTTATACCGACAACAGGATGGCTATGGCTATCGTTGCTTATGATGCCAAAGGTCAGATTGTTAAACAGTGGGAAAAACCTGGTGCTCGTTATCTTACCAGCATCACTGTAGATGCCGAGGGGAAAACTATTACCCTTACCGGACAAGCAAACCTTACGACTGTATTGTCATGGGACGAATTAAAGTTATAAGAGCGATATACGCTTGTATCATATCTTGAACGGCAATTATCGCATCTTGATGTGTGTTTGTGTTTCAATGCAGCTTTTTTCTGCTTCTATCTAACACAATCAAGACAATCAAGCTAAATTGAGGGAGAGTTGATCGTTATTTAACTGAAAATAGCGATCGCTTTTTTAAAATTAACCTTGAGATTAAGCAAGAGGAGTAAATTTGACAGGAAGAGTTTTTAATCTTCTTGAAATCTTGCTTTCGCACCAGTCTAATTTATCTGTATTAAGGCAAATATCTGGCAAACGTTGCACTATGGCATTTAGGGCGATTTGCACTTGAAGCCTGGCTAAAAACATTCCTATGCAATAGTGAAGGCCACCGCCAAAACCCAAATTAGGTTTGCGACGACTGAAATCCAGTTTTTGGGGATTAGAAAAGTATTCAGGGTCATGGTTTACTGCACCGAGATAGATAACGACATACTCCCCACGATGAATAATTTTTCCTGAAACCTCAACGTCTTCTATTGCTCGACGAGAGACATACTGAATAGGACTATCATAACGTAGCAATTCTTCGACAATATTTTCAATATTACCAGGATTTTGTCTTACATATTCTAAACTTTGTGGGTGTTTTAAAAGGGCTAAAAGACCATTACTCAGTAGTCCTTTCATTGATTCCTGGGATGTGGCAATTAACAGAATAGAAGTGCTAATTATTTCATCTTCTGTTAGGGCATTGATATTATCTTTATAATTAGCTAACTGGCTGATCAAACCGTCGTTTGGTTGTCTTTTATATTCAGCTACTTTTTGAGCAAAATAGGCTCTATGTTCAATGAGAATTTGATTTTGCTCTTTATATTCTTCCAAAGATACTGGTTGATCAAAAATGAAAACGGTCTTAGCAGACCATCGAATTAATTGTTGATAATCTTCAATCGGTAAACCTAATATTTTAGTAATCGCAAAAGCAGGAAGAGGGGTCGCAAAATCTGCTATGATTTCCATCTCTCCCCTTGGGGCAAATCTATCCAGTAAATCGTCAACAATTGCCTGAATTTTAGGACGCATAGCATTGAGCGAGGCTCTAGAAAAGGATGGAATTAGTGCATTTTTAATTCGAGTATGATCGGGTGGTTCCAAAAAAAACAACCATTTATCAGTAGTTTGTGCAAGAATGTCTAGATTATCTTCTTTGAGATAGGCACTTTTTAGCTGAAGGCGTTCAGGAAAATTATCTACTTGGAATCGCTTATCATTTAAAATAGTAAGGGCATCGGCATAACGAGTAATAATCCATGTTCCAAAAATACTTTTGTGGATAGGATCTTCTTGACGAAGCTGCGCAAACACAGGATAGGGATTAGCCTGAAATTCTGCATCAAAAGGATTAAATAAAACTTTGTTCCCATTCATGATTAAAGTCACCCCTATTTTTGAGCTAGTTCAGCTACTAAATATTCAGATAATTCACTAATTTTGGGATATTCCCAAAATAAAATTGGGTCTAGCTCTAAACCAAGCATAGCTTCCAACTCGCCAGTAAGACTCAAGGCAACGGAAGAATCTAGTCCATAGGTGAAAATAGATTTTTCTAAATCAATGTCTTCCCTATCTACACCTAGAAGACTTGCCAGCCTATCTGTTAGCCACTGTTCAATTTTTTCTCGACTCATAAAAACAAGTTACCACCAAAACATTTGCAAACAAAAACAAACACCCGTCATGATAACTTATTTTGTTGCCATTGTACAACAATCGCCAGCCTGTTTGTGAGAAAAGCATGACGACAAGCCTGGCGTTGAATTTTACCGCTAGAGGTTTTGAGAATACTTGCGGGTTTAATTAATGCGATCGCATAAACCTGTAAGGCATGATGGAGAGCAACGGCTTCACGAATAGCCGAGAAAACTTCATTGACATTTAACTTGCTTAAATAGGTACGCTCTACTTCCTGAACAATCACCAATTTGTCTTGATTATCTACTTCTATTGTAAAAGCTGCCCCAGAGTCTAAACGCAGAGCCTGATGACTTTGTTGTACAGAATATTCAATGTCTTGGGGGTAATGATTTCGTCCCCAAATAATGATGACATCTTTGATTCTTCCCGTGATAAATAGTTCTCCTTCTCGCCTAAAACCTAAATCACCTGTTCGGAGAAAATTTCCTTGATCCCCATCAGCTAATTTAGCCTGAAAAGTTGCGATCGTTTTTTCTTCTTGTTGCCAATATCCTTGGGCAACACTAGAACCCGAAACCCAAATTTCTCCCACTTGATTTTCATCACATTCTAAACAACTTTCAGGATCGACAATTTTTACTGCCATATTTTCCCAGACATGGCCGCAACCGACAAGTTCCTGATAATTTTTACTGTCTTTCTCCGCTTCTACTACCTGATTATTCTCTAAGGATTCTGATTGAACATTTAAGTAAACTGGCTCATCTTCGATATTACCTCCAGAAATCATTAGTGTGGCTTCTGCCATGCCGTAACAGGGATAAAAATATCGAGATTGAAACCCAGAAGATTGAAACTTGTTAATAAAGTTTTCCATCGTTTTTCGTCGTATTGGCTCGGCTCCATTGTAGGCACTGATCCAACTACTGAGATCAAGCATTTCTTGTTGTTCAGACGTAATTCTCTGCACACATAATTCATAGCCTAAATTTGGACCGCCGCTATGAGTAGCTTGATATTTAGTAATTGCTTCCAACCAAAGCATTGGATTTTTTAAAAAAGATTCAGGCGACATAACAACACCTAAAAAACCTGTATAAAGCGGTTGAATAATACCATCAATTAAACCCATGTCATGGAAACTGGGCAACCAGGTCATAGAAACACTTTTTCCTGTCAGTTGAAATGCTTTTTGAATGTAAGCAGAATTATGGGCAACGTTGTCATGGGAAATCATGACTCCTTTCGGCGCACCGGTTGAACCTGATGTGTATTGAAGAAATGCTAGGGTATCACCGCTAATCCTGGGAAGATGCAATTTAAAGTCTTGGTTATTATTCACATTGTCTGTCACCAAAAGTCTGGTTACTGATAAGTCTAAAAAAGATTCAAGTGTTGACTTAATTTTCTCTAAAAGTGAACTGGTTGTCAGAATAATTTGAGGGCGAGAATCTTCAATAATTGCTAGTAATCGAGACATTTTTTGATTACGCTTTGGTGGGTAAGCGGGAACCGCAACAATCCCAGCATATAGACACCCCAAAAAAGCTGTAATAAATTCTAAACCTTGGGGATAAAGTAATAAAGCGCGATCACCTTGGTGGCAAAGAGAAAGTAAGCTATCAGCGATCGCCTTTGATTCTTGCTGTAAGGTTTTGTAGTCAATGGATGATTCTTGATTTTGACCATCCTTAAGAAAGATGTAGGCTAACTGATTGGGGGTTTGCTCGGCTCTGGTGTCAAGAATTGAGGTTATTGCTTTCATTGTCGCTTCAATATGAAATTGCAAGGGTTGATTTAATTTGATTGTGTTCCAAGTAGAACATAACTAAACTTTCCCCCTATGAATGTACTAGCTATAGCCGAAAGTCTTACAGAGACTCAGTTAAAGCAATTCAAAGCTAATGTACTACTGGGTGCCAACTCCTGAAATCCTTACGCCGATAGGGTTGGAAGCAAAATTTTTCAAATTTGACTTTTCGACCATTATAGCTTGTTTCGCAGCAGAAAACCATCAAAAACATCGCTACAGAGGGAATCGCTGACTATAGAGACTAATGACATCATCGGTGATCATCAGGTTAGCGATCACTATACAGCCAACTCTACTGTCTGTTTTGCCAATTTCTCCCAAGTACTGCCTCCCAACTCCAGTGCTCAGATTGCGGCTTTTTCGATGTCCTCGGTCATCGACAATCAGCGAAAATCCTCGGGGTATTTCCGTCTGGCGGCATTGGTTCATCGGAAATTTTGGGTCTGAAACCCCGCCGTTCTAGGTTGGCTTTACGTTAGAATTAAAAGGCCAGTCTCGAAAACCAAGTGGACGGCGCAGCACCTTGAAAACTCGGCTTAGGGGGTTCCGACCAGAAAAGCTTGGCCGGGTAAAAAGTCGCGCGCAACAAGTACAAGAAGCTATAGGCGGTCAACGTACCGTGGGACACACGGAATCGGGCTTCTGAAATGGGGCGAAAGTCTGTGGACTCTGTGTAAGACAGTACATGGTTTTTTAACTGTGGTATGCGACGGTGGTGGAAGCAGAAACTTAAATCGTGAGGTTTAGGAATCGCCGCACTTTTAGGGCGGCGAGGATGTCAATCACGTTCACAGCTGACCAAGGAGATTCCGCTAAAAAGTGGTGTAATCGGTTATTCTATAACCCCACCGACAAACTTTTTCAGCCAACCCTAATTACTATTGATGCGACTTAAAAAGGCTTGTAAGCGCTCGCTGTGGGGATTATTAAAGAAAGTGTCGGGATCACCTGCTTCTTCGATGACACCTTGATTAAAGAACAAAACCTTGTTAGAGACTTCCTTGGCGAACTGCATTTCGTGAGTGACGACTACCATAGTCATACCGTCATTGGCCAATTGACGCATAACGTTTAACACTTCCCCGACTAATTCCGGATCCAGGGCCGAAGTGGGTTCATCAAATAAAATCACCTCTGGTTTCATGCAGAGACTGCGAGCGATCGCCACCCGTTGTTTTTGTCCTCCCGATAATTGGTCGGGATAAACATCGGCTTTTGGGGCCAATCCCACCTTTTCCAGATAATGAATTGCCGTATCTTTAGCCTCATTTTCCGGGTGGTGTAACACTTGCTTGGGGGCCAACATCAAGTTTTGTAAAACGGTGAGATGGGGAAAAAGATTAAAGTGTTGAAACACCATACTTACCCGGCTGCGTAAGTTACGCAGGACCGATTGATTTAACTTCGGGGAAGAGATGTCAATTCCCATCACCTCCAAGCGGCCGCCGTTAATTGTTTCCAAACGATTGAGACAGCGTAAAAAGGTACTTTTGCCGCAGCCAGAGGGACCGATTACCGATACCACATCCCCTTGATAAAGAGTGCCTGTAACTCCTTTGAGTACCTCTAAAGAGCCGTAACTTTTGCGTAAACCTTCACTAACAATCACAGGGGTGGTAGTGGTCATGATGTCCTCTCGTAAAAAATTTTACATTCTGTATAAAAGTATCCAGATTAGTTTCTGCTAGATTGTATCCTTGACGACATTTTATCAAGAGGAATAATCATAATACTCAAATAGTCTCTCTACATCTGTCTTGGGTGGGAAGTAGGACGAAATTACTAACTTAATTGAGCAAAAAAATCAAGGAGAAACAATTAAAAAATGATTAAATTTTGGCGAGGGCGGGCGGTACAGAGAGTTATCTTTGCCTTGTTAGGATTAGTCTTGGCGCTAGGATTAAGTGTTATTCCCGCTTTTTCCCAGACTCCTCCTAATCCTTTTCGAGTCGCCACAGAAGCGACTTTTCCGCCCTTTGAATTTCAACAAGGGGGACAATTAACCGGGTTTGATATCGATTTAATGCGAGCGATTGGAGAGGAAGCTGATCTCAACATTGACTTTAGAAATTTACCCTTTGATGGCATTATTCCGGCTCTACAAGCGAGAACAGTGGAAGCCGCTATTAGTGGCATGACCATCACCGCCGAACGCGCTCAAGCGATTTCTTTTTCTCGACCTTATTTTAGGGCTGGTTTAGCGATCGCTGTTCGGGAAGATAATAAGACGATTAAAAATTTTGGTTCTTCCGAACTTACCATGTAAAATCAACTAGCAAAATGCCAATTTAATAAACATCTAAGACTAAAGTTTTTAAAGTTTCTAAATCCATAGCCTCTCCTTTTAATCACCTTCAGTTTAT
>Ga0315906_10000962_pt1 | contig 43887 bp, 37 predicted proteins | sample LakEriMetagenome_4_FD_203526 | JGI IMG/M metagenome (GOLD analysis project Ga0315906, IMG submission 203526) | Freshwater fungal communities from buoy surface, Lake Erie, Ohio, United States - Buoy 2 MA122 | ecosystem: Environmental > Aquatic > Freshwater > Lake > Lake biofilm | place: USA...
CATGTGGGCCTCGTCCGACAGCACGACATAGCCCTTGATGCCCGGACATTGCGCGGCCAGTCCCTCCAGTCGCGGCACGAAGGCAGGATCCACAAACACCCACTCGGCCTCGGCATGATTGAGGATATAGACGATTTGCTCTTCGAACAGGCGGGGATTGACCGTGTGGCACACGCGACCGCTGCAGGAAACGGCGTAGTAGAGTTCGAGGTGCCTGAAGTCATTCCAGGCGAGCGTGGCGATGCGTGCATCAGGCGCGGCGCCCAGGCGGTCCAGCGCATTGGCAAGCCGGCGGGTGCGCGCGAAGCAGTCGGCAAAGGTGTACCGGTGCAGTGCATGGTCATGGGTGACGGAAACAATCTCCCGTCGCGCGTGGTTGCGATCCCCGTGCCGCATGATGACCGTGAGCGTCAGCGGCGTATCCATCATCAGACCCAACATTGACTGTCCCCTCTGGCTGCAGATGTCCTGCCCGGCGCATATTGGGGCGCAGTCCCGCCGTGGTAAAGTCCCCGCATGTCCACCGACTCCCTTATCCTGCGCCGTCCAGACGACTGGCACATTCATCTGCGCGATGACGCCATGCTGGCCGCCGTGCTGCCCGCCACGGCCGAAGTCTTTGCCCGCGCCATCGTGATGCCCAACCTCAAGCCGCCGGTGACGACGACGGCCCAGGCAGCTGCCTACCGGGAACGCATCCTGCGGCAGACCCCGTCGGGCAGTGGCTTCGTGCCCCTGATGACCTGTTACCTCACGGACAATACGGACCCTGACGATCTGGCCGCCGGCCATGCCGAGGGCGTCTTCACCGCAGCCAAGCTCTATCCGGCGGGGGCCACCACCAATTCCGACGCGGGCGTGACCGATGTCCGGCGCCTGCACGGGGTACTGGAGAGGATGCAGGCCATAGGCATGCCTCTGCTCGTGCATGGAGAGGTGGTGGATCATGACGTGGACGTGTTCGACCGCGAGGCCGTGTTCATCGACCGCACCCTGCGTGGGCTGCGCCGGGATTTTCCGGCGCTGAAGGTCGTGTTTGAGCACATCACGACCGCCGAGGGCGTGGCTTTCGTGCGCTCGGCGGAGGGCCCGACCGCGGCCACCATCACGCCCCATCACTTGCTCATCAATCGTAACGCGATGTTTGAGCGCGGCATCCGGCCTCATGCCTACTGCCTGCCGGTGGCCAAGCGCGAAAGACATAGACTTGCCCTGTGCGGCGCTGCCACCTCGGGCAATCCGCGCTTTTTTCTCGGCACCGATTCGGCCCCACATCCGCGGCATCTGAAGGAGCATGATTGTGGTTGTGCCGGTGTATACAACGCGCCCACCGCCATGGCCTGTTATGCCGAGATCTTTGCCGAAGCAGGCTGCCTCGAACGGCTCGAAGGCTTTGCCTCTGAATACGGTCCGGCCTTCTACGGCCTGCCGCTCAATGCGGACAGAATTCGCCTGTTTCGCAAGGAGCCCGAGGCCGCGCCGACGGACCTGGTGACACCGGACGGCGAGGTGCGCGTCTTTGCACCGCCGCGCATTCTGGGTTGGGGTGTCGAACGGCTCGCCCCCGCCGCGTGAAGAACGTTCACGGCACGCCGCCAAGGGAGACACTCACGGCGCGGGATCGCCGGCATGTGTGGCATCCCTACAGTGCCATTGGCAGCGATCTGCCCCTGTTCGAAGTGCAATCCGCGCGTGGAGTCCGGCTGACCCTCACGGACGGGCGCGAACTCATCGATGGCATGTCCTCCTGGTGGTCCGCCATCCACGGCTACAACGTGCCCGCCCTGAATGCCGCTGCAGAGGCACAGATCGCGCGGATGTCGCATGTGATGTTCGGCGGCCTCACGCATGAACCGGCGGTGCGCCTTGCCGAGCGGCTGGTGGAGATCGCACCAGCGAACCTGGAGACCGTATTTCTCGCAGACAGCGGTTCCGTGGCAGTGGAAGTCGCGCTCAAGATGGCCTTGCAGTTCGCGGCGGCTTCGGGCCGTCCCGAGCGTCGGCAGGTGCTCGCGCTGCGCGGGGGATATCACGGAGACACCTTTGGTGCGATGTCGGTCTGCGACCCCGTCACCGGCATGCACACACTGTTTTCAGGCACCCTTGCGCCACAGATCTTTGCCCCGCGGCCGAATTGCCGATTCGATGCAGTGTGGGATCCGGCCGACACGCAGGCACTGGAGCAGCTGCTTGCCACCCATGCCGACACGCTCGCTGCGGTAATCCTGGAACCCGTCGTGCAGGGTGCAGGCGGGATGTGGTTCTACCATCCCGGCTACCTGCGAGAAGCCCGGCGCCTGTGTGATCACCACGGCCTCTTGCTTATCGCGGACGAGATCGCCACCGGCTTCGGGCGCACTGGGCGGCTCTTCGCCTGTGAACATGCGGGCATCGCGCCCGACATCCTCTGCGTGGGCAAAGCGCTGACCGGCGGCTTCATGACGCTCGCCGCCACCCTCGCGACGCGCGCGGTGGCCGAGACCATCGCCGGGGCGCCGCCTGGCGTGTTCATGCACGGCCCGACTTTCATGGGCAACCCGCTGGCCTGTGCGGTGGCAAACGCGAGCCTGGAATTACTGCTCGGGAGCCCCTGGCAGGCGCGCATTGCCACCCTGGAGCAGGGCTTGCGTGATGGGCTGGCCCCGTGCCGTGAGTTGCCGCAGGTCGCCGATGTGCGGGTGCTGGGCGCCATCGGCGTGGTGGAGATGCGGGAGCCCGTGGACATGCGTGTACTGCCCGATGCTTTTGTGGAGCGCGGCGTGTGGGTGCGGCCCTTCGGCCGCCTCGTTTACGTGATGCCCCCCTTCGTCATGACGGCACCGGACCTCGCCCACCTCACGTCTGCAATAGTGGACGTGCTTCGACACACGGCGCACCGATAGCCTCCGCGACTCCGGGGTGGGTGATGTGGCCTTGGCACACATTGAGCCCTGCGGCCAGGTGGGGACCGTCCAGCAGCGCCTTGCGATAGCCCAGCTCCGCAATCCGCAGGACAAACGGCAGCGTTGCATTGTTCAGGGCCTGAGCCGAAGTGCGTGCCACTGCGCCCGGCATGTTGGCCACGCAGTAGTGGACCACGCCGTCCACCACGAACACCGGGTCGAGGTGCGTGGTGGGCCGACTGGTCTCGGCGCAGCCACCCTGGTCGATGGCGACATCCACAATCACCGAACCGGGTTTCATACGGGACAGGATCTCGCGGCGGATGAGCTTGGGCGCGGCGGCACCCGGCAGCAGCACCGCACCAATCACCAGATCCGCCTTGAGCAAGGCCCGCTCGGTTGAGTCGTGCGTGGCGAACACCGTAGTCACGCGCCCGCCGAATTGCGCATCCAGCTGGCGCAGGCGGGGCAGCGATTTGTCGAGCAGGGTCACGCGTGCATGGAGACCGAGCGCCATGGCCGCCGCATGGGAACCGACCACACCACCGCCCAGCACCACCACTTCGGCCGGCGCCACGCCGGGGACGCCGCCCAGCAGAATGCCAGCGCCACCCATGGGCTTTTCCAGACACCGCGCACCGGCCTGTATCGACAGGCGCCCGGCCACCTCACTCATGGGCGCGAGCAAGGGCAGCGTGCCCTCCGCCGAAGTGACAGTTTCATAAGCGATGCCGACCACGCCCGATGCGGCGAGCGCGCGGGTGAGCGTGTCGTCGGCCGCGAGGTGCAGGTAAGTGAAAAGCACCTGACCCGGACGCAGCATCGCCACTTCGTGTGGTTGCGGCTCCTTCACCTTCACCACCATCTCCGCCTCGGCAAACACGTCCTCGGCGGTTGCGCAGAGCCTTGCGCCTGCCTTGGCCCAGGTTTCATCCGTCACACCGATGCCCTGCCCTGCACCCCGCTCGACCATTACCTCATGTCCGTGCATCACGACTTCGCGCACGCTGGCGGGAGTGAGGCCGACCCGATATTCGCTGGCCTTGATTTCCCTGGGGACTCCGATGCGCATGCTGGCTCCTGTCTTCTCGATAAGTGGCTACTGTTGGAAGACTCCCGTCCCCCGACAAAGTTCCGAGGCTACGCCAGTAATGCGAGTCTTGTGTTGATCCAGGTGAAACGTTTACAACAAGGTCATGCAGACGAAAGATTCAGCACCTACAGACTGGCTCGACCGCGCCTTGGCGCGTTGGCCCGGAGTTCCTGCCACCTACGGCTGGCTCTCGCTGGATGCGCGCGGCCGCTGGTGCCTGCAGGGTGCTGCGGCCACGCATGACGGCCTCAGGCGATTTCTGTCTCAGCACTTCCGGGAGGATGCCCGTGGCGCATGGTATGTGCAGAACGGTCCTCAGCAAGTGTATGTCGATCTCGCCACCGCACCGCATGTCGCGGCGAGGGATGGTGAAGGACGCTGGGTGAGCCACACAGGCGTGACTCTTGCGCACATCGAAGCCCTGATCCTCGATGAAGAAGCGCGGCTCTATTTTCTCTGCGAGCTCGGTCTCGTCGGTCTCGATGATCGCGACTGGCCGGGGCTGCTTGCCGAGCTCGGCCCTGATACTGGCCCTGGTACTGGGGCGCTGGCGCTCGACGAGGAGCTGCTGGAACTCAGTGGGCAGCCGGGCGGTGAAACAAGCTGCCGCTGGCGAGAGCGGCAACTCACTGTCCGCAGCGTCCACTCCCGGGATATGGAAGGATGCTTCGGCTTCCAGCGCAGCCCGCGAGGATGACGCGGCCGCCTGCTCCCGTGTAGATTGCGCCGGCCTGTCCGAGGCCCGCGCGCCCGGACCACCCCCTCCCATCCCGAAGGACTGCTGACCATGACGAGAACCCTCACCGCCCTCGCCCTCTGCACAACGCTCTGCACGAGTGTGGGTAGCGCACTTGCGCAGGAAGGGACCGGCGTTGCGCTGGATTCCGAACAAAAGCGCATGAGCTACGCCATCGGCCTGACCACGGCGCAGAGCATCGCCCGCCAGGGCGTGGAACTGGACCTGAACACTTTTATGCTGGGGATGCGCGACGCACTCGATGGCTCCAAGCCGCGTCTCAGCCAAGAAGAATTCCAGACAGCGCTCGGCAGTGCCACCAAGTCTGTGAACGACAGCCTGAAGAATCGCGCCAAGAACAACCTGGAAGCCGGACAGGCTTTCATGGAAGCCAACAAGGGCAAGGAGGGTGTGATAACCCTGTCCAATGGCCTGCAATACAAGGAGCTGCGCAAGGGCACGGGTAACCGCCCCAAGGTGACGGACACGGTGGTCGTGCACTATGAAGGCAAGCTCATCGATGGTTCCGTCTTCGACAGCTCCAAGGAGCGTGGCGAACCGGCAACCTTCCCCATCAACGGCGTGATTCAGGGCTGGCAGGAGATCCTCCCGCTGATGGCGGCCGGTGCCCGCTGGCAGGTGGTGATTCCACCCAAGCTCGCCTACGGCGTGCGCGGTGCAGGAGCCGGTATCGGACCCAACGAGACCCTGGTATTCGAAATCGAGTTGCTGGAAATCGCGAAGTAATCAGCCGTGCGCCGGCTGGCGCAGTGACTCCCGTTCGAGGCCTGCGGTGGCATCACCCAGGCCTTGGCCGACGAGCGCGGCCCGCCACCCCGAGCGCAGGCGGGCCGGCATCCCCTCCAGTAACAGCTGCTCCAGATCCCGCCGGGTGGCCAGCACCGTGGGGCTCACCTTGGATTCCTCTCCCTGCCGGCGAATCAAGTCCTGCAATTCCCCCAATACCCGCTGCCCTGCCTTGTTGAGCCGCCAGCTCGCGTTGGAGGTGGGCAGCACCGGCTGTGGGGTCGCGAGAATCGCGAGAATCTCCGCCGCGTAGCGGCGCAAGGTCGGCGCTGGCATTCCCGGAATGCGGGCGAGCGCTGTGACGTTGTCGGGCATCCGGCGGGAAACTTCCAGCAGGACCTCGTCCTTCATCAGCCAGCCCCGCGGAATATCCGCACTCCTCGCCTGACGTTCCCGCCATTCGGCGAGCGCGCGGGCTATTGCCGCCACCTCGGCTGACTGGGCAGACAGTGCTTTCACCCGCCGCCAGGCGTCCTCGGGAGCGTCATCAGCTGCGGCCTGCGCCAGCAGCGGGTGGGTCTCCTCCCACAGCCAGTCGAGCTTGCCTTGCGCGAGCAGCGTGTCCTCCAACTGTTGGTGGAGTCGGCCGAGATGCTTGACGTCTTCTTCGGCGTAGAGGATTTGCGCCTCGGACAGCGGGCGCTGCGACCAGTCGGTGCGCGTCTGGGATTTGTCCAGAGTGACCCCGCAATAGTGCTCGACCAGCCACGCATAGGAGACCTGATCCGGGTGCCCGATGAGGGCGGCGGCGAGCTGCGTGTCGAACAGGGGGCCCGCAAGACGGATGCCTGCGCACTGCAGGGCTTCCAGATCCTGTCTTGCGGCATGGATGATCTTGACCAGGCCAGGCCTGCCCAGGAACTCCGCCAGCGGGGCGAGGTCTGCAAGGGCAAGCGGGTCGATGACCGCGCTGGCACTGTCCGTGGCGAGTTGAATCAGGCACAGCCGCGGGTAGTAGGTCCGTTCCCGCATGAATTCGGTGTCCAGGGCGAGCCAGGTCGCGTCCGCCATGGCAGCAAGCATGCCCTGCAGGCTGGCGGCATCGCAGACCCAATGGGGGGAAACAGAGTGCGGGATGGTCATGAAGGCCGGGGGCTGCGAGAGTCGGGATACGCTACACTAGCGTCACCCCGGTTCCAAGCTCAGGGTCTTCCTCGCCCGGCATACCGGCCACCATCAGCACAGCGAGCAACATGAGCACATTTTCGCGCGCGTCCCTTTTCCTCCTTGGTTGTCTTCTTTCGCTCGCTGCCCAGGCCCTGGCACCCACGGTGCCGGAAGAAGCCTTGGTGCCCAATCCGGAACACCGGCGAGCAACCCGCCTTATCACGCATTTCATCGGCAATTATCACTACAAGCGCGCTGCTCTCGACGATGCGCTGTCAGAGACGATTTTCGAGAACTACCTCAAGGCGCTCGATCCCACCCGCAGCTATCTGCTGCAATCCGATGTACTCGAATTCGGCGTACTGTCCGAGGAGTTCGATGATGACCTGCGCAATTCGGATCTGAACACCGCCTACGACCTTTTTGTGCGCTATCGCCGCAGGGTGGAGGAGCGCATCGCGCATGCGCTCGCGCTGCTCGGGCAGCCGGCCGACTTTTCGGTGGACGAGAGCTTCAATTTCAACCGCGAGGATGCGCCGTGGGCCAAGGACGCAGCCGAGCTCGATGAGCTATGGCGCAAGCGCGTGAAGAACGACTGGCTGTCCCTGCGTCTCTCCGGCAAGAAGGACAAGGATATCGTCGAGACCTTGCGCAAGCGCTATCAGGGACTCACGCGCCAAACTGCGCAGTTCAACAGCGAAGATGTCTTCCAGACCTTCATCAATGCCTACACCACGGCAATCGACCCACATACCGCGTATTTCTCGCCGCGCACCTCGGAGAATTTCAAGATCAGGATGAGCCTGTCGCTGGAGGGCATCGGCGCGGTCCTGCAGAGCGATAACGAATACACCGTGGTGCGGGAGGTCGTGCGCGGGGGACCTGCCGGCCTCAGCGGCAAGCTCAAGGCGGGTGATCGCATCATTGGCATCGGCCAGGGCTCCAAGGGTGAGGTGGCGGATGTCATCGGCTGGCGGCTGGATGATGTGGTGGACCTGATTCGCGGGCCCAAAGACTCCAAGGTGCGGCTGGAAATCCTGCCCAAAGGTGCGGGCGCCGACGGCAAGACCCGTCAGATCACCCTGGTCCGCAATACCATCCAGCTCGACGAGCAGGCAGCGCAGAAAAAGGTGCTGGAAGTGGCGCTGGCAGGCGGCAAGCATGCGGGCAAGCTGAAGCTCGGCGTGATCGAGGTGCCCACCTTCTACATGGACTTCGATGCGCGCATGGCAGGCGATGAAAATTACCGCAGCACCACGCGTGACGTGCGCAAGCTGGTACGGGAGCTCATGACCGAGAAAGTCGCCGGAATCGTTATTGATCTCCGCGCGAACGGCGGTGGTTCGCTGACCGAGGCCACCGAGCTCACGGGTCTGTTCATCGATACCGGCCCGGTGGTGCAGGTGCGCAACTCACAGGGGCGCGTGCAGCTGGAGGAAGATACGGACGCCGGCGTAGCCTATGAGGGTCCACTCGCCGTGCTGGTGGATCGCAACAGTGCCTCCGCCTCCGAGATCTTCGCTGCCGCCATCCAGGATTACCGCCGCGGACTGGTGCTCGGTGAACCGACCTTCGGCAAGGGCACGGTGCAGAATCTGGTCGACCTCAACCGCTTCGACGAGGATGCCGGCGGCAAGCTGGGTCAGTTGAAGGCAACGATTGCCCAGTTTTTCCGCGTGGAAGGTGACAGCACCCAGCATCGGGGCGTGGTCCCGGATATTTCTTTCCCCACCGGCTTGAGCAGTGAGGAACAGGGTGAGCGGGCGCTCGATCATGCGCTCCCGTTCGCCAGGATTGCGGCCGTCAAGTACAGCGCTTTACCCGAGGATGAACAGTCCCACGTTCCCCAGTTGCGAGAGCTGCACCAGAAGCGTGTGGCCAGCGACTCGGCCTATCAGGCCTTGCTCGCACAGGAGCGTGCCGTGCAGAAGGCCGCGGACGAATCTGAAGTTCCCTTGCTGGAGAGCAAGCGACGCGCGGTGCACGACCAGGCAAGGCGCGAACAGAACGAAAACGAGAACCGCATCCGGGCTGCCCATGGCCTGCCTCCGGTGGCCCTCAAGGAAGGTGACGCGGAGGAAGAAGATCTCGTGGCCGAGGACGAAGAGGACGACAAGGACAAATACGATGTGGTCCTCGAAGAAGCCGCCAATGTGCTACGTGACCTGCTGTTGGTGACTGGTGCGGCACAGGGCCGGCTGGCGGAAGCCGCGCCTGCCGGACGGGTCGACTCTGAACATGCGCACGGCGTTTCTCAGTGATGCGCGCTTTCTGGACCACCTGACCGGAGAAGGACATCCGGAGCGTCCCGCACGGGTCACCGCCACGGAGGCCCGCCTCGCCCCCCTGCCCTGGTTTGCAACGCTACCCAAGGTATCCGTTGAAGCTGCGTCACTGGAGCAGGTGGAGTTGGTGCACGATCTCACCTACATCCGGCGCGCCGAGGCGGTCTGTGGTTCCGGGGCACCTTTTCTCGACACCCCGGATGTTGCGGTCTGTCCGGCCAGTTTCGAGGTGGCACTGCTGGCTGCGGGCGCCGGACCAAGCATGGCAAGAGCGGTGCTCGGCGGCGAGGCGGAGAATGCGTTCGCGCTTCTGCGCCCACCCGGCCATCACGCCGAACATGCCGCCGCCATGGGTTTCTGCGTGTTCAACAATGCAGCCGTACTGGCGCGCCACCTGCAGCGCACGCACGGCTTGGACAAGATTGCGATCCTCGACTGGGACGTTCATCACGGCAACGGCACCCAGCATCTGTTCGAGGAAGATCCGTCGGTCTTCTACACCAGCCTGCACCAGTACCCCTACTACCCTGGGACGGGCGCGGCCTCGGAGACCGGCATCGGACGGGGTCGTGGTACCACACTGAACTGCCCGATGCCCGCAGGGGCTGGAGACTCCGCCTATGAGCGCGCTTTCATGGAGCAGATACTGCCTGCACTTAATCTCTATCGCCCGGAGGCGGTGATCCTGTCGGCCGGCTTTGATGCGCACCGCGATGATCCCCTGGCGGACATCCAGCTGAGTACCGGCTGCTATCGTTGGATGACCCAGCGCATGCTGGAAGTCGCGGATCAGCATGCGGGGGGCAGGCTCTTCTCCCTGCTCGAAGGCGGCTATCACCTCGAGCGTCTGGCCGAATGTGTGGAAGCACACCTCGGTGTGCTGAGCGGATCGGTCAAGGCCTGAACTCAACGTGTCGGCATCGACCGGGCACGAGCGCGTTCGTGCTCGGCAGGGGTGCTAGACTCCACTTCCGTCTCTGCCTACCGCCGGGTGATGCCGCATGGCCTCCAGATTTATCGTGATGCTCCTGATCGCAGGCACCATCTTCGGCGGCCTCGGCTATGCCAAGTACCGTCAGGTGCAGACGATGGTAGCAAAGTTTTCCGTTCCCAAGCCACCCACACCGGTTGCCGCAGTGGCCGTAGGCAAAGCGTCCTGGCCTCGCACCATCGCAAGCACCGGTAGCCTGACAGCGGTGCAGGACAGCTTTGTGACCAATGAGGTCCCCGGCATCGTTTCGGCGCTACATTTTGATTCCGGCCAGGAAGTCGCGGCCGGTGCCTTGCTGGTGAGCCTGGATGCGACGGTCGATCTCGCCACTCTCGAGGGTCTGCAGGCCGAACTGGAACTGGCGCGCCTGCAGCATGAGCGCGCGAAGAAACTGGTGAAGGACCATACGCTCTCGCGGGCGGATTACGACGAAGTGTTGGCAAAGGAGACGCGACTGCGCGCCGGCGTTACCGCGCAACAGGCCACCATCGCCAAGAAGACCCTGCGTGCACCGTTCACCGGCACCCTTGGCATTCGGCGTGTGGATCTGGGGGACTATCTTGCCGCAGGCTCGAGCGTGGTTTCACTGCAGACGCTCTCGCCCATCTATCTCGATTCCTCCATTCCCGAACGCTACATCGCAGAACTGAAAGCCGGGCAGGAGATCCTCCTGCGCTCCCAGGCCTACGGCGAGGAGCACTTTTCGGGGCGGCTCACCGCCATCGAGCCCGGGGCGGATCCTGCCACCCGGATGGTGCGCATCCGCGCCGAATTTTCCAACACGGACAAGCGTCTGCGGCCGGGCATGTTCGTTGATCTGGAGCTGGTGCAGGCGACCGCTGACGAAGTACTCACGCTGCCGGAGACCGCAATCAGCTACAGCCCGTATGGCAACTCGGTCTTTTTGATCACGGAAACCCCCGAAGGCCTCGTGGTGCAGCGAAAGCCGGTGGAAACCGGTGGAACACGCGGCGGCGACGTGGCTGTCACCAAAGGACTCGCAGTGGGTGACCGGGTGGTTGCGGTAGGACAGAACAAGCTGCGCAATGGCATGCAGGTTGAGATCGTCGAGGATCTCACTCTGCAAACCGACCCGCCCTGATGCCACAGGAGGCCGGCGCAGTGCGCGCATTCACCGATATCTTCGTACGCCGACCGGTGCTCGCCAGCGTGGTCAGCCTGCTCATCCTGATGCTCGGTGTGCGCGCGATCTTTTCCCTGGAGCTGCGCCAGTTCCCGCGTACGGAAAGTGCAATCGTCACGGTGACGACCACCTACCCCGGGGCCAGCAGCGAACTGGTGAAAGGCTTCATCACCACGCCGCTGCAGCAGGCAATTGCTGAAGCGGATGGCATTGACTTCATTTCCTCCAGCAGCCGCCAGGGGATCTCCACCATTGAAGTCACCATGAAGCTCAACTACCGCGCCAACGATGCGGTAGCCGAAATCCAGAGCAAGGTGGCGAGCCAGCGTGGTGTGCTTCCGCGCGAGGCGGATGACCCGGTGATCGAATCAAAGGTTGGTGATCCAACCGCGCTGATGTACATCGCCTTCTACAGCAAGGACATGTCGCCGCAGCAGATTCAGGACTACCTGCTGCGAGTGGTGAGGCCACGCCTGCAGGCGTTGCCCGGGGTAGCCAAGGCCAATATCTTCGGCCGCAACGGCTATGCCATGCGGATCTGGCTGGATCCCGGCCGCATGGCAGCACTCAACGTGACCGCGGCCGACGTGCGCGACGTCCTGCAGAAGAACAACTATCTGGTGGGACCGGGTGCGACGCGCGGACGCTACACCGGCATCGACCTCGGGGTCACCACCGATATCAGTCGCGCAGAGGACTTCAACAATCTCGTGATCCGCGCTGCCGATGGCAACCTGGTGCGGCTGTCGGAGGTGGCGCGCTCCGAGCTGGGCGCCGAGAGTTACGACTTCACCAGCTGGTACAAGGACAATCCGGCAAGTTATGTCGGCATCGATCCCACGCCAGGCGCCAATCCCCTGACCGTGGCGCAACTGGTACGTGAGGAAATCCCACGCATAAAGACCCAGATGCCCACAGGCCTCGAGGTGATGATTCCCTACGACGCGAGCGAATTCATCGAGGAATCCATCAAGGAAGTGTTTGTCACGCTGGCCGAGGCGGTGCTGATAGTGCTGGTGGTCATATTCCTCTCCCTTGGCTCCCTGCGCGCCGCACTGGTGCCAGCCGTAGCCGTGCCGCTGTCCATCGTGGGCGGGGCCTTTCTGATGCTGCTGCTGGGGTACTCCATCAATACCCTGACCCTGCTCTCGATGGTGCTGGCCATCGGCCTGGTCGTGGACGATGCCATCGTGGTGGTGGAGAACGTCCATCGCCACATGCAGCAGGGGATGCAGCCTTTCGAAGCCGCGCTTGTGGGGGCGCGGGAGTTGCGCCTGCCCATCATTGCCATGACCACGACCCTGGTGGCGGTGTATGCACCCATCGGTTTCATGGGTGGACTGGTGGGAACGCTGTTCACCGAGTTCGCCTTCTCGCTGGCCGGTGCGGTGCTGATCTCAGGCGTGGTGGCACTGACGCTTTCGCCCATGATGAGTGCGCGGGTGCTCAAGCCCGGCGGGCCCGGAGCCTTTGAACGCATGGCGGAGCACTTCTTCACACGCCTCGGCAATGCCTACCGACGCTCCCTGCACTGGAGCCTTGGCGGGTGGCCGGTGCTGATCGTCTTCGGGCTGCTGGTGGCGCTCAGCATGTTCCCCATGTACCTCTTCAGCCAGAAGGAGCTCGCGCCTACCGAAGACCAGGGCATCCTCTTTGTCGCCGCCCGCGCGCCGGAGACAGCCACACTGGATTACACCACGCGCTACATGCATCGCATGCTCGAAACTTTCGCCACAATTCCAGAATACATGGAGAGCTTCTCCATCATCGGCTTCAGTGGCAGTCCCAATTCGAGCTTCGGCGGCTTCAAGCTGAAGCCGCTCGCTGAACGCACGCGCAACCAGACGGAAATCCAACAGGAACTGCAGCCAAAACTGAACGCGCTGACCGGCGTGCAGGCCAATGCCTTTCCCCGTCCCAGCCTGCCAGGTGCCGGCCGGGGCTTGCCCGTGCAATTCGTGGTGCTGACACCCGGCGACTATGCGGCGCTGGACAGCGCGGTGGATGATCTGCTCGGCAAGGCCATGCAGAGCGGAAAGTTCCTCTTCCTGCAGAAGTCCGTGGAGTTTGCACGTCCCCGGACCACGGTCGTCATCGACCGCAATCGCGCCGGGGCGCTCGGCATACAGATGGAGGACATCGGGCGGGAGCTGTCCACCATGCTCGGTGGCAATTACGTGAACTGGTTCAATCTGGAAGGACGCAGCTACAAGGTCATTCCGCAGGTGCCCGATGATGTGCGGGCCAGCGAGGACATGCTGAAGGGCTACTACTTGCGCAGCGGCAGCGGCAAGCTCGTTCCCCTGGCGAGCCTCGTCACTTTCAGTACCGCCATCGAACCCAGTGAACGCGCTCAGTTCCAGCAGTTGAACGCCCTCACCTTGCAAGGGCTGGCAGCCCCGGGCGTGACCATGGGCGATGCACTGGCCTTCCTCGAGCAGGAGGCGCAGGCCGCCCTGCCCGAGGGTTTCAGCTGGGACTTTGCCGGCGTTTCGCGCCAGTACGTGCAGGAGGGCAGCGCACTCGTGGTGACCTTGCTGCTCGCGGCAATAGTGATCTACCTGGTCCTTGCGGCCCAGTTCGAGAGCTGGCGCGACCCGCTGATCATCATGATGTCCGTGCCCATGTCCCTGGCCGGCGCACTGGCGTTCATTTTTCTCGGCTTCGCCTCAATCAACATCTATACCCAGGTCGGACTCATCACGCTCATCGGTCTCATCGCCAAGAACGGCATTCTCATCGTGGAATTTGCCAACCAGCTCCAGATCACCCGCGGCATGAGCCGGCGGGCCGCGGTGGAAGAAGGCGCCATGATCCGCCTGCGCCCAATCCTGATGACCACTGTCTCCATGCTGGTGGCGATGGTGCCGTTGCTGACAGCTGCAGGCCCCGGCGCCATGAGCCGCATGCACATCGGGCTGGTGATCGCCACAGGGCTTGGCCTTGGCACCCTGTTCACCCTGTATGTGGTGCCTGCGTTCTACCTGCTGCTCGCGCGCGATCACCGCGAGATGGCGGCCTTGGCCCTCGAGCGGGAGTCAGGCTCCACCGATCATCCATCCAAATCACGCAGCTGAAGGGGACACCCATGCAAGACCAATCCGCGCCCAATAGCCTGTTCGACCTGACCGGCAAGGTCGCGCTCATCACCGGCGGAAGCCGAGGCCTAGGACGCGAGATGGCACTGGCCTTTGCTGATCACGGCGCCCATGTTGCCATCGCCAGTCGCAAGCTTGAGCAATGTGAGAAGACCGCCGCCGAGATTGCGGCGCGTGGCGTGCAGTCCTTTGCACACGCCTGCCACGTTGCGAAGTGGTCTGAAGTGGAGGCCCTCGCGGAGGCCGTCTTCGCGCGCTTTGGCCGCATCGACATCCTTGTCAACAACGCAGGGCTCTCGCCCCTGTACCCCAGCCTCGATGCGATTACCGAGGAGTTGTTCGACAAGGTGATCGGCATCAACCTGAAAGGCCCTTTCCGTCTCAGTGCGCTGGTGGCCAAACGCATGATGGAAGGCGACGGTGGTTCCATCATCAATATCTCGAGTACCGCCGCCGTGACACCCAGTCCGGGCTCCGAGCCTTATTGCTCGGCCAAGGCTGGCCTGAACGCACTCACGCGCTCCATGGCCTACGCCTATGGTCCCAAGGTCCGGGTGAACTGCATCATGCCCGGACCCTTTCTCACCGACATTTCGAAGGCCTGGGATCTCGAGGCCTTCGAAGCCGGTGCGCGCGCGAACATCCCTTTGCAGCGGGGCGGGCAACCGCACGAAATCGTGGGTGCGGCGCTGTATCTCGCGAGCAGTGCCTCCAGCTACACCACCGGTGCAATCATTCCGGTGGATGGTGGCTCGGGCGGCAACCCGAAGATCCTCTGAGGCATGGGTCGCGCCGGCAACCGGGATCCACTGAGGTGGTCAGCAGCCTTCCTTCAAAGTCATCACCGCCGGCCCCTTCTCAGGGACCGAGATGCGAACCCCCTTGTCCGGGCGATCCGTGGCGCTCAGGCAGACGACGGCTGTCCGCGCTGAAGTCCAGCGCAGGCCTATGTTGCGCCGGGTGAAGGGTACGCCGTCGTAGGCCAGCTCGGTGCGCAGCAGTTCCTGGCGCGCGCCACCGGGAGGGCTCTCCAGCGCCAGCACCACTTCGTGCGGCCCTTGGGGGAACCACGGCTCGATGATCAGCGCGATGAGTCGATGCTCGCCCGAGGGCGCCTCGGCAGCATCGAATTCGATGGTGCGCCCCGCCTCGGAACAGCCGGTGAGCAGTGTCAGCGCAAACAGCAATCCGGGGTACCGAAAGGTATGCAGTCTTCTCATGCGAGCAGCTCGCGCAAGGCCCGGTCGATGAAGGCCCCGTCCGGCGCTGACAGTCCGAAGCCGGCACCATGGCCCCAGACGGAAGGAATCGGACGGCATTCCGCGTGCGGCATCTGTGCGACCTCCGCTTCGTTGTCGGCCACCCGGAAGTAGAGATCCGTCATGCCCGGCATGACGATCGCGGGGCAGGTGATGGCACGCAGGGCGGCAGCGAAATCACCACCATGGATCGGGTTGCGGCTGATGTCCCCGTTCATCCAGGTGTTGGCCATGGCGATGAGGTTGTTGGCATCGTTCTGCAGGAAGTAGTTCTGGGTCAGCAGGACCACGTCCTGCCGCGCCTTGAGTCCCAGCTCCCGATAGTGCTCACCCCGCATGAAGTCCTGGCTGAACAGCCACGCGGCGTAGACCTTGCCAAAGGCCAGCATGCCGCGCATGGGCGGAGCGTCATACCAGCCGTCCTTGAAATCGGGATCCAGCCGCAGGGTGGAGACCGCGCTGTCCACGAACATGTGGTTGTGATCGGAGATGCGTGCCGCCGCGCAGATGGGCGCAATGGCCTCGACCAGTCCCGCGTGGAGGCTGCCCCACTGGTAGGTCTGCATGCCACCCATGGAGAAACCAGCCACCAGTCTGATGCGCTTGACCTTGAGGTGTTCGGTCAACAGCTGATGCTGGCAGGCGATGTTGTCGTGGAGGCTGATAAGCGGGAATGCGCCACGCCCCCACGGCGCCGGCGTATTGTGCGGCGATGAGGACAGGCCGTTGCCGAACATGTTAGGCACCACCACAAAGTACTTGCGGGTGTCGATGGCCCGCCCCGGCCCGAACAGATACTCCGCTTCCGGGTGGCGCGCCCCGTAGAAGGTGGGCACCACCACCACGTTGTCGCGTGCCTTGGAGAGTTTGCCCCAGGTCTTGTACGCGAGCTTCAGATCCAGCGTCACGCCGGACTGCAGGGTGTAGCCTTTGATCTCGAACAGCTCATGATCGTGCATGATGACCTCCGGGGCTTTGGCCGCAGTGTTCAGTGCGGCACGGATTTGGAGAGCAGGGTCAATACCAGTACCCCGGCGATAATGAGCGCGATGCCGGCCAGCGCCGCTGCATCCAGCGCCTGGCGATACAGAACCCAGGCTATGAACATCACCAGCACCTGTCCGATACCGGACCAGATGGCGTAGGCAATCCCTACCGGGATGGTACGCAAGGTGAGACTGAGAAAATAGAACGCACACCCATACCCTGCGACGACGAGCAGCGTGGGTCCCGGAACCCGCAGGCCATCCGCAGCCTTGAGTGCGGACGTCGCAATGACCTCGCTGATGATGGCGATGGTCAGATACCAGTAATGCAAGCTGCTTCCTCCCCTGGGGTGCCGTGCGCACAGCCCGTGATGCCCCCCGATGAATTTTCGGCGGACCGGGTCGATTATAGGCAAGGCCGCAGCGGGAGGCGCGAGTCTTTGACCCTGCGCGCGGGATCCGCAATGCTACGCCGCGCATGACTTCATCCGCTCCCTCACCGACCTCTCCAACTGCCCGCCTGCAACGCTGGCGCGAGCTTTTTCAGGTGGCATACCTGCCGCCGCTCATGGTCTACCTCGCCGCCGGAATCTCGGGCCTGACCGGGATCGTCGGGACTTTTTTCGTCAAGGAATATCTCGGGCTGTCCGCGGCCTTTCTCGCGGCCATCGGTTTCTGGGCCGGCATTCCCTGGGCGCTCAAGATGCCAATGGGACACCTGGTTGATCTGCTCTGGCGCCACAAGTCCTGGTTCGTGCTGCTCGGCGCGAGCCTCATCGCCTGCAGCCTTCTCATCATGCTGGGACTGCTCACTGCACCGGAGCGCCTTGGCGCGTTCCTGCCCATCGAGAGCTGGTATGTGCTCTCTGCCCTGCTCTCCCCGGTGGGCTACATGATGCAGGACACCGTGGCAGACGCCATGACCGTGGAGGCTGTGCCGCAGGTGGATGATGCCGGTAACCCGATCGCGCCCGAGACGCGGCGTTTGATGAATACCACCATGCAGACCCTTGGGCGGGTGGCCATCATCGGGGGTGGCGTGCTCGTCTCGCTCGCCAATGTCGTGCTGTTTTCCGGTATCGATCCGTCCGATCAGGCGGCGGCGCAGGCGGTGTACATCCGGGTCTATGAGTACGCACTGGTGATTCCGCTGGTTTCGGTAGCCGGGATTGCGCTCGCGGCACTGTTGCGTCGCCGGCGCACGGCGGCCCTGGTGCGCGCGGGATACAGTCCGGCGGCAGCGCGGATCGCGGTGAGCCAGCATGCGGAGAAGGTCGCGCCGAACTGGTGGATCCTGGGCGGCAGTGCTGTCTTCCTGTGTTTGACCCTGGGTGTGGGGACATCAGACTTCGTCTGGGCCCAGGAAGCCATTTTTGGCGGCTCTTTCGCGGTCATCGCTTTCCTCATGTACCGGCTGCTGGGCGAGCTCTCCGAGGACTCGCGGCGCACCTTGCTCGGCACCGCCATCATCATCTTCATGTTCCGCGCCATCCCGACCTCAGGTGCCGGCAGCACCTGGTGGATGATCGATGAGCTCGGCTTCGATCAGGCGTTCTTGTCACGACTCTCGCTGGTGGCGAGCGTGCTTACGCTGATGGGCCTGCTAGCCTTTCGACGCATGATGGCGGAGCGCTCCATCGTCTACATCGTGGTGCTGCTCACGGTGGCAGGTTTCATTCTGGGCCTGCCGGTCGTCGGCATGTATTACGGCTTGCACGAATGGACTGCAGCAATGACCGGCGGCGTGGTTGATGCGAGGTTCATTGCGCTGGTCGATACTGCTCTCGAGTCGCCCCTGGGGCAGATATCCATGGTGCCGCTGCTCGCCTGGATTGCGAATTCGGCGCCACCGCATCTCAAGGCCACCTTCTTCGCCGTCATGGCGTCGTTCACCAATCTGGCGCTCTCGGCCTCCCAACTCGGCACGCGCTACCTCAACGAGTTCTTCGTGGTGACTCGCGAGGTCCGCGATGCTGCGGGCGAGATCACGCTGGCAGCGGACTATTCGGAACTCGGTGTACTGCTAGTGACCGTGAGCGCGCTGGGATTCACGCTGCCGCTGCTCGCCATCCTGCTGACCCGTCTTGCCCGCCTGCGCAGCGCCTGAAGGGCTCCCCGCAGCAAAGCTCGTCGCTGACCCGCCTCGCACTCAGCGCAAGAGGGACTTGATCGCAGCGAAGTCCTGCAGGCCGGCTCCCAGCATGACCACGCCGTAAACCAGCGCGCCGAAGTAAATCAGCGTGACCAGCACCATCAGGTAGCCCATCAGCACGAACAGGCCGTCGCGCTGGATCATGCCTGCAGCCAGGAGCAACACTGCCAGTCCCGGCAGGGTGTTGGAGAAAGGCACCATCACGAATGGCATCAGCAGCAGCACACCTGAGAGGATGATCATCATCCCGTTCCAGCGGTTGAGCGTGGCACCATGGGTGAGTGCCGACCAGCGGGGACGGATCACCCGCTCGATGCGCATGGTCAAACCGATGGCCTTGTCCAGAGCCGGCATCACGCGTTCCACGGCAACCGCATGGGCCAGCAGCCGGGGCGGTAGCCAGGGAATCCTGTTCATCACCACACCGGCGCCGACGAGAATGACCACCAGGCTGAACACCGTGCTCATGCCCGGGATGGAAACCGGCAGCAGAAAAGGCACCATGAGGAACATCACGAAGAGCAGGAGGCCCTGTTCCCCGATGAGGCCCAGCAGCGCAGCCAGCGTGATGGTTTCACCACTGACCTGTGCACGCACCGCACGCAGGGTGTCGCTCAAGCCGAGTGAAGTATCCTGGAAATGGATGCTCATGCCGCGTCATCCCCTCTGCCGGGCGCCGTGCTGGGGCATTTTCGCGACGCCAACCCGGGCATTGGGGAGGTATTTTCTTCGCGCAGCCGAGACTCAGGCACACCTGACTCCAGTGCCACCAACCCCGCAATAGCCACCCGGGTTCTTCGCCAGATACTGCTGGTGATAGTCCTCGGCGAGGTAGAACTCGGGCGCAGGCAGGATTTCGGTGGTGATGGCCAGATAGCCGGCGGCAGTGAGGTTAGCCTGATAGCGCGCCGCTGAGGCCTCAGCCTGTGCCTGCTGTGCGGCATCGCTGGCATAGATACCTGAGCGGTACTGCGTGCCCACATCATTGCCCTGGCGCATGCCCTGGGTGGGGTCGTGCGCCTCCCAGAACACCTTGAGCAGGTCTGCGTAGTCGATGGCCGCGGGATCGAAGACCACCCGCACCACTTCATTGTGTCCGGTCTGGCCGCTGCACACCTCCTCATACAGCGGATTGGGCGTGAAACCACCCGCATATCCAACCACCGTGGTATGCACGCCAGCGAGTTGCCAGAACTTGCGCTCCACGCCCCAGAAACAGCCCATTCCGAACAGCGCAAGCTGGCAGTGCGCGGGAAAGGGTGGCAGCAGTGGGGTGCCGAGCACAAAATGCCGATCCTTGATCACCAGTGGTGTGGAGCGACCCGGCAGGGCATCCACAGGGTCGGGCATGCGTTGTTTACGAGCCAATCCGAACATGGCGTCCTCCTGTTCAGCGTTCATCAATCAGTTCCGGGTAAATTAGCACATCATGACTTCCCTGCCGGTCTGCCTCCTCGCCCTGGCGAGTCTTTTCAGCGTGCCCGCCTTGGCCACGGAAAAACCGCCTGAGCAGACCTCCACTTTCACTTTCATCTTCGAGAACGATCTCTTCGGCGAGACCGACGCCCAGTACACCAATGGCCTTCAACTCGCCTGGTTGTCGGGCGATCTTGCGCGGTATGCCGAAGCCGGACGAGTGCCGGGCTGGTTGCTGGGTGTGGTCTCCAGGATGCCGTTCGTCAATGCCGAAGGACGGCTGCGCAACGTGGGCTTTGCCCTCGGTCAGCAAATGTATACGCCGGAGGACGTCGCGCAGCGCGAATTACTCCCGGGTGACCGCCCTTACGCCGGTTGGCTTTATGGCGGGGTGAGCTTCATGAGCCGCTCGGAGGTGGCCATGGATGTCGTGGAATTCCAGGCCGGCATGGTCGGGCCCGCGGCGCTGGCCGAGCAGGCACAGGACCTCGTGCACGAGATACGCGGCCTGCCGACAGCAAAGGGCTGGGATCACCAGCTTGAGAACGAGCCTGGCTTCAATCTCATTCTCGAGCACCGCGACCGCCGATGGCGCCAGACCCTCCATGACCGCTGGGCTTTCGATGTGATAACGGGCGCAGGTGGGGTGGTCGGCAACGTTGCGTCTTACCTGCAGACTGGTGGAATCTTTCGCCTCGGCTGGAACCTGCCTTTCGATTTCGGCACCTCGCCGATCCGGCCCGGTGGAGATCCCAATGCGCCGGCGGCGCGGGGAGATCCCCGCCTCGATCACATGACACGCTTCGGCTTTCATGTGTTTGCAGGCCTCGGCGGGCGCCTTGTGCTGCGTGACATCTTTCTCGACGGCAACACCTTTGCCGACAGCCACAGCGTGGACAAGGAACTCCTTGTGGGCGACTTCGTGCTGGGCGCCACCGTGCTCGCGGGCCCGGCCAAGCTCTCGTATACGCAGAACTTCCGGAGCCGGGAGTTCGAAGGCCAGCCGGACAGCCATAACTTCGGCTCCATCAGCCTGTCCTGGACATTCTGAACCGGGACCTCACGCCCCACGGCCGCGCAACAGTCCCGAAGCCTTGGCTACGTGGGGTTTGTGCTAGATTCCGGCGCCATGTACCGACCCCTGTCCCTGTTCATCGGATTGCGCTATCTGCGCGGCAAGCGTCGTAATCGTTTTGCGACCTTCGTGTCATTCGCCTCCGTCCTTGGGGTGGCAACCGGCGTGGCGGTTCTCATCATCGTGCTCTCGGTGATGAACGGCTTCGAGCGTGAAGTGGCGGGACACATCCTCGGCATGACCTCGCATGCGACCGTGTTCCGTGGCGGCGAGGCCATGACGGACTGGCCGCGGATTGCCTCTGACATCCGCCGCGTGCCGGGCGTCACGGGCGTCCAGCCCTTCATCCGCGGCAGCGCGATGATCAATCGACGCGGACGCATCAAAGGCGTGGTCGTGTATGGCATCCCGCGCGAGGGAGAGGATGAGGTCTCAGATCTCGCCCGGTATCTCGGTGACGCCCGCCTTGTCGACCTTGCCGCCACCGATGGCCGGACGCCGGTATTCCTCGGGCAGACGCTGACGGATGCACTGGGGGCTGGAGTGGGCGACACCGCCACGCTCATCATGCCCCGCTGGTCTGCGGAAACCGGCGCCACCCAGCCACGCTACGCACCCGTGAACCTCGGCGGCGTGTTCAAGGTCGGGATGCACGAATTCGACTCCGCCTTTGTGCTGATGGATCTGCCGGTCGCTGCGCAACTCTTCGACTATGGAGATGCCGTGACGGGCCTGCGGGTTCGCTTCACCAGCCCGGGAGAAGCGCTGCTCCAGGCATCCCACCTGCAGTCAATCCTGGGTCCCAGCTTCGTCGTGCTCGACTGGAGCCGGTTCCATCGCAACTTCTTCCAGGCCCTGCAGTCGCAGAAGCGGATTCTGTTTCTCATCCTGTCCGTCATCATCGGGGTTGCCGCCTTCAATGTGGTGGCCTCGATGATCATGGTGGTGAAAGAAAAACGCCGCGACATTGCCATCCTGCGCACCCAGGGTTGCACTGCCAGCACCATCCTTGGCGCGTTCGTGATCCAGGGTCTGCTCATCGGCATCATCGGTATCGCGTTAGGCCTGGGAACCGGGATGCTGGGCGCGGAGTATGCGAATGACCTCATGCGCTGGCTGGAGCGGAGTTTCGATCTCAAGCTTATCAAGGCAGATGTGTATTACATCGACTACCTGCCAACACGCATTCTCGCCGGTGATGTGTTGCGAGTGGCCGGAATCACGCTTGGGATCTGCCTGTTTGCCACCCTGTACCCTGCCTGGCAGGCCGCACGGGTCGCGCCCGTGGAGGCTCTGCGCTACGAATGAGTCCTTGTTGCGAGTGAAGCCGGGTCAGAACGGCAGCGCCAACTGCGGCTCTTTGAGACAGCGTGCACTGATAGCTTCCTGAAGTGCCGTCCTGATGACGTCACCAAACTCGATGATGCGCACGAGCGCGTGCGGCAAGGCGGTACTTTCCGGCGCAGTCGATGCGATCAGTTCCTCGCGCACTACTGGTTCCTGCAGCAGCCTGAGTCCATCCCCATAGGCCTTCACGATACGCGCCGCCGCCTGCGGGGCTTCTCCCTTCAACACGTGCACGATGCGCTCAAGGGGCGACAACGCAAGCCGGGACAGCAACCAGTCCTGTCCTTGATCGCCCTGCGCGCGCGCTTCGACGATAAGCAGGAAAAGCCCCATCCAGGTGACGTAGCGCACCAGACGCAGCTTGGCTTGGCGCAGCGCCCAGCTGTCGTGCGCCGAGCGCGCAAGCTGAAAGCTCTGCCAATTGCGATAGGCGTGCGCATAACGCACGAGGTCGCCCTGCAGATAGTCCCAGGTGGCCTCGGCAGGCAACACCCGGGCGGGTGAGCAATACCACTCAAGCACTTGAGTCCGGATCCGGCTGAAAGCCGCCTCGCCGAAGACCGGACGCGCGTCCAGCAACAGCTGCATCCGGCGTCCAAACGTGGTGGGGCTTTCATCCAGACTGCCCAGTGCCGCAGGGTCGACAAGGACAGACGGCGTGGTCGCCGCGCGAAAAATGCCATCGGCTTTGGGAACCGCAAGTCCGCATTCGCGAGCCCGGTCAAAGACAGCCTGGATGGCGTCGGCAACGAGCCCCTCGCGAGGTGCTTCGCCGGGTCCGGAGTCCGCAATGATGAAGAGGCTGTCGAAATCCGAATCCGTCCCTGCTTCGAGCCGGCCAAGCGAGCCCGCCGCAGCGAGTGTGAGGAAAATCGGTTGCTGGTTTTCCGTGCCTGCCGCCAAGCGTTGCAGGATGTCGCGCGAACGCTCGCGGCATGCAGCAAGCCACGGGTGCGAAAAGTCTTCAGGCACCTGCATGGTGCGATTCTGGCTGCCGCGGTCGGCGGAAATACACCATGGTCCTGTCGCTTGTTGGTCGACCTGACTGCACAATAGCGGGCATTCCTTTTTCCAGACAAGTGAGACGACACATGATTATCAGCGGCAAGACTGCGGTCATCACCGGTGGCGCCAGCGGCATCGGGCTCGCCACGGCGCGCGAGATGGTCAAACAAGGCGTGGGCATCGTGGCGCTGGTGGATCGCTCTGACGTGGCACAAACCCATGCCGAGGAGATCAATCGCGCAGCCGGACGCGAAGCGGTGGTGGCCTACTGCGGCGACACCACCAGCGAGACTTTCCGCCAATCGGTATTCGATGATCTGCAGGCCCGCAGCGCGCAGCCCGTGAGTATCTGTGTGCCTGCCGCGGGCATCACCCGCGACGGGCTCTCGGTGCGCGTGAACAAGGAAAGCCACAAGGCGCAACTCTACCCTGCCGAGACTTTCCGCGAAGTGGTGGAGGTCAATCTGATCGCACCCGTGTATTGGGCGCTCGAAATGGTGTCACGCATTGCCGAACGCAGGAGCGCGGCCGGACTGAAACGCTGGCAGGCTGCTGAAGGCATGCAGGGTGTGGTGGTCTTCATCGGTTCGGTATCCTCACAGGGCAACAAGGGCCAGATAGCCTATGCCAGCACCAAGGTTGGACTTGAGGGCGCCGCGGCCACCCTCATGATCGAAGCGATGTTCTACGGCGTGCGCTGCGCAGTCATCCACCCTGGCTTCACCGATACGCCCATGGTGCGGGCACTGGGTGAGGACTACATACAGAAACATGTGCTGCCCGCCACCCAGATAGGTCGGCTCATCGCGCCGGAGGAAATCGCCGACGCCATCTGCTTTCTGTGCCGCAACTCGGCGGTCAGCGGCCAGTTGTGGGCTGACGCAGGCTGGCAGCCGCTGAACACGTAAAAGTCTTTATTTATAATGGCTTATTAGGTATTTCTTTGATTTTTTCGCCATGATCTTCTCAACACATTAATTTTTCTGTCAAAAAAACGTTTCTCCGCTTGCAGAGTGGACAAGTCATAACTAGAATCAACGGCAGGTAGAAGTCATAACTACATAATTAAACAGAAATTGATGTCTCCTTGATGCCGAATTCCGGTTTCACAGAAGATCTACCGGTCTCCGCGCCCAGCGCGGTAATGCCCAATACAGTCCCGACCTTGGCCGAAAAAACGTCGACGCACCCAGAGGGAAAATTCTTCAGCCATCCTGAAGACTTCCCTCTGGAAGTGCGCACTTCCCTGACCTGGCCGGAATGGCCTGTGCAGGACCGCAGCGCACCTCCCATCGGGCTGCGCTTCTTCTCAGGCACACGCCTGCGACTCCAGGCAGGCATTCGCATCACAATACCCATCCGCCAGCGGGAACATCATTTCCAGGCCCGTGTATCCGAGGTTCGCGCATTACGGGTGGGGTACGAGATAACGGCCGTCCTGCGCAATACGAGGGACGCCGAACATCTCGCATTGGTCGAACGGATCTGCGCGATGGAGTGCGTGCTGCACAAGCCGGTGTTCAGGCAAGCGGGCTGAACCGCCGCGCAACTCACCTCTCAGCGCGCGGCCAAAGCCCTGCGCACTTCCTCGGCCAGAATGGCGATACCACGTGACACGGTTTCTTCCGGCTGAGCGAAGGACAGCCTGATGCATTGCTTGAGGTGGACCGGAGCTTCTTTCTGTCCGGGTGCAAAGTGGTGTCCCGGAATAATGAGCACGCCGCGTGCCTTCAGACGTTCATAAAGCTCCTGTGCCGTGATTGGCAACGCGCGGAACCACAGCCAGAGAAAGATTGCCCCCTCCGCCTCATGGATGAGGTAATCGAGCCCGGCCAGTTCACGGTCGCAACAGGCCAACGCAAAGCGGGCCTTGGCTGCATAGAAGGGCCGGATTTCACTGGCAATGAAATGCGCGAGTTCATCAGACTCGAAGAGCGGCGCGGCGAGATGACATCCCAAGGGATTGGGTGCAAGCACCATGCTGGTGTTCATGTTGGTCAGCACGCGAATGAGTTCCGGTGCAGCAACGATCACACCCACCCGGAGCCCCGGCAGCCCAAGCTTGGAAAGACTGAAACAGGCAATGAGGCGTGAAGACCATGGCAGGGTGTGCTCCACGAAGCTGATGCCCGGGAAAGGCTCTCCGTAAGCACAGTCGACGATCAGGGGCACATCCGCAGCGTCCGCCAGCGCAACGAGACGTGCGAGGTCTTCGTCGCGGCAGACGTTGCCGGTCGGGTTGCAGGGCCGGCTGAGGCACAAGGCTGCCGTGCGCGCATCGGCGCGGATGGCGGCAAAATCCATCTGGTAACGAAAGCGGTGTGGCGCAGTTTCGACGGGGCGCGCCGCGACCGCTCGCAGCATGTCGCCCGCAAGACCCAGCCCCTCATAGCCGATGTATTCAGGGCATTGGGGGAACACTATCTCGCGATGGATGCCGTCACTGCCCGGACCGCCGAGCAAGTTGAACAGCATGAAGAAACTGGCCTGGCTGCCGGCTGTGCAAAGCACATGAGTGGCATCGACCGGCCAGCCGAGATGACGCGCCAGGAAGCCCGCGACCGCATGGCGGAAAAACAGAGGTCCTTGGGGATCCTCATACGCCGCAAAGGCATCGTCGAGCGCACCTGCATTGGCGAGCGTGGCCAGGCGCTGTGAAAACCAGGCGTGCATGGCAGGCACGCGGGCCGGGTTGCCGCCACCGAGGTTGAGATAAGCGCCCGGGTCGCGCTGGACGGCCCCCAGATCATCCATGAGCGAGCGCGTCCCGGAGTGCCCTTCGAAGTGATCGCCAACGCGAGAGAGTCGTGGCAGCTTCATCTGCTTTCTTTCCTCGGCGACCGGATCAACACTGATGCTTCGAGTCCCCCCGGAAACCTGTTGCCGATCATGAAATTCAGTCCCCTGCGCGCAATGCTTCTGCTCATCACCGTCTGTGTCTCCTGCGTCGGACCGTTTCTGGATGGTACGGCGGATCCGCACTCGTGGCGCATCATTCCCACGGTCATCGCACCGGCTTTCATGATGATGCTGGTCTTTGTCCTGCCACTGGACATGACCATGACCCTGGTCTTCATGAGCGACACCGCGCCCGAACGCCGGATCCAGCTCAAGCGGGAACTGAAGCTGGAAGCGGCAGCCATGGCCCTGATGCTGCTTGCGTGGACGCCTTTCTACGTGCGCTTCTTCTCGCTCTGAGCGCAGCAACCCGCCTGCCCCACGCGTATCGAGATTCGCCGGCACCTGCCGCCCTTGCCTGTCACGATTGTTCGACAGTCAGGGAAACCAGCGCCTGACGGCAACGCTGCGCGATGAGCTTGCCCAGCGCGTCGACGACCTGGGATTTGGCGGCGACACCGAGCTCGGTAATCAACCCCTCCCAGAGCTTCGGCAAGCGGTGCGCGAGGTGCGAAAGGAGTTGCAGCACATAAGCGGGCTTCACGCCAATCTGCTGCCCGAGCTCCCGCCAGCGCGCAGCGTGCACCCAATCCGGCCTGTCCTCACGCCCGATGGCCATGGCCAGACGCTCGCTCAATGCGGGATAGACATGCCATGACCAGATACCAAAGAAGGCCCCGAGGCGGGGGCCTTGTGCGGTGTGACTCATCACCAGCTGCTTCGCATGGCCGCCGCCATAACCCACCAGAAAGCCGAACAGCAGCCAGCGGATGAATTCCCGCAGATCCACTCCCGGCAGCGCACTGTAGCGGCGAATCAATCCCGCGCAGTCGGCGGCACCGAGTCCTCCCTCCCGCTCGAACTTGAGCATCGGATCGAGGACGGCTATCTGACAGAAGTCTTCCATGTGCAGGCTGTGCACAGCGCCGCCTGCATCGCGCGTCCGGTCGATCCGCTCCACCACCAGCAGGGTGGCATAGGCTTTGTGCAGTTCGACCTTGGCCACGCGAAGTCCAGCCGAGGCGGCCAGGCGCATGCAAAGCCACTCGTTCAGCACGAGGTCGCGCAATGTGATGTCGTTCATTTTGAGGAGATGCGTGCTCAAGCTCGAGCCCAGACTCAGCGCGACGCCCTGCTCATCCCGGCACACCGGTATCTTGGGTCGTGAGCCCGGCAGAAGATAACGCAGGCCCTCCACCTCCATGCCCAGCGGACGCTCGGCCAGTGCGGCCACGAGATGTCGCAGTTCCTCGTCATTGAGGTGCCGCAGTCCCGACTCCCCCGGCCGGTGGCCACTGCCCGCGCTGTGAAAACTCACCCCACCCGCACAGTCACCGCCGAGGGCGGCCAGCAGCGCGAGGCTGTTGCCGGAAGAAATCCCGAGCCGACGCGCCATCGCCGGAACCAGTTCCGGCTCCGGCAGCAGCTGTTCGCACCAGGTTTTGAGTCCGGGCGCTTGCCCACGCAGATCGGTCTCGGACAAGGCCAGCGCGAAAGGCATTGTTCCGGCAGGCGACGAGGAAGAAGAACCGGCGGCTGAGCTGGCCGGGGGAACCAGCGCCCAGTTTGTGGCGGTGGTTGCGACCAGATGTCCCAGTCGCTCACCACGGAAGTCGAATTCGAGCTCAAGTCCCAGCATGGATGCCCGTCCTGCGCCCATCGCGCTCGTGCAAGTCAAGCTCCAGTCCCAGGGTCTCCAGAACTCGCAACACGCGTCCCAGCTCCAGCGTCTCCTTGCCTTTTTCGAGCTCGGAGACAAACCGGATCCCAACCCCGGCCAAAGCAGCGAGCTCCTGTTGCCGCAAGGCCGCGGTTTTGCGGCGCTGACGAACTCTCCGGCCAAGCTCTTCTGCGGTCATGATTTTCCTGATAGGACCTATTTCTCGGCTGAACGGCCGCATGATGGCATGATTTTCCCTTTCAGGATATTTAGATTTTCTAGAGCTAATTTACAAATCCTTGTCCTGTACGGGATTAATTTATCCAATACAGGCTCAGGACGTCCGGCCTGGTCAAGGGCGTCTGTGCACGGACCAAACTGCTGCAACTTTCCGGAGATGCGCGAGCAAAGCGGGAACCTCCGGTTTCGATATGCCTCATAACCTTATGATTGCTATAGATTTTATTTTCTGATCGGAACTCTTCATAAAGTGCTTTAATGTCGTTTCCAATGGCTAACAGGTTTTCATCAAATAAATCATGGGGATACGGTGACGTTTCTGGAAATGCCCCGTAAACAGGCTCAGATTTATTTTTCAACCTATTGATTTTTATTGATTTTTAAAAAAGACGAAAGAATCTTGAGAGGGAATCGAGGAAAGTGGTGTAACTGAGCCTGACCGGGCCATGCACGCACAAGGCGTGCTTATGTCAAATCTTGCGTCGTGCGGTAGGGAGGCTGGTACGGCGTGCGATCAAGGCCGTTCGCACACGCATCTCCTGTGCGGCATCCAGGGTCTTGAGCAGGTGGATCTGGCCAGCGAGGCGGGTAGCGACGGGTTCGCCGTCCAGCCAGGCAATGACCGCCTGGCTGTTCGTGGGCACCCGCACACCCGGGGTCAGGATACCGATCAGGTTGAGCGGATCTGCCGCGCTGGTCAGCAGGGGGATCCCGCTGGCCTGCGTTCCCCGGACACGCCGCAGAGCGGCGACGGCCTCGGGTAAGGCGAATTGCTCACCCGCGAACCCGGCCACGAAGCGCCCTCCCCTGATCTCCCCACGCGCTTCCATGCGCCGCAGGCACTGCAGGATGGGTCGCCAAAGCTGGGCGCAGTTCTCGCGTTCCAGGAGCCGCCGGAAGACCACACCGTAGCGTTGCAGAAGGCTGCGTGCGACGGGCTCGAGATCGGGCGCGCCGTAGGGCAGCTCCTCCGGACCACCCTCGCCCGCTTCCAGCAGCGCCCAACGGCCGGTGTCTTCGATGCCAGTGGCCGACGCCCGGCGACGACGTTGGCCATGCAGGGGACGTCGCTTTGCGCTGGGGGTCAGCAGCACACGTAGGCCCAGCGTGTTGTCTGAAGTCGCGAGTCCCGCCGTCACGAGTTCACTCAAGGCTTGCTCGCACTGGGTCTTGAGCAGTCGGGTGCCAGCTGCAATATCGTCAAAGAACGAAGCACCGTGGGACTGCAAATAGGCCCTCACACCCTCTGCCACGCCACTCAGTTCCGGTTTTCCATCGCCGCCATGCAGGCGTAACCATGCCCGCAAATCGCCCCTCGGAACAAAGCTGATGGGGGAAGTCCGCAGCAGTTGCCCGCCTGCCCTGCCGCCCTCGCGGGGCCGCAGGCGCAGCCAGCTCACCCTGCCTCCTGCACTCAGGCGGTCGAGCATGGATGGGCTGTAATCCTTAATCCTGAGCGGGAGTATCGCCTGCTCCCATGCCGCTGCAGGGGCCTCGAAGCCCGCGAGCATTTCCAGCACCTTGGCAGTCGCCTGGGTACCCTCCACTTGCTGCCCTCCCTCTGCGTATTGCCATTCAAACAGGAAACGCAGGAAGTCGGCCGCCGCGACAGGTTCGATTTCAGCGCGCAGGCGATTCAGTGTGTAACGGTGGATGCGGGCAAGCAGGCGGCGCTCACACCATTCGAGATCCGCCGCATCCGGCGAATAATGCCCGCGCAGCACGATGCCCTGCGCTTCGAGTGCATGGAGCTGCTGCTCGATGGCGGAGGGCTCCTGAGTCAGGTGCGCGGCGAGCACATGCACCGTTACAGGACCGCAGACCTCCATCCAGCCCCGCACCAGCGCAAGCAGGGGCGACTCAACGGTTGGCAATTGCAACTCGGCTGGCGGCTCTGCGCCAACCAGAGTTGCGGCCGGCCAAAGCCCGCGCAGATCACGGCAACGCTCTGCGGCGAGCCACTTGCGCTCGTCTGCTTGCCCTGATCGCACCTCGTTTGCCGGCGACCCTGCCGTGCGCAGCGTGAGGGCGCGACCCTCGCCCGCCAGGACCTCGTACCAGTCCGCGAGTCTTGCCTCGTCCACTTCCGCAAGCGCACCCCGCGGTCCGCGTGCAAGGGTGGAGGGCCTTACTGCCCCAAGCAGATCCAGTGCCTCATGCAGCTCGTCCCGATTGCGCGGGCTGGGCCAGACCTCGGCGATCACGCGTGTGATGGCCTGTGGATCGAGCGCGCCGAGATCAGTCGCCAGAGCCGGATCCAGCCAGCGACGGCTCTGCACGGCCTGGGTACGTCGCTCTTCCAGCGGGGCATCATCGAGAAACGCATACGGATTGGCGTTCAGGACCGCCTGCGCGAATGGCGATGGCTCGGTGAGGTCGCGCGCAAGCAAGTGCTTTTCTCCGCGTTCGATTGCGCGCAGGAGAGCTTCGAGACCCGCACAATCCATGACCTCCGAAAGGCAATCGTCGATCGCCTGATTCACCAGGGGATGATCCGGAATCTCGCGCGCACCGGTGAGGTTTTCCGCACAAGCCAGCTGGTCGGGGAACACCAGCGACACCAGATCCTCGGCAGACATGCGCAACAGCCGCGGTGGCGTGCGCTTGCCATGCCTGCTGCGCTGGAGGGCCAGCGCACAGCAGGCCACCCAGCGCCAGCGCACCGGAAACATGGGAGCATCCAGCAGCGCCTGGGTCAGAACCTGGCGCACGGTGTCCGCCTTGAGGAATCGCCAGACGTCCTCCAGCGGGAAGCTGTGGATGGCACCCAGAGAGATGACAATGGCATCCTCCACCGCGGCAGCCTGCAGTTCGAAATTGAACTGACGGCAGAACCGCTTGCGCAGGGCGAGCCCCCAAGCCCGATTGATGCGTGTGCCGAAAGGTGAGTGGATAACGAGCTGCATGCCGCCCGACTCATCGAAGAAGCGCTCGAGCACCAGGGTGTGCTGGGTGGGCATGACCCCAAGGGCCAGGCGTCCGCCCGCAAGATATTCGTAGATTTGCTCGGCGGCGGAACGACCAAGGGCGAGGGTCTCGCGCAGCCAGGTAAGGAGTTCGACAGCCCGTTGCTCACCCGGGGCGGCCTGCAGGCGCAGGTCAAAATCGGCGCGCAGCCGCGACACGGCCGTGGAAAGTTCATCGCTGCGGGCCGGAGCCTCTCCGATCCAGAATGGCATGTTGGGAGGTTCGCCTGCGGCATCCGCCACGCGCACGGCGGACTGCTCTATCTTCACGATGCGCCAGGAGCTGTTGCCCAGCTGGAAGATGCTTCCGGGCATGCTGTCGATGGCAAAATCCTCGTTCACCGTGCCGACGAACTGGCCACTAGGCTCCAGCAGCACATCGTAATCCGCAGTGTCCGGAATCGCCCCGCCGCAGGTGATCGCGACCAGACGCGCGCTAGGGCGGGGCCGCACCTGGCGGTTGATGCGATCGAGGTGCAAGTAAGCACTGCGCCGGCCGCGGGCGAATGCATAACCGTCGGCCAGCATGTCGAGCACACGCGTGAAGGCTTCATCGGACAGGCCACGGTAAGAATACGCGCCTCGCATCAATTCCAGCAGCGCATCGAGTCCGCATTCCCCGCGTGCCGCCACCTCAGCCACGATCTGCTGGGCAAGCACATCCAGCGCGGGGCCGGCGATGGTCAAGCGATCCAGCTCACCCCGCCGCGTCATGTCGAGCAGGGCCGCACACTCCACGAGCTCGTCCCGACTCTGGGGAAAGAGGCGTCCCTTGATGAGCGCGTCGAGTCTATGGCCTGAGCGCCCCACGCGCTGGAGCAGGGTTGCGAGCGTACGGGTGGAACCAATCTGGCAGACCAGATCCACCTCGCCCACGTCGATGCCGAGCTCGAGCGAGGCCGTGGCAACCAACGCTCTCAGTTGTCCTGATTTGAGTCTTTGTTCGGCCTGCAGGCGCAGCTCGCGCGACATGCTGCCATGGTGGGAAGTGATGAGATCATTTCCGATGCGATCGCTGAGCGCCTTGGCGACCCGCTCGGCCATGCGCCGGGTGTTGACGAATACGAGCGTGGTACGGTGCTCGAGGATGAGCTCCGCAATCCGGTCGTGCATCTCGGACGCGGATTCCGCAGACAGCACCGCCTCCAGCGGCGCGCTCGGCAGTTCCAGGGCAAGGTCGCGGGTACGCGCGTGTCCCTCGTCGATGATGTTGACCCGGCTCTCCAGAGCCTCGACCGCCCGCGTGCCGCACAGGAAACGTGCCACCTCCTCCAGCGGACGTTGCGTGGCGGAGAGCCCGATCCGGCGCGGGCGTTGCCCGGTCAACGCTGACAGGCGTTCCAGACTCAGGGCCAGATGAGCACCCCGCTTGGTGCCTGCCACGGCGTGAATCTCGTCCACGATGATCGTGCGGGTGGTCTTCAACATCTCCCGGCCACTCTCGCTGGTGAGCAGGATGTAGAGCGATTCGGGCGTGGTGACGAGGATCTGGGGTGGGTTCCGCCGCATCAAGGTGCGGGAGACCTGGGGTGTATCTCCGGTGCGGACTGCCGTGCGCAGGGGCACTGCGGGAAATCCCCCTGCGGTGAGGGCCGCCTGGATCCCCGCCAGCGGCTGCTCCAGATTGCACTGGATATCGTTGCTGAGTGCCTTGAGCGGGGAGACATAGACTATCTGCACGCCGGAGGCGAGCCTGTCCTCGACGCCCTGGCGCACCAGTTCGTCTATGACCGCGAGAAAAGCGGCGAGCGTCTTGCCCGCACCGGTGGGCGCGGCCACCAGGAGATCACGCGGGTCGCGCAGGGCCTCCCACGCGCGGAGCTGCACTGGCGTGGGGGCCGTGAATGCGGCACTCAACCAGGCGGAAACCGCGGGATGAAAACGTTCCGGTGACATGGCGCCAGCCTAGCGTGCCGTGACAGCGGGGACCAGTGAGCGCGATGATCAGGGTCCCGCAACTGCCAGGCCTGACTCATGCGCACAGACACTCCCCTCACGTTCGCGCTCAAGCCCATCGGCCATGTGGTTACCGAGGTGTCGGACGAAGACATTCCGCGCCGCCGGCGTGAGCTCGTCTCCGAGGTCCTGATCCTTCCGGAATATGTGCCGGGGCTCGCGGGCCTCGAGGCCTACTCCCATCTCATCGTGATTTTCTGGATGGATCGCGCACCCCCTTGCACCGAGTTGCTCATACCCGCCAGCGCTGAGAGGGGCAGGCCGACTGTAGGTACCTTCGCCATGCGCACGCGCAATCGGCCCAACCCGCTGGGCCTCGCAGTGGTGGATCTGCTGGAAATCAATCACGACAGACTCAAGGTAAGGCGCCTCGATGCCTGGAATGGCACCCCCGTGGTCGACCTCAAACCCTACGATTTCTACGATATCCACCCGGATATCCGCGTGCCCGAGTGGTCCAACAGCGCGCGCCCGACTCGCACTTTCGATCTTCAGCCAGCCGCACCCGATACGCCCACCGCTCCCGATGGAGTAAAGTAGCGCCCCGTGAAACCCTTGTTCCTTGTTCCCACTGCTTTGGCACTGTTGCTCGCGTGTGCGGGCACCGGCGCGTTTGCCATGGAGGCCGAAGGGAATGCGGAAGCGCAGCGTTTCGGCAGCTGGATTGCCAAGTGCGAGGCTCCTCAGGAAGGTCAGCAAGGGGGCTGTTTCATTCTTCAGGAGCTGGTGCTGCGCGAGGGAGGGCAGCGGGTCCTGCAGATGGCCATAGGCTACGTGCCGGGAGACGACTCACCGATTGCCGCACTCAGTCTTCCGCTCGGGATGTCGCTGCCCGCCGGGGTGGTGATGGAAGTCCCGGGCGCACGCGCCATGCACTTCCCGGTGGAACGCTGCGAACCGAGCGGGTGCCGCGCGGGTGCCCGCCTGGAATCCGATTTCCTGCGCGCACTCGGCACCGCCGAGCGCATGACGGTTCGTTTCAATGACGCCAAACGCGAGCCGATCGAGGTGGCAGTGTCCCTGGAGGGCTTCAGCGCCGGTCTCGCTGCATTGAAGGCCGCGCCCCAACCCTGAGCGTCGCACTACCGCCGCCTCGGCAGGACCGGGGGCGCGCGTGAATCAATCCCCGACCCTCTCCAAGCATTCGCGCAGGCGGTTGTCCTCCAGCCGCGTGCCAGCGGTGACGGACAGTGACCGCCCCTCGCCGCCGTTTATTTCCAGCACGTAGCGCACCGGCACGGGCGCCTGCCGGTGCCGCAGTGAATTCGGCTCGGCCTCACGCTCGAGATGCACAAGCAGGCCGTCGTCGTCAAAGAACAGCATGTCGAGCGGAATCAGCGTGTTCTTCATCCACATCGCGAGCCGTTCGGCCTCGTCGAGCACGAACAACATGCCGTGTCCCCCGGCGAGCGACGTCCGCCCCATGAGACCTCGGTGCCGCGCCTCGGCTGTGCTGGCGACTTCGACTTCGAAGCGTCTTGCACCCGCAGGGCTGGCGACCTCAATCAGGCAGGCGGGGAAGACAACGCGCGCCGAGGCAGGTTGCGGACACATTCCCCACGCAAGCAGCAATGCCATTGCCATCGCGACTGGCGAGGCCCACGCCCGCACACTACACTGCCGCCGCCCGCTGCTGACCCGCGGGCCAGACTCAACCGGAGATATTTTCATGCGACTGCGTATCCTCACCTTTTTCCTTTGCACTCTCGCCTCCAGCCTCGTATTCGCCCACGGACCGTCGCGCCAGAAAGTCACCCAGACCATCGAGATCAACGCCCCGGCCGCCAAGGTCTGGGCGCTGATTGCGGATTTCTGCGCCATTTCGCAGTGGCATCCGGCCATCGCTGCGTGCACGCCCGAGGGTGGGAACGCGGTTGGCGCCAAGCGCACTCTGCGCGTCGCCAAGGCTGACGGCCCGGAGATCGTGGAAGAACTGCAGGCCTGGGACCCTACGACCATGATGTATCGCTACAAGATCATCAAGACCGACAACGCCGTGATGCCTGTCACCACCTACTCCGCCTTTCTGACAGTCACTACGCTGACCGAGAAGACAAGCAGTGTGGAGTGGCGCAGCGGTTTCTACCGCGCCTACCCCAAGAACAATCCTCCACCCGAACTCAATGATGAGGCGGCGCTCAAGGCGGTGAATGCGGTTTACCAGCAGGGCCTGGAGAACCTCAAGAAACTGGCGGAGCAGTAGAGATCGAGAACGCCCGGGCGAAGGCGCAGAGACTGGCTGCCGTGAGCACCGGCTTCCTCCGGGCGTTGCGCTGGGCAGTCCTCTGCGTCTGCCCTGCGGCCCACGCGCAGCTTGCCTTCGTCACCAACCAGGGGACAGATACGGTTTCGGTGGTGGATTTGCGCACACACCGCTCACAGGCCGAAATTCCGGTCGGGAAGGATCCGGCCGGGGTGGCGATAGATCGCACCGGCGCGCGGGTTTTCGTCACCACCCCTGGCGCCCACGGCCTCAGCGTCATCGACGTGGCCAGCCGCACCCACACACGACAGATCGATCTGGGTGGCGAAGTGCTCGGCATCGCGCGCGATCCTGCGCGCGATCTCGTCTATGTGACCGAGTGGTATGGGCAGCGCCTGCTCGCGGTGGACACGCGCTCGCTTTCAGTCGTGGGCGAAGTGGCAACCGGGGAAGTGCCGGCGGGCGTCGCAGTGAGTCCGGACGGCAGCTGGCTGATTCTGGCCCACCGGGATGCAAACACGGTCGGCATCCATGCCCTGCCGAGCCTCGAGGGGCTCGCAACCTTGGCCGTCGGCAAGGCACCCTTCGGCGTCAGCATCTCTGCTGATGGCACGCAAGCTTTTGTGGCCAATGTCCAGAGCAACTCCATATCGATCATCGACATCGAGACACGACAGGTGACATCGGAAATCGAGGTTGGTGAGGCCCCTTATGCCATCGCACACGACGCGCGCCGCAAGCGCCTTCTGGTCACCAACCAGCAGGCCGGCACCGTTTCGCTGGTGGATCTCGTGCGCCTCGAGGCGGCGCCCGCTGTGCCGGTAGGGGAATACCCGGAAGGCATCAATTACTCGCCGACACTGGATCGCTATTACGTGGCCACCTGGTTCGACAATGAACTGGTGGTGCTGGGAGGAGAGAAGCTCGACATCCTCGCGCGGATTGCCAGCGGTGATGGCCCGCGCGCTTTCGGGGATTTCATCCTCTACTGACCGCGCACTACTGCGCGCCGGGCGAGAGACCCAGCGCATCACGCACACCGTCGCGATAGCTCGTGAAACGCGGGCGCCAGCCCAGGCGCTGCCAGGTCGACATGGGATTGACCCGCTTGCCCGCATCACCGTCATCGAGGCTTTCAAAGCGTGGCGCTGGCGCGCTGAGCAGCTCGGCAAGGAAGCCGTAGTACTCACTGCGGCGCATCGGTTGTCCATCGCTGCCAAGCTCGACGGTTGCAGCGTGCTCAGACGCCGCCACAGTGCACAGGAGACCTGCCGCATCCTGCTGGTGGATAAGGTTGAGCCAGGCAGAGGCTCGGCCGGGGATGGTGCGTCCCTCACGAATCATGCCGGCGCCGATCACGCGCTCCGGCCCGTAAAGCCCCGCCATGCGCACGATGCGCGCCTGCGGTAACCGCAGCCATGCCTGTTCAATATCTGCGAGACCCTGTTCCCGCGCACCGCTGAGATGAGGCACGGTCTCGGCACTGACTTCACCACCTTCCACCGCGCCATAGATGCCCGTGCTGGAAACAAGCACAGCGCGCTTCAGCGGGAACTCCGCAAGGATGGCCACGAGACGCTCCCGCGTAGGGGCGATGGACAAGGCGGATGGGGTAAGGAGGCAGAACACCTCCACGGCGCTGGCACCCGCCAGGACCTTGGACAACTGCGCCGATGCCAGTGCCCCGGTCTCGAACACGAGGCCCTCAGCACGACCATCAGCCGTGAGCGCTGCCAGCCGCTCTCTGCTGCGGCTGGTTACGACAATACGCCCTGGTGAAGACGAGAGCGCCTGAAGCAGCGCGCGCCCCAGGTAACCGCAACCGAGAATGATACGGACCAAGGGCATTACACGATCTCCGGGTTGAGGAAGAAATCCCGCAGCAGGTGGCCAAGCCTGGCCGGCTGGTCCCAATGCAACATATGTCCGGCGTCCGTCATCGTCTCCACGCGTGCGGCGGGCAGAATCATGGTGAACGCAGCCACCGGATCAAGATTCACGAAATGCCGTGGCCAATCGGATCTGTCTCCCAGCACCAGCAATGTGGGCGCGCGGATTTCCTGCCAGCATGCGACGGCCTCCGCGCGGCGATAAAGCACGGGATTCGGCCGGCGGTGACGCGGATCCATACGCAGCCTCCAGCGTCCTTCTTCGGTGGCCCGGGCCCACAGCGGACACAGTGCCTCCAGGGTTTCGTCGCTGGCAAAAGGCGCGAGACGCCGCAGGTGTTCCCGCAGCGCAGCCCGCGACGGAAACTCCCTCAGCCGCGGTTCACGCTGTTGGGCATCCAGCCAGGCGCGATAGCGCGAGGGCGCAGCGTCGGGTCGCGTGGCATCGAGACCGAAGCCTTCCAGGAGTGCCAGTCTGCGAATGCGTCCCGGCCTGATGCCGGCATAGAGGCCTGCAATATTGCCGCCCATGCTGTGCCCGACGAGATCACACTGCCTGTCCCCACAGAAAGACTGGATCAAGGCATCCAGATCGGCCAGATAATCCGGGAACCAGTAGTCTCCTGGCGGCGCGCTGGATTGGCCGAAGCCGCGCAGATCCGGCGCAATGAGGTGAAAGTGCTCGCTGAGACAAGGCGCCATGAACTGGAAGCTCGCGCCGGTATCACCCCAGCCGTGCAGCACTACCAAGGGTGGTTTGGCAGCGTCGCCGAAGGACCATACGGCGAATTCCACGCCCCGCAGTGGGCACCGGGTCAAATGGGGAACGTGAGCCGATTCGGCCTGCATGGGACGCAGCCGCTTGCTGCCTCAGTGACGAATGGACTGGTCGGGACTTCCGCTGCCCGATTGGGCGTTGCCACCAATCCTCAGGAAGTCGTTGACCGCATCCTGGTGCATGGGGCGCGCGTACCAGTAACCCTGGGCCGCCGGACACTGCATGGCCTGGAGCTGGCGCACCTGGTCGGCGGTTTCCACACCTTCGGCGACCACGTTCATGCCTAACGTACCCCCCAGGGTGATGAGCGCTTCCACAATGGCGCTGCTGTCCACCTTCTCTGTCATGGTCTGCACGAAGCTGCGGTCAATCTTGAGCGAGTCGTAACGAAAGCGCTGCAGGTAGGTGAGCGACGAGTAGCCGGTGCCGAAATCATCCACATGCAGCTCCACGCCGAGATCACGCAGGTCGGACAGGGTGCTGAGCACCAGGTCACCGTGATCCATGACCACCCGCTCGGTGATCTCCAGATGCAGGGTGCGCGGATCAATCTCGCAATCTTCCAGTAGGGCCGCCAAACGCTTGGCCATGTCGTCGGTGAGGAAGAGCTTGCCGGAAACATTCACGCTCATCGCCAGCGGTGGATCCACCGGAAAAAGACGCTGCCACACGGCGAGCTGCTGGCAGGCACGTTCGATCACCCACCAGCCAATGGGTAATACAAGGCTGGTGTCCTCCACGATGCCGATGAACTCCTGCGGCATGACCAGACCCCGCGTGGGGTGCTGCCAGCGCAACAGCGCCTCGAACCCAAGCACCCGCTCGTTTTCCAGCGAGATGATGGGCTGATAGTGGATCTCGAACTCACCTTTCTCGAGCGCGCGCCGAAGATCGGTCTCCATGCGGTGCTGAAAAATCGCCTGATCGTGCATGTAGGTATCGAACACCGCGTAGGTCGACTGTCCTGAATTCTTGGCGCGATACATGGCGATGTCCGCATCGCGCACAATCTCATCCGGTGAGCGATAGATCTCGGAACTGACCGCGATTCCAATACTGGCTGAGGTGTAGATTGTGTGGGCTGCGATTTCGAATTCGCGGGCCAGTGATTTCTGCACGCGGTCCACCACGTAAATCGCATCAGTCGCACCGGAGATGTCGTTGAGCACAATGGCGAATTCGTCGCCACCCAGGCGCGCCAGCGTGTCGCCCGGGCGCAGGCAGGAGAGAATCCTCGCCGCCACCAACCCCAACAGCTCGTCACCCACACCGTGACCCAGACTGTCGTTGACGTGTTTGAAGCGATCGAGGTCGAAGAACAGAACGGCAAACAGCTTGCTGGGATCGCGGCGGAATCTGCGCAGGGCGAGATCAAGACGATCCATGAACAGAATCCGGTTGGGCAGGCCGGTCAGCGCATCGTGCATGGCCTCGTGCAAGAGACGTGCTTCCGTCTGCTTGCGCCGGGTGATGTCGGTCATCGATCCCGCCATGCGCAACGCGGTGCCCGCATCGTCACGTACGGCCACGCCGCGGGTTGAGACCCAGCGGACTTCGCCGCCCTTGGTCGCCATGCGGTACTCGCACTCGAAAGAGTTGCTGCGCCCTTCCAGATGGGCATTCAGCGCTTCGTTGAACTGTTCGCGATCGTGATGATCGATGCGTTCGAACCACTCGCGCAGCTGATCGGCTACCTCGGCGTCTGTATAGCCGAGAATGGCTTTCCAGCGCGGCGAGAAATAGATTTCTTGATCACGGATGTTCCAGTCCCATATGCCGTCATTGGCGCCCGCCACGGCCAGCGCATAGCGCTGTTCGCTCTCGCGCAGCGCGCGGTCGACACGCGTGCGCTCAATGGCATAACGGATTGCACGACCAAGCAGCGGACCGTCCACTTCCCGCTTGATGAGGTAGTCCTGTGCCCCCTCGCGGAGCGCGCGGTTCCCGAGATCTTCGCTGTTCTGGTTGGTGAGGACGATGATGGGCGTGCGCGGGGCCGCCCGGCGCATGCGCTGGCATACCTCCAGCCCTGCGCCATCCGGCAGGTTCAAATCGATGAGGATGACGTCGAATTGGCTCTCACGCGCCCGTTCCAGACCTGGCGTCAGGCGATCATGGTGCTCGATGCTGAAGCGCCAGCCACTCACTCGGCGCAGGTGCTTGTGGACCAGCTGTGCTTCGGTTTCGATGTCCTCGACAAGGAGAACCTTGCAGTGGATCAGCCCCTCCGACATCACCCGGCCGCCCGGTTCCCGGTCAAGTTGACCGAGCGCAGCGCGGCACCTTTGAACTCGATCGTGAAGCGACTGCCCCGCCCCGGCGTGGAATCAACCATGATGTCACCGCCGTGCGCGCGCACGACCTGGCGGCTGATGGCGAGCCCGACCCCGATGCCCGGATACTCGCGTTCGGTGTGCAGGCGCTGGAACATGCCGAAGATGCGCTCGAGCTCGCGAGCCTCGATGCCGATGCCATTGTCCTCCACCACGATACGCAGCGTCTCACCGGACTCTTCTGCATGCACGCGGATGCGCGGAATGCGGTCGCCGCGGAATTTGAGCGCGTTGGCGAGCAGGTTTTGCATGACCTGCACCATCTGCTGGCGATTGACTCGCAGAGTCGGCAACGACTCGCGCTCAATGGTGGCGGCAGAGGCCTCGATTTCGCTGCGCAGATTGTCCATCGCGTCCTGCAGCACCGCATCAAGCCCGACCACCTCTGGCTCCTGGTCTGCGCGCCGTACGTTGGCGACCTGGAGGATACCGTCCAGCATCAGTTGCATGCGCTGGGCCAGGGTGCCGATTTCACGCGCGGCCTCGCGCGCATCCTCGCCTTGAGTGGATTCGCCCTCGCCGATCGTACGGGCGTGACTGGTGAGCGAGTTCAGGGGGGCCTGCAGATCGTGCGAAATCGCGTAGAGGATCTGGTCCAGATCGACACCAGAGACAGCTGTAGAGGCGGTGACTGCGGGGCTGCTGCCGAGCAGGCGGGTGACGTCCATGAGGCACACCGCCCACAGGCCTTGTTGGGCACCTGTATCAGCCACGGGATTCGCCGAGAAGGCCGCCGTCAATGGCCGGCCCGAGGCAGTCTTGAGCGGCGCTGCAGCCTCCCATGCTTCGTGGCCCACCAGAAAACGGCGACGCCAGTCGTCCTCGCGCCCCGGCTCGTTCAGTAGCTGGTCGAAGGAAAGCTCCAGGAGTTCGTAACGGGGACGTTCCAACATCTGCTCAAACGTGCGGTTGACCGCGCGAATGGCGCCGCCCTTGCCGAGCAGGCAGGCCGACAGGTCGAAGGTGCCTGAGAAGACGCTGTCACCCTCCCAGGGAATCTGCGCCCGCAACTCGCGCTGGGCCCGCAGGCGTTCCAGCAGTGCTGCCGGCATGGCGAGGAAGCCCGCACTGCCCTTGGGCGTGCGGCCATCGACGCCTAGACCCACGCACTCGCGCGCGGCCGGTGCCTCCACCGAGGGAGTAAAGAGCCAGAACAGGCTTTGCGGAGACCGCTTGCGCAACTCGGCAGCGAGGCCCGCGACCTCGCCGAAGGCATTGGCGGGGTCGGCAATCAACGCATCGATCGCGCCACTGCTGACATGGTGCGCAATTTCGAGTGGGGTTGAAGCCTCGAGGATCTCCAGCTGGGCCTCGGCGCTGCGCAGCGCCAAGGCGAGCAATCCGCGGTCATGCGGGTGCTCATCGTAGATGACGATTCTGTATTTATAATTCAATGGCTTGCCGCCTTTGTGACACGTACTGCCGCGTGTGCGCGGAGAATATGGCAAGGCCTTTGATTTCTCAATAAAAACATTGTCCACACGCCAGGACTGTGACCGTGAGCACAGAGTGACCCCGCTTGGCTCCACGATGTCCCTGGCAGATCACCTGCGACCTGCTTGCAATCCCCGCCTGAATTCCTCCCTGTCGTGGCAAGCGATCGCCGTTTGTGGAACACTTGCGGGGCTTTCGACATTGGGAGGTAAGGCATTGGCTACGCAAGCTTCGGCGCCGATCGGCGGCAGCAAGATCACGATTTCCAACGGGCGTCTGACAGTCCCGGATGATCCGATCATCCCGTTCATCGAGGGGGACGGTATTGGCCCCGATGTCTGGCGGGCGAGCCAGCGCGTGATGGACGCTGCGGTGGCCAAGGCCTATGGCGGCAAGCGCAAGGTCAACTGGTTGGAAGTACTGGCTGGAGAAAAGGCCAACAACCTCACCGGATCCTGGTTGCCGGACGCCACCCTGGATGCCTGCCGTGAGTACCTGGTGGCCATCAAGGGTCCGCTCACCACCCCGGTTGGCGGTGGTATCCGTTCACTCAACGTGGCCCTGCGCCAGATCCTTGACCTTTATGTCTGCCTGCGCCCGGTCCGCTGGTTCAAGGGCGTGCCATCACCGGTGAAGCGGCCGGATCTGGTCGACATGGTCATCTTCCGCGAGAACTGCGAGGACATCTACGCCGGTATCGAGTTCGAGATGGGCACCGCTGATGGCAAGCGCTTCATGGCGATGTTCCAGGAAGCCTTCCCGGCCATGTACAAGAAGATCCGGTTCCCGGAGACCTCCGGCATCGGCATCAAGCCGGTCTCCAGGGACGGTTCCGCCCGTCTCATGCGTGCGGCCATCAACTATGCGCTCAACAATGGCCGCAAGAGCGTGACCCTTGTGCACAAGGGCAACATCATGAAGTACACCGAAGGTGCCTTCCGGAACTGGGGCTATGAGGTAGCCGAGCAGGAGTTCGGTGATCGCACCTACACCTGGAGCCAGTGGGACCGCACCGTGGCAGCGCAGGGCAGCAAGACTGCCAACGCCGAGCAGGAAGCAGCCCTCGCCGCCGGCAAGGTTCTGGTGAAGGACGCAATCGCCGACATCACGCTGCAGCAGGTTCTGACCCGCCCCACCGAGTTCGATGTCATCGCGACCCTCAATCTCAATGGCGACTACCTTTCGGACGCACTCGCGGCCCAGGTCGGTGGGATCGGTATCGCGCCGGGTGGCAACATCAACTACGACACCGGGCACGCCATCTTCGAAGCCACCCACGGCACCGCGCCCAAATACGCCAATCAGGACAAGGTGAATCCGGGCTCCGTGCTGCTGTCCGGTGAGATGATGTTCCGCTACCTCGGCTGGACCGAAGTGGCCGACATGCTCATCAGCTCCATGGACCGCACGATTGGTGACCGCATCGTGACCTACGACTTCGCGCGCCTGATGGAAGGCGCGAAAGAGGTCAAGTGCAGCGAGTTCGCCACAGCGCTCATCGAGCGCCTCTGAGAGCCACGCCTCGTGGTCACCGACGCGCGCCGGCAGCTTGTATTCGAAGCCGGCAAGGGTATCCACGAGGCGTTCATCAAATACAACGACAACTTCGGACGGATCACGCGCCGAGCGCGTGATCGCTTTGAGATTCGCGACTGGCGCGGCGCTGAGCGGGACTTTGTCGAGCGCCTCGAGCTTTACACCAAGTCGGTCGAGCGGGTGGTCGCCGCGCTCAACCGGCAGCTCTCGGTGGTCGGGCTCGACAAACCCTTGTGGGCGGACATCAAGCAGTCCTTCGGCGATCGCGTCAGTGGCATTGCCGACGGCGCTTTCTGCAAGACCTTCTTCAACTCGGTCAGTCGTCGTGTATTCAACACGGTGGGCGCAGACCCGCAGACCGAGTTCCTGGATATCCGTTTCAACGTACGCGACGCTCAGCGTCACGCCAGTGATATCCATTCCTATGTCGTGTGGGGCGCTCTGGCCCCAGTCCTGCACCAGCTGCTTGCGGATTTTTCCTTCTCGGCGCACCACGCGGACCGCCGGCGCGACGAGGCACGCATCGCCGAGGCCCTGTCAAAGCACGGCGAGGCCCACGCGGGCGGCGAGGAGCTGCTGCGCATAGATGTCCTGCCTGCGGTGTTCTACCA
>Ga0315906_10000963_pt1 | contig 43884 bp, 37 predicted proteins | sample LakEriMetagenome_4_FD_203526 | JGI IMG/M metagenome (GOLD analysis project Ga0315906, IMG submission 203526) | Freshwater fungal communities from buoy surface, Lake Erie, Ohio, United States - Buoy 2 MA122 | ecosystem: Environmental > Aquatic > Freshwater > Lake > Lake biofilm | place: USA...
GTAACCCCTTTTCAATACATCATGCGCACTTTCCAAGAAATCCCAAAGGTCATTGAAACAGAAAAGGAAGATGATTGGGATAAGGTGAATTTGGAACTATTAAGATCACTTGCAAAATAAACCGAAACATGTTTGATATGCTTGGAAAACTTGGCCAAATGAAAAAGGCCATGGAGGAGGTTAAAAGCCGACTCGAACATATAACCGTACTGGGTGAAGCTGGAGAAGGTCATGTTAAAGTTACCATGAATGGCAACATGAAAACCACCAAGGTGGAAATCCATGATCGTTTGATGGACCCATCAAGAAAGGAAGAATTGGAGGAGTTGCTTGAAATCGCCAATAATAGAGCCTTGGATCAGGCGAGAAGCGTGATGGAGTCGGAGATGAAAGCCGTAGGCCAAGGTTTTCTGCCACCGGGATTCCCAGGATTAGGTTAATCCACGAAAATCTCCAATCCATCGTACGCGCACCTAACATGTGGTGGCAACAATGCATCCACATCCACACACTTACCCAATTGATGGGAAATGTGGGTCAGAAAGGCTTTGGATGGATTAACTCGATCAATGATTTGCAAGGCCTCTTCCAAGTTGAAATGAGATACATGTTTTTCGTGCCTTAAAGCGTTTATTACGAGCACATCCGATCCATGCATCAACTCAAAAGTTTTTTCAGGTATATGGTTTGCATCGGTAACATAGGAAAAACCACCAACCCGAAAAGCAGTTACAGGCAACCTATAATGCATCACAGGCATGGGTATGAAATCCAAATCACCTACGGCAAATGGCCTGTCCTCGATTCTGTGAAGATTGATTTCGGGCACGCCAGGGTATTTCAAATCCTCAAAGACATAAGGAAACTCCCTTCGAAGTGAGTCTTCCACTTGCTTGGTAGCATAAACATCAACCTTGCATTGATTTACATAGTTGAACGCGCGAATATCATCCATACCAGCAATGTGATCTTTGTGCTCGTGCGTGAAAAGCAAACCAGAAAGTTTCTTGACCCTATTGGTCAACATCTGTTGTCTGAAATCGGGACCGGAATCTATTACAACCGTAGTATCATTTGACTCGATTAAAATCGAGCTTCGTAAGCGTTTGTCTTTGGTGTCGGTGGAATTACAAACAGCGCAAAGGCATGCGATTATAGGTACGCCTTGTGAAGTGCCGGTTCCAAGAAAAACAATTCTCACCTAAGCCACTTCAAGTGATTGCTGTTGAGCGAGCAAAGGTTTTATCTGCTCGTATTTCTCTCCTGAAAGTAAACCCTGGCTTCCCAGTTGACGGATGATTTCCATCATGGAGCTGACCCTGCTTTCGAGAACGGTGAATTTATTCAAGACAACCAATTTTCTATCTTCAATGATGCAAAAGCCGGATTTGAAGTTGCCTTTCTCATAGCGAACCTTGTAACCATTTTCCTCAAAAACATCCTCAAGCTTGGTTTGCAGCTGTGCGTTATATTTCAACATAGTTTGATGAATCCTTATTCTATTACAAAAATAACCTTTAATGATCATAAATACATTGGAAAATCTAGCAACAATGCCCGTATTTTAACAAAACCGCAACAATCTAATAATGAGCAGTTAGAACACCTCAGATGCTTGTTCGATTGAGGAAAAATGCGTTCCTTTGCACTCTGAAACACAAGATGTTCTATTTGTAATACGACTTGCAAAGCCATCTGAAAAACAAGATTTTAAATGAAAATCGGTATACCCAAAGAAACCAAGGAGCGCGAGACCCGTGTTGCCTTAACTCCAGAAGTGGTCAAAACATTAGTATCCAAAGGATACCAAGTTCTTGTTGAGTCGGGAGCGGGCGCCGGCTCATCATTTCCAGACGAATCCTATGTATCCGCAGGAGCTGAAATCACTTCACAGTCGGTTCAGGTTTATACGACTTCGGATGTAGTTTTAAAAGTAAACGCCCCGACAGCAGCCGAGATCGCATCCATGCCCAAAGGGAAGGTTTTAATCAGTTTCATGTGGGCAGCAACCAACAGAGAGTTGGTTAGTGCCTGTGCCAATGCCGGTATCAGCGCATTTTCCATGGATGCCATTCCCCGTATTTCAAGAGCCCAAAAAATGGATGCTCTCTCCTCCCAAAGCAATCTAGCAGGATACAAAACAGTATTGCTGGGAGCAAATGCCCTTGGTAAAATATTCCCATTAATGATGACTGCCGCAGGGACGATCAAACCGTGCAAAGTGGTAATAATGGGGGCAGGTGTGGCAGGACTACAAGCCATAGCAACTGCGAAACGACTCGGAGCGGTTGTATGGGTTTCAGATATCCGGCCAGAAACCAAAGAACAAGTTGAGTCGCTTGGTGGAAAATTTATCGAGGTGCAAGCCGATGAAAGCATCAAAACCGAAGGCGGTTATGTAAAAGCCGTTTCTGAGGAATTCTTAAAAAAGCAACAAGCCGTCATCGGGAAACATGTGGCAGAGTCCGATTTGGTCATCACCACAGCATTGATACCCGGCAAAAAAGCTCCTGTATTGATCACAGAAGACATGGTGAAAAGCATGAAGCCCGGTTCTGTTATAGTAGACATGGCCGTTGAGCAGGGAGGAAATTGTCCGCTAAGTGAATTGAATAAATCCGTGGTAAAGCACGGCGTTACAATCATCGGTGAATCTAATCTACCCGGACTTCTACCAACAAACGCATCAGAGTTATACGCTAAAAACATACAAACCTTTTTGGAACACCTTTCGGATAAGAATGGATTTAAATTCGATTTCCAGGAAGAGATCACCAAAGGTTCCGTGATCACACATGATGGACAAATCATGCAAGAACAATTGAAAAACTGATATCAGCATAAAAATGGAAAATATTATATCATTTGTCGGAGAACACAAAGAAATCCTGTATTTTATTATTCTGTCCGTATTTGTGGGAATTGAAGTAATTGGGCGTGTTCCCACTGTTTTACACACACCACTTATGAGTGGGGCCAACGCTATACATGGAGTTGTAATCGTTGGAGCCATTATAGTCATGCTTGACGCTGACTCAAATAACATTCCAGCCTTGGCACTCGGATTCATCGCCGTTGTGCTGGGCACCTTGAATGTGGTAGGAGGATTCGTCGTTACAGACCGAATGCTGGAAATGTTCAAGAAGAAAAAGTGATTCGCCCTTTTCAAAAACATCTACACTGAAAACCATGGAACAAAACATACTGGAAATCTGCTACCTGTTGGCATCGGTCACTTTCATCGTTGGCCTCAAATACATGAGCAACCCCAAAACGGCAAGAATGGGAAACCTGCTTGCAGCTGCAGGTATGACAGCCGCCATCATCGGCACCATCTTCCTCTACGACAATGAAAACGGTTTAACCACAAGGGATACTACCAAAACAGTTTTGATTTTCGCTGCTATTGCAGTTGGAACCATCATCGGATGGCTAACCGCTGTAAAAGTCAAAATGACCAAAATGCCTGAATTGGTATCCATGTTCAATGGAATGGGTGGTGCATGCGCCGCTTTGATTGGTCTCATGGAGTTTGGACACAACGCTGGAAATATTGGTTCGGTTACTGCTGTGATTCTAGGTATGATCATCGGAAGCGTATCCTTCTCGGGAAGTGTGATAGCTTATCTCAAGTTGAACGGCTCTATGTCTAAACCGATTCGACTTCCCTCCTACAATATCATCAACACCATACTTATGATTGGCATGTTGCTCTTTGGTGTGTTTATGATTTTCAATGGCACGCCTGAAGACCATGTATTGCTCTATGCCCTGTTTGCAGTGGCCCTCCTCTACGGCGTGATGTTTGTAATCCCTATTGGCGGCGCAGATATGCCTGTGGTTATTTCCTTACTGAATTCATTCACTGGATTGGCAGCTGCATTTGGGGGTTTCCTTTACGACAACAAGGTGATGCTTACGGGAGGAATTTTGGTGGGATCTGCAGGAACCCTGCTTACCATTGTAATGTGTAAGGCAATGAACCGTCCACTATTCAATGTCATATTCGGCGCCTTTGGAGAAGGTGCTGCTACAGGTGCCGGCGCATCAACAACAGGCAGTATTAAGGATATTTCTGTCAGCGACAGTGCTGTGCTACTCAACTATTCCAAAAAGGTTATTATCGTGCCTGGCTACGGACTTGCAGTTGCGCAAGCTCAGCATGTGATCCATGAATTGGAAGAATTGCTTGAGGACCGAGGTGTTGAGGTAAAATATGCCATTCATCCTGTAGCGGGACGAATGCCAGGCCACATGAATGTACTGCTTGCAGAGTCCAATGTAGATTACGGGAAATTGTTAGAGATGGAAGAAATCAATCCCGAATTCTCCAATACGGATGTGGTCATTGTTGTTGGAGCAAACGATGTTGTAAATCCAGCCGCCAAAAACGATCCTTCTTCTCCCATTTATGGCATGCCGATCCTGGATGTCGAAAACGCCAAGCATATCATCATCAACAAAAGATCCATGAGTGCGGGTTACGCTGGTATCGACAATCCACTTTTCTACGACCCGAAAACAAGTATGCTGTTTGGTGATGCAAAGGATGTGCTAACCAAGTTGGTCAATGAATTGAAATCCATGTAACATTCAAATATTGTTAAAATCTACAAAGCCGGACAATACTTTCCGGCTTTTTTTTCGATAAATTGGTGGTGCAATCGAAGACATGACTCAAAGTCAATCCCCAAAAATCAAAGCCATGATCAGCCTCTTGGATGATCCTGATATGGAAGTGTTCCAGCAAATCAGTTCGGAGCTAATATCACTGGGTCGGGATGTGGTTCCTATGTTGGAAGAGGCTTGGGAAACATCATTCGATCCGATCATGCAGGAGCGAATTGAAAACATCATACATAAAATACAATTCGACGGAGTCAAAGATGAACTTCGAAGTTGGGCATTGCATGACAGCGAAGACCTTCTGAATGGCGCATTACTTGTAGCGAGATACCAATATCCCGATCTCGATGAAGATGCGGTCAGAAGCGAATTGAATCGGATTAAACGAGACATCTGGATTGAACTGGGAGAATTCATGACACCTCAGGAAAAAATAATGATCATGAATCGGGTGATATTCGAAAGGGAGGGCTTTACCGGAAACACGGCGAACTTCCATGCACCGCAAAACTCTTTTATACACACGGTGATTGAAACCAGAAAGGGAAACCCGTTGTTGCTTTCTGTTATATATATGATTTTGGCCCGGCAACTTGACCTCCCCGTTTACGGAATAAACCTTCCTGAACACTTTATACTTGCATACAAGGATGACAGTGGCGTTGCCAAGGCAACACATACCTATCCCGAAGCAGGAGTCGTGTTTTACATCAATGCATTCAACAAGGGATCCATTTTCCTAAAGGGAGATATTGACCAGTTCTTGAAAAAACTTGGACTCAAGCAAGAGCCTGGATTTTATACACCCTGCTCCAATGTCCAAATCATACGACGGATGGTCTTGAATCTTTCAAATTCATGGCAAAAACTGGGCGAAACTGAAAAAGCCAATGAAGTTGCTGAGCTACTTAATTTTTTACCAGAACAGCTGTCAGAATAAGCAACTTGCTTTTAATTGATTTTGCTTTCATCTGCAACTTTTGCTATCTTGAAAAAGAAAGCAATCATTATGATTTGAAAGACCGATTGAGTAATGGCTAGCGCTGTTAATACTTGTTTGATATCATCAAGCAACCATCCCGAAATGACTAATGACAATATAACGGTCAAATTGCCAACAAGAGAATAAATAAAAAACGCCCTCTGCCTATTAAGTATGATTGGAAGATTTGAAAGTGGAGAAGCGATGAAATTTAAAAAAAGCCAAGGCGAAAGAATTTGAGCAAAAACGCCGGCATCCCTCCAATTTGCACCAAAAACAAATGAGAAAAGATCAGGACCCATAATCAATATAACAAGAAAAACAGGTATCGAAATCAACAAAAGCGTTTTCACAGTTGATAATAGCAACTTTGAGATCTGATGATTATTGGCGGTTTTCTCCGCCACTTCCTTGTAAAAAACCATTGATAAGGAGTTCCCCATCATGTTCAATGGTGCTTGGAGGATTCGAATGGTCAATCCATATAGCCCTGTAGAAACAGAGCCGAAAAAAGATGTAATCAAAAGTACAACTGCCGTAGTTTGTCCTACATCCGACAGCGCATGAATACTATTGACTCTTGGCATATCACCGTACTTTGATCCTAACTCTTTGAGTTCCGAAAACTTATTGTTCCAAAAGCCTTTCAATCTATCACGAGTAGCCATAAACGAGTACAAAAAAGCGGAGAAATGTCCCATGACATTACCAATAACCAATCCATTTATTCCCAATCCTGAGTAAAACAAGCCCAACGACAAACCGGAATTAGTTAGACTTTGACCAATTCTGGAACCTGAGATGACAACATAATTCCGACAGCGAATCTGCCAGAAAGAATAGGATTGGTATCCTCCATAGAATAGAGCCGCTAAAGGGACTGCAAAAAGATAATCAGGGTCAGCAGGAAATCCAATCCAAGATGCAATGACATCCCTACCAAATAAAAGCACTGATGAGACCAACAATGAAATGACGATGGTAAAGAGTAAGGCCAACTGCACCATTTTACGCCCATCTGCGTCCTTGCTTGGCAAACCAACCGCAAACTCATACCTGCCGGTAACAACCACTCCAACCAATGAAATGAGCGTTGCAACAATCGTCAATGTTGCAAAATCATCAACAGAATATAGGCGTGTTAAGAAGGGCGAAACAAGCAATGGAATAGCTTGCGCAATAGCGGAACCAGTGAACAGGGTCAATATGCTTTTGACCAATTCCTGTTGCCGGCTAATTCGACCGAACATGGGGTCGTGCTTTTTTATTTAGCGTAATTGACTGCTCTGGTCTCTCGAATCACGGTCACTTTCACTTGACCAGGATAGGTCATCTCGGTTTGAATCCGTTGAGCAATTTCGAATGAAAGGGCTTCAGTGGCCTTGTCGTCCATCTTTTCGCTTTCTACAACAACACGCAATTCACGGCCCGCCTGTATGGCATATGACTTCTCAACACCTTTGTATGACAAAGCCAATGCCTCCAAATCCTTCAGTCGTTTGATGTATTGCTCCACAACTTCCCGCCTAGCACCTGGTCGCGCTCCGGAAATAGCATCACACACTTGGATAATAGGAGAAATCATGCTGGTCATTTCGATTTCGTCGTGGTGCGCTCCAATGGCATTACAAACCTCTGGATTCTCCTTATGCTTCTCTGCCAACTTCATTCCTAGGATAGCGTGAGGCAATTCAGGCTCATCATCCGGAACTTTACCTATGTCATGCAATAGACCAGCACGCTTGGCCAATTTGACATTTAAGCCTAATTCAGCGGCCATAATTGCGCAAAGGTTTGCAACCTCACGAGAGTGTTGTAACAGGTTTTGTCCGTAGGAAGATCTGTATTTCATACGACCAACCATGCGAATCAACTCGGGTGCTAATCCATGTATCCCCAAATCGATGGTGGTTCTCTTACCTATTTCCACAATCTCTTCCTCCAACTGACGCTTCACCTTAGCAACCACCTCCTCAATTCGTGCCGGGTGGATACGACCATCCGTCACCAATTGATGCAAGGCTAAACGGGCTAATTCCCTTCGAACCGGATCAAAACCTGAAAGAATGATTGCCTCGGGGGTGTCATCCACGATGATTTCGATGCCAGTGGCGGCCTCCAAAGCCCGTATATTACGACCCTCGCGGCCGATAACGCGACCCTTTACATCATCATTATCAATATTGAAAACCGTTACAGAGTTCTCGATGGCCTGTTCAGTTGCCACCCTTTGAATGGTTTGAATCACCACGCGCTTGGCCTCTTTGTTAGCGGTCATTTTGGCCTCATCGATGATTTCTTTAACATAAGTATGAGCCTCCGATTTTGCCTCAGCTTTCAAGGCTTCTACCAATTGAGCCTTTGCATCCTGAGCAGACAACCCCGATATCTTTTCAAGTTGTGCAACCTGTTTTTGATGCATTTTCTCCAACTCCTCTTTGCGTAACTCAACTCCTTGGATTTGATTCTTTAGATTGCCTTGAAGCTGATCCAACTCCGACTGCTTCCTCTGCACCTGTTCGGTTTTCTGGTTGAGCGTATTCTCCTTTTGCTTTATCCGGTTTTCAGCTGCCAGGATATTCTTGTCTTTTTCAGCAATGGATTTCTCATGCTCTGCTTTCAACTGATAGAATTTCTCTTTGGCTTCCATCATCTTATCTTTTTTGATGAGTTCAGCCTTAGTTTCCGCTTCCTTGATGATTTTATCAGCAACATCTTTGGCCTTAGCCTCTAAGTTCTGGTTACTCTGTCTCATGACCAGCCATGTTACGACACTACCGGCCAGCAAAGAACCCGCGACGGATGAAATGATTATGATTAGTTGATAGTCCATTTTTTATTCGTGATTGAAAATATTTTAGATTGAATGTTTAATTAAATGTAAAAACCCGCAAAAATTCTTCTTTGGTTGTTAAACCCCATAACGACATGGATGGGGATGCCGGATCTTTCTTGCTTCCACTGTCGCTCCGAAGAGCGATTCCGGCACGAATGCCGAAGCGAGGCCTGCATTACGGATACGCTAAGCGTAGTCCCCAATGGTTTAGTGTTGGGTTTAAAACAATGATCAGAATTTAAGCGGGCTTTGAGTGCAACTGTCGATAGGCCGAAAGTTGTTTCCCTTGGTATCAATGAACGCTACTGTTTGACAAATGACTTGAAACAAATTGATCTATCTCCTCTACCTTGTTAATTACCTCATCACGAAACAAAACATCACGATTCTCTGTCGATGCAAGTTCAGTGGCAAGGTGTATGGCACACATGGCCAAGTGATCGAATTTGTCGCTGCCAGTGTAAGTTTTCTCATACTGGCCTAAACGGTCATTAATCATTTGTACCGCTTTGAGAAGGGCTTGTTCCTCGGACTTTTGAATTCGAAGAGGGTATTCACGCCCTCCTATGTTTACCTTGGTAACAACCTGATCCATTTCTTAGCGGTTAATAAGTGCTATACACCGGTCAATCTCACGGATATATTCATTGATCCGCAATTTAAGATCTCTGGTATTCTGATCTTCACCAGAGACCGCCTTGGCCATGCGAAGCACTTGGTTTGCCTCCTTTAGAGAATTTATTTCTCCTTTTAAGGAATCCAGCTCCACTCTCAAATCGGAATTGCTTTGTTCCAGTCGGTCCACCTGCTGCAATAGAATCTGACGAGAGCTGACCAGTTTTTCAACTTTTGCTCTCAACGAATCAAGGCTTTTTGCGACTTCACTCATGATGGCAATTCCACACTTGTAGTGCTGAAGGCAAATTTAGTCATTCCTTAGCCCACTTCAGGATTCCCCCTTTGCTAATTTTGTTACCATGTTTTTCAAAAAATCATTGGATTACAACCTCTTTCGCCATCTTAACGAAACAAAAGGATCTCTTTTTTGTGTATTACTGATTGTTATACAGTTGTTTAAACTCTTTGAATCAAATGGGCAATCATTGGATTTCAGATTAATCGATGGGGAGCACAGAATCTCAGGAACATTTGGTGAATTCAGAGGAAGCCACTTTCATTCTGGAATTGACCTGAAAACAGGAGGCAGAGAAGGAATCCCCGTCTTCGCGGTGGCTGATGGTTATGTGAGCAGAGTATTGATTTCCAGAAACGGATATGGCAAAGCACTGTATATCAATCACCAAAACAATCTGACAACCGTATATGCGCATCTTCGGGCATTTTCACCTCCCCTGGAAAATCTGATTAGGCCAAAACAATTGGCTAAGCAAAGCTTTGAAACAGAATTCTATCCGGATAAAGGGTCAGTTCCGATAAAAAAGGGAGAAATCATTGGATATGTGGGTAATACCGGATCTTCAGAGGGCCCACATCTACACTTCGAAACAAGGCACACCGATAAGGAAAAACCTTTCGATCCATCATTATTGGGTTTCAAGTTTAAGGACACTATTCCACCTCGGTTGGAAAGCTTGTTGGTATATGACTTACCAAATGAAAAACTAGACTACCCTTTAGAATCACCAAGGGTCTTTAACAGTGAAAAAATAGATACTATCTCGGTTGGAGATTACTCGTTGTTGGGACTCAACTTTTACGATCTTGCAGGTAACGAAACCAACAGACTAGGCATAAAGACTGTTGAGCTAAAAGTGAATGGTAAGACGAAATTCCAATTTCAATTATCTGACTTTAAATTCAATCAGTCCAGATACATCAGTGGAATATTAGATCAAGGCATGAGAAATATGGGTATAGAGTCGTTCCTATGCCACAAACCTCCAAGACTAGAATTACCCTTTTACACTTCTGGAAAGCATCTGGGGATTTTACACCTGCCGAAGGATAGCCTTTTGAATTGCGAAATTACTCTAGGGGATATCAATGGAAATACCACCAGCAAGAAATTCACTCTTATAAACAACTCCCAAAATCAACAGTCTACAGAATCCCTAAAAGAAGCATGCAAATTGTTGTCTCCTGACGAAGAGCAATTATTTGATATAGGTAACATGCAATTCATTTTAGAAAAAAACAGTCTCCTAGATTCCAGTTGCATTTGGCTGGACTCCTCTTATACAGACCACCAGATAATAAGCCATATCCTCCCTAATTCAGTTCCGCTTTTAAAACCGATGAAGATCATGGTAGAGCATAAATCCCTTAACCTGAAAAACTCAAACAAAGTAATCATCGCCAAAAGAGATCAAGAAAACAACTGGACAAGCTTATCCACAAAATCGGACCAAGGATGGTTGTCTGCTTCATCCAATACAATGGGAGAGTTTACCCTCATTGAAGATGTGGTATCGCCAACATGCTCTTCACCGAAATATTTCAAAGATGACTTCACCAGAAAAACGGCATTATCCTTGATATTGAAAGACAACCTATCAGGAATTGGCGATTTCACGTGCACCATAAATCATAAATGGGTGCCAGCCGAGTTCTATCCTTCTAGAAATGAGTTAATTATATATAACATAGATAAATACACGGGACAAACATTAAAAATTGTTGCCAAGGATAAATGCGGAAACATGTTGGTTGAAAAAATGAAAATAGAATTTTAAATAGATGAAGACGAATGGTTCATTGTAAATTCACTCGAATCCTCTGTAATTTGCAACTCAATTCAATAACAATCATGATCAAGAAAACGCAAACTCTTGTTGCCATACTGGTGGGGCTATTCCTAATTTCCGCCGAAGTAAGCAGTGCACAAACAGGATCCAAAATAAATAATAAGTCAGGCTACCAAATTCGCGTGCAAATAGCAGGCGTGCGTGACTCGCTTTGCTATTTGGCGAATTATTTCGGCGACAAGCAATATTTGAGGGACTCTGCTTACGCGGATGCCTCCGGCAATGTGGTTTTCGAAGGTGACACGGCTCTCAAAGGTGGCATTTACATGGTTGTGCTGCCTGGAAAAAAATATTTCGAGGTCATCATAGACCGTGAGCAACATTTTTCAGTATCAACTGTAGATGGTGATTACACCGCAAACATGAAGATTACGGGATCTAACGACAACCAACTTTTTTATGGCTATTTGAAATTCATCGGTGTTAAATCAAAGGAAATAGATCCACTCAGACGGGAATACGAAGCTGTAAAGAATAGCGATAAACAAAAAGCCTCCGACTTACAAGCCAAAATGTCGAAGATAGACTCTGAAGTATTGGACTTCAGAAGCAAACTCATTTCAGAGAACCCTGATTTTCTATTGTCGGCGGTACTCAGAGCAACAGACGAACCCAAAATCCCCGACTTCCCACCCAACCCTGATGGTTCCAGGGATTCGGCTTCCATTTACTATTACTATAAGGATCACTTTTTCGATAACTTCGATTTGAGGGATGATCGCTTGTTGTACACACCTGTTTTCCATCCGAGATTAGAGAACTTTTTCACCAAAATGATTCTTCAAATACCGGACTCCATCAACAAAGAGTCAGATAAGATCATCGCCCAATTAAAGCCCGGATCCGAAATGTTCAAGTATGTGGTTTGGTGGATTACCAACCATTACGAGACCTCGAAAATCATGGGGATGGATGCTGTGTTCGTTCATATGGCCAAGAACCATTACACCAAGGAAAAGGCGTTTTGGGTGGATGACACCCAATTATTCAAGATCCAAGATAGGGCTAAAGTGCTGGAGCCGATTTTAGTTGGAAAAAAAGTAAAGAACTTGGTTTTGAATGATGATAAAGGAATCTCGAGGTCTCTTTACGATGTTAAAGCCAAATATACCGTATTGTATTTCTGGGACCCGGATTGCGGACATTGCAAAACGGTAACTCCAAAAATCAAAAACTACTACGATCTCGTGAAGAAATACGGCATACAGGTTTATGCGGTCTGCACCGAAGTGGAAATGGATAAGTGGAGAAAATTCATTGCTGAATATAACTTGGATTGGATCAATGTTGCAGACCCTGAGCTGCGCAACAATTTCCGTCATGATTTCGATATCTCATCCACCCCTCAAATTTTCCTTTTGGACTCCAACAAATCCATCGTAGCCAAAAGAATTGAGGCATCAACTTTGTCTGAAATCCTGCAAAAGGAATTCAAAAAATCAGGAATAGACTTACCGACTATTCCTCACGATCCGAAAGACGGTGCAAAATTATCCACCGAGGGTCACTGACATTTCATTTTTGCACACTTTGGTACTGTAAGCATGATTTGAACCAGGCAAAGATTATGCTGGTAAAAAATCAACATTGTTAAATAAAATCTAAATAAAACACCTCAAGAATGAAATACTTGACTTGTGCTTGAAAAAAGTGGTGGCAATAGTGGCATTAACTCACTTTGATAATTCAAAGAAATCAAACATATATTTCAAGATCTAGAAATTTTCCTTACCATGGGTACAAACTTGAAGGAGTCAAAAGCCTGAAAGCTGATATTTCCGGAACTATCCTTGGTAATTTTTGTCATGCAATATTCGTTCTCAACCCCATAAGGAATAACCATTACACCACCCTTTTTCAATTGATCGATCAACTTGTGAGGAAATTCGGCAGCACCACATGTAACCAAAATCCTATCGAAGGGTGCGTATGTCGATAACCCTTCAAATCCATCACCCAAAAACATTTTGATTCCATATCCCAGTTTTTCAACCAATGATTTGGTCTTTATGTACAGTTGTTTGTGCCTCTCCAAAGTGAAGACCTTGACCCCCATGGCAAACAACACACTGGCCTGATATCCTGAACCGGTACCAATTTCAAGCACCTTCATACCGGGCTTCAATTCCAATAAGCTGGTTTGAAAGGCAACAGTTGATGGGTGAGAGATTGTTTGTCCAGATAAAATTGGAAAAGCACGATCCTCGTATGCCATTTCAACAAAAGCATTATCAAGAAACAAGTGCCTAGGAATTTCGGCAATTGCCTGTAAAACAGCTTCGTCCTTAATCCCTTTCGATCTCAATTCAAAAACAAGCTTCCTTCTCAATCCCAAATGCCGGAAGCTATCCGAAGTTTGCTCTGTCATATATCCCTTATCGTGTAAAATTAACTAAAGGACCTAGGCAAAAATGGTTAATTTTGAATCAAATTTTCAACGACCTTATGCTGAGAATCGGTGTACTCGGGGCAGGTCACCTCGGCAAAATCCACATTCAACAACTAAAAGAAATACCTGAATTTCAATTAGTTGGATTTTATGATTTATCAGAAGATGTTCGCAATTCTGTAGAAAATCAGTTTGGAGTAAAAGCTTATGCTGACCTAAAAGAACTGATAAACATTTGCGATGTGGTAGATGTTGTCACGCCTACCTTATCGCATTTCGAATGTGCTTCAGAAGCTATCCGATCATCCAAGCATGTTTTTATTGAAAAACCACTGGCAAATAGTCCTCAGGAGGGCCAACAACTAGCATCGTTAGCCAGAGAAGCTGGGGTCAAGGTTCAGGTGGGTCATGTGGAACGATTTAATCCTGCATTCATAGCAACTAGGGAGTATATCAAATCACCCATGTTCATTGAAACACACAGATTAGCCCAGTTTAATCCTCGTGGCACAGATGTTTCAGTGGTTTTAGATTTGATGATACACGATTTGGATATTATTCTCAGCCTAGTTAAATCAACTGTAAAGAGGATTCATGCTAGCGGTGTTGCTGTAGTCAGTGACACTCCGGATATTGCGAACGCCAGAATCGAGTTTGATAATGGATGCGTGGCAAATCTTACAGCTAGCAGGATCTCACTTAAAAATATGCGTAAATCGAGATTTTTTCAAAAAGACGCATACATTTCGGTTGATTTCTTGGAAAAAAAATCGGAAGTGGTGAGATTGAAAACTGTCAAACCACCGATAGACCCATTTGCTTTTACTATTGATTTGGGACCTGAAAAGGGCGTTAAGCAAATCATGTTTGACAACCCTGCAGTTAACACCACTAACGCAATTCGAGAGGAACTTTCATCTTTTGCCAAATCCATACTGGGCAATACCGAGCCACTTGTAACTTTAGAGGATGGTTTGATTGCATTGGAAACAGCACATACTATCGTTGAAAAATTGAAATCAAATAATAATAACCAGGAGGGGATAGTTCAGCCATGATTAGAAAAATGCTTTTAAAACATGTTTCAGCAACCGTGGCTGTTGTTATGGTTTTCTCATTTCATTCCTGCAATATTATAGACCCCGAAGAGGAGGCGCCTAGCTACATTGAAGTAAGTGAATTTGCATTCGACCCCACACCAACTTCCATCGAAATGGACTCCTCCTATTCAAGAAAGATTACGGATGTTTGGGTATATGTTGATAACGAATTCCAAGGAGCCTATCAGTTGCCTGCAAGGTTTCCTGTGTTGAACAAAGGCATAAAAAAAATCCTTTTGACTCCAGGAATTGAACAAAATGGAATTGCAGCGACCAGATCCCCATACCCCTTTTATAAGGGATATGTAACCGAAGCGGAGCTCAAGAATAATGAAACGATTTCATTAAGTCCAACTACAGGTTATTTTGACTTGGCACAATGCGCTTTTTGTGAGGATTTCAATGGAAGTGGAATTAGTTTAGATACTTCTGTTGCCAACAGCGCACTGATGCAGTTATTACCTGCGAATGATCCAAATGCCTTTGAATACGGAAGTGGAGTTGTGCATTTAGATTCGACCAACTCACTGTTTGAAATTACATCCAATTCCGATTACGAATTGCCTGGAGCTGGTGCTGCTGTTTATCTCGAATTAGATTACAAGTGCACCCAAGAGATGCAAGTTGGTTTATATGTCGAGAAACCTTTCCAAGAGTTAGAAAAAGTACCTGTCTTCAATATCAACCCATCCAATAACTGGAATAAAATCTATATTCAATTAGGATATGCAGTAACCGCAAATTCCAACTCGGATAATTTCAGAATCTATTTCAAAGGATTCAAAAGACCTGACAGCCAATCCGATTATTTTTATTTTGACAACATCAAGGTTGTTTATTTCTGATGAACAAGAAATTCCAAGCCTTTAAATACATTTTATCGGATTTCATATCTGCAGTAGCTGCATGGGTGATTTTTTATTTTTACAGAAAGTTCATTATAGAAGGAGGTGGCGCGCTGATTTCTTTTCCAGAAGATCCTAAATTTTGGTATGGTTCTATATTAATACCAATAGGCTGGGTTATTGTGTATGCATTCACAGGAACATATTCAAATATCTACAGAAAATCCAGGCTAAAAGAATTTGGACAAACCATATACATTTCCATCCTTGGCTCCTTAGTCATTTTTTTTGCAGTAGTGCTGGATGACAAAATCGTTTCTTATAAATCCTATTACGAAGCACTGACTGTATTTTTTGCCACACACCTAATGCTCACGGCTATACCAAGGTTCAGCCTTACCTCCAGGGCGGGTTATAAGATCAAAAACAGGATAATCGGATTCAACACCTTATTGATTGGAAGCAACCAAAAGGCTCTCTCGCTTTTCAAAGAACTTGAGACATCAAAAGAGAGTCAAGGTAATATCATAATAGGTTTCGCTAGTATCTCAGAAAACAACGGCCAACTGCTCAAAAACACACTGAAACATTTAGGAAGCGTTAGCAGCCTTCAATCCATATTAAAGGAACATAGTATCGAGGAAGTTATCATCGCCATTGAATCCTCAGAGCATGAGAGCATAGGTAAAATTTTGAATGACTTGGAAGATTCCGGAGTGATAGTCAAAATCATCCCCGATATGTACGATATACTTTCAGGATCTGTAAAGATGAATGCCATTTATGGTGCACCATTGATTGAGATCTCCCCCTCATTGATGCCGGTTTGGCAGCAAGGGTTAAAAAGGCTGATAGATATATCTGTCTCCTTTGTATTACTTTTGATACTGACACCCATTTTCTTTGTTGTTGCTTTAATCATTAAAACCACCTCAAAAGGACCTGTTTTTTTCTCCCAAGAGAGAATAGGATTGCACGGTTTACCGTTTAGCATTTACAAATTCCGTTCCATGAGAACAGATGCGGAATCTGGTACACCGAAGCTTTCGAGCGATAATGACGACAGAATTACTCCCTTTGGAAAATTTATGAGGAAAGTTAGACTGGATGAAATTCCACAGTTTTGGAATGTTCTCAAGGGTGATATGTCGTTGGTTGGCCCTCGTCCTGAAAGACAATTCTACATAGACCAAATCATGCACCTGGCTCCACACTATAGGCATTTGCACAAGGTAAGACCAGGGATAACCTCATGGGGCCAGGTAAAATTCGGATACGCCGAAAATGTGGATCAAATGGTGGAGAGATTGAAGTACGACATCATTTACATTGAAAACATGTCACTTGCATTGGATTTAAAAATAATGATATATACCATCAAAACCGTTTTGGAAAGGAAAGGAAAATAAAGACTATGAAAAAAACTGCAGTAATCGGATCGGGAACCATGGGTAATGGTATCGCCCATGTATTTGCCCAGAGCGGGTATGAAGTTGCCTTAATCGACATTAATCAGGATGCTTTAGATAAAGCCATGAAAACCATTTCTGCTAATATCGATCGAATGGTTGCCAAGGGTGCGATAAAGGAAGAGGACAAAGCGAGCACCTTGTCATTAATCAAAACGCATACATCCATGGCCGAGGGTGTTGCAGGCTGCGACTTGGTAGTTGAGGCAGCAACAGAAAACATAAATATCAAATTGGAAATTTTCAAGGAGTTGGATCGACTGTGTGATAGCCACACCATTCTCGCATCTAACACCTCTTCGATTTCCATTACAAAAATCGCATCTGTAACCAAACGAGGCGACAAAGTGATAGGAATGCATTTTATGAATCCTGTGCCAGTTATGAAACTCGTTGAAGTGATCAGGGGTTATTCCACTTCAGACGAAGTCACTTCAACGATTTTTGAATGCTCCAAAAAATTGGGCAAGATACCTGTTGAAGTGAATGATTATCCAGGATTTGTTGCAAACCGAATCTTGATGCCCATGATTAACGAGTCCATTTACAGCCTTTACGAGGGAGTAGCCGGAGTTGAGGAGATAGATGGGGTCATGAAATTAGGAATGGCTCATCCAATGGGGCCACTTCAACTGGCAGACTTCATTGGCTTGGATGTTTGCCTATCGATCCTGAAAGTAATGCATGATGGATTCGGCAATCCTAAATACGCACCATGTCCTTTGTTAGTGAATATGGTTGTATCCGGAAATTTTGGCAGAAAATCGGGTGCCGGGTTCTATGATTACTCCGGAGGAGGCAAGGAGCTGGTGGTCGCCCATAATTTCAGAAAATGAAATTAGCGTAAGGAGTAGGCTGGACAAGTTGGGGATCTTTTACCTCCTTTTTCGCAAACATTGAAAATGATTCCGAAAAAAAGGTCATATCCTGTATTGTCCCAAATCCCCGTAAATGCACCTAATCGATCGGTGCCTAGCACAAACCATTTATAACGAAATGCCAAACCAAGGTGAGGCTCTTTAAATTCGTGTATCACCAACGGCATGGATGCCTCAAATCTTCGGGTCTCGTAACGAGGAGTGATCGCTATCAACGAGGACCGAACGACCGCATTCGGTGAAAGAGGTATACCAAATACAGTGGATAAGTTGGCATAGAACCTCGGCGCTACACAATAGTCAAAATCAAAAGCCAAGGCCGACGGAAGCCACATATCCATACGATCTTCATCCAAGGAGCCAGTCGGTGTAAAAAAGGCGTACTGACTTACCGTTCCATCAAACTCATCCACGGAATTCAGCTGAGCATCATTTACATTAGGCCAAAACAAACTGTCAGCTGAAAATGCAAATGTCTCTGCTTGCTTGCCGAACTTGATAAAGCCGATGTCAATAGCTGAGAACCCTATTCGGAAATCATACTTTTTAAGATTTTCGGCAGACTTGTTACAGTCTCCAGCGCCATGTCTGGGTTTGTGATAATATGTCATTCCAACATCAAAACCAACTCCAAAACCCCGAGGTCTAAAAGGATTTTTCAGAGTCTGTTCAGAATCGTTAAAAGAATGACCATAAGTACCTGAAACCGATTGCACATCCAGATTAATAGAATCCCCTGGAGTTTGTACCTCATATCTCAAATTGTCAAAATCAATGAATGCGGCATCGAAACCCATCAGAAACTTAGCAGTGACAGCAGCTGCTAGAAACCGCTTCTCTCTAACCTCATAAATCTTTTTTCCATAAGTACCACCTAATTCGCCCCAAATTATTGAAGCTGTACGAAATCCTTCAGATTCATAAACCAAATCCTGCTGCGGAACATAATCGAATCCTTCCTTTATAAATTTTACGAGATGCGATGGGGCACCTGTAATACTAGTTGCTGAACGAAGAGCAGTATGTACCCCCCAAGAGAATCTAGAGCCGTTTCGAAGATAAGATGGCCCTCTTAAAAGCACGCTTGAATAGGCATTCATCTTGGATACATCGGTGTAATTTCCAAATTGACTGTCATTACTACCATCTGAATTATCTACATCCTCGAAACGAGTGGAAAGCCTTTTTCGAAACAAATAATTGTTGTCGATAAATACATCTACGGAAAGCAAATTCCACTCATACAAGTATGGTGAGCCCACGAATAGCGATGGATTGTAATTCATACCCATATTTCCCGAAAAATTAGAGTGGCTGATCCCAGTCATCTCTTGGGAAAAAGTCAAACCTGGAAGCAGCATGAAGCATCCAAAAACGAAAGATAAAGTAGACCTAGAAAATATTCGGAATGTATGTGATTTCAAAATAAAAAGTGCTTTAAAATAAAACGAATAGGTTGAATATAATATTGCAATACTCAAAACGATTATGGAAACATTTTACCGGGGTTGAGAATCATGTTAGGGTCGAAAAGCCGCTTGATGCCTTTTTGCAAATCCAACTGGACCTGGTTGAATGCGATATCCATATAATTTTTCTGCACCAGGCCGATACCATGTTCGCCGGAAATGGTGCCGCCCAATTTGACACACAGTTGAAATATCTCACGAATTCCCAAAGGTACCTTCTGATCCCAATCCGTGTCGCTTAAGTTGTCTTTAATGATGTTAACATGTAGATTACCATCACCGGCATGTCCATAACAGACGGACTTGAATCCATAACGACGACCGATTTCCTTGACTCCGGATAACAGTGCTGGCAATTCAGCTCTTGGCACTACAGTATCTTCTTCCTTGTAAATAGAATGCGACTTGACTGCCTCGCCTACAGCTCGTCTCATCCTCCAAAGGTCCGACTTCTGCTTGTCAGTGTCGGCAAAAAGCACCTCAATAGCATCATGAGACTCCATCACCTCTGTTATGCGCTCGCAATCCTTGAACAATCCATCCAAATCATTTCCATCAACTGCAATTAAAAGATGTGCTTTTACATCATCGGCCACGCTTAGGGCAACATCAACATACTTTAATACGAAATCTATTGCATCGCGCTCCATAAATTCCATAGCGGATGGAGTAATACCCGATCTGAATACAGCTGAAACAGCTTCGCAGGCTTTTTCTGCAGAACGAAATGGCACCAGCATCAATAAATCATGTGCAGGCCTAGGAATAAGTTTAAAAACGATTTTTGTAATGATGCCAAGTGTGCCTTCACTTCCAACAATCAACTGCGTGAGATTGTATCCGGTGGAATTCTTCAAAACATTGGCTCCAGTCCATATGGCCTCTCCGGTTGGCAAAACCACCCTTACATTGAGGACATAATCTTTGGTAACCCCATATTTCACAGCAGCAGGTCCACCTGCACACTCGGCCAGGTTTCCGCCAAGAAAACAAGAGCCCCTGCTTGCTGGATCAGGGGGATAGAATAATCCAACCTCAGCCACTGCATCTTTGAAAACCTGGTTGATAACGCCTGGTTCCACGGTGGCTTGTAAGTTTCGAACATCAATGTCAAGTATCCTATTTAGCCTTCGAGTTGACAAAACAACCCCACCATAAATCGGAAGAGCTCCCCCACTCAAACCTGTTCCAGCTCCACGGGGAGTAATAGGAACCGATCTGTCATTACAGAGTCGGACAATTTCGCAAATCTGACCCTCATTTTCAGGAGCTACTACAACTTCTGGAATAAAACGAAGATCCTCTGTATAGTCGTGAGAGTGATCAGCAAGTACATCAGAATTGATATGCACAAAATCCTTGCCACAGATACCGACTAAAGATTGGAGGAAGGACTCATCTACCTTATTGTACTGCTTCATTTATAAACAGGCTGCAAAATTTTAAGCTCAAAGGTATCGAACCATTCGATCTTGCCAGAAAAATCCATACCAAGAAAACGATTGTTTTCAACATGGAATTGGTCATAAATGGGATCTAACAATACAACGCCGTTGATATCAACTAATCCATATCGACCAGACTCCTTGACCACAAACACACCATTGGAAGCAAACAGAATGGATTCATACTCTGGTTCCAAAATCACATTCCCCTTGGAGCCCATCAACCCCCAAGAACCACCAGATTTAAATACCAATATTCCATTCTTTATTGGACCAACAGAATCGATGCTGATCTTAGTCAGCCTTTTCTCCGTAAAAGGATTCAACAAGATGCATTCATCACCCTCAAAGGCGGCTACCAAGCTATCCTCAAGGATCTCTAAAATATCAAATGCGTCCGTCAAAATCAGATCGCCATTACTTGTTGAAACTCCGACCCTCTCTGTAAACCCGACCACCGCCAAACCATTTTTGAAAACCGCATTTTCGGGAAACCCTTCACGAACCTCATATATCAAGGGAATTCTTGTTCGTCCCATTGAATCCAAATAACCGAACTTGCCATCTATAGATGCAGGAGCTAATCCATAACTAAAAGCACCTATTTGATCAAAGACCTCTTTGGTGAGCAAATTTCCATTGATGTCGGACAAGGCAAAACCAGCATCAAATTTCACAGCAAACCTGTTCGATGATATGTTTTTCAAATCCCTTAACTCTGATTTAAAGTTCAAAGTTCCGTTCAAATTGATGAATTTCCTAGATGTACCTTTTATACCATAAGCGAATCCTACATGGCTCATACCACAAGCTTCAAAAGCGTCGCTTGCAAGAGTTTGACCATCCCTGCCGAAGAATTGACAATTGCCGTTTCGCCAACCAATGAAAACATACCCATGGGAATAATGAATAGAATCGAAACCGAAGGGCAAAACTGTTTTTCCGCGACGATCTATAACCCCGAACATTCCGTTTTCAGCTACAGTTGCAAATCCGTTTTGAAAAGCGGTTGCATTATCAAAATAAACCGGAATCACTTCCTCTCCAGACTTATTTACAAAACCAAATTTGCCATTATTGCCAACCAAAGCCATTCCATTAGTGAAGGTTGACGCCTTGAAATAAAGTGGCTTTACGACCACCGATCCAATGGAATCCATATACCCCCACTTACCGCCAGATTGGAAAGGCAGCAACACCATTTCTCCACCGAAAAGGCCGGGATCATTATCGACAATTTCAGGAAATCCAGGATACCGTTTGTTAAAATCGGAAAGCGTCAAATCTGGATATAATAGAAAAAAGGATTCTCTTAAACGAAACCAAGACTCTCCAACCAAGGGGCTTGTTGGATACTTGGTAATGAAATCATGGTATACATCAGGATCCACGACATTTCTGGTGAGATGCTGGAAAATAAACTGCCAAGCTTCATCGACATGCGGGTTGGCAGGAAAACTTCTGACAAACACTTCGTAGGTCTTAACATTAGAAGGATCCACCGACTCCTCATAAATGAGACGATGGTATTTGTTTTTAGATAATCCATAGTATTCAGAAGCAGGATACCTGTTCATATAAGCCAAATAAGATGCCGCAGACGAATCCTTTTCGGCATCATAAAAGGCCACGCTATCGCGAAGATGAATTGCCGATTGCATATTCCCATTGGCGGGAAAACGATTCATATAAGATTCAAACGCCGTAACCGTAGCCTCCGACTTTGCAGAATCGAAAGCGAGGTTCTCAATTTTAGTGACCAGTTCGTATACATCTGATTTCAAAATACCTCTTTTTACCATCAGTGAATGCTCCCGTTTAGACATTGCATCCCAAGAAGAAAGCGAACGATTGGCTGAGAAATAGGCTGAATCCAAATTATAATATCCAGACTCCCTGATGGAAAAAATCTGCGCCATCCCGTAGTATGCCAATGCGGGCATAGTTTTCTTTGCTTTTTCCAATTGGGGTACGGCCAATGAGAACTCCTTTCGAGCGATAGCATCCAGTCCCTTGTCGATCGGGGTCACAAACAATGGACCCTGAAACAAGATCAACAAAGTGAAAGCTTTTTTAAATGGCTTTTTAAGGTTCATTGACTATTTATCAAAGCTCGGAACAAAATGTAAAACAATCATCGAAACAACCGCTGTAAACAGGCACTTTTTCGAAGATACCAAACATGGTTGATCCGCTACCACTCATAGATGCATAGACGGCACCCAATTGGTAAAGTTTTGATTTGATATCGCTTAATTCCCCGTGTTTCGAAAATACACCGGATTCAAAATCGTTGACAAGCGATTGCTTCCAATTCGATTGTGTCGCGTTTAAAAGTCCTACCAATGAAGACTCGTTCAATCGTTCGTTTGGAATAACACCTGAGTACGCCTCTGCAGTAGAAACACCGAAAGAGGGTTTAACCAACAGCAGCCAAAAACCCTTCAGCGAAAAATCAACTTTACTGAGCTGCTCTCCCCTACCTAAACCAAGGCATGGTTCGTTCAACAAGAAAAATGGGCAATCACTTCCAAGATTGGATGACATCTTCAGCAGCTCATCTGAACCTGCCTTATGGTTGTTCAATCGATCCAAAAGCAAAAGCGTATGGGCCGCATCAGAAGATCCACCTCCTAGTCCAGCGCCGCTAGGAATCAATTTGTGTATGTGAATATGTATATGGAATGGGATGCCAATTTGGCGATCGTATAGCTCACAAGCTTTCACTATCAAGTCATCCATTGGATCGCCTACAAACCCTAAACCAGAATGAGAATAATGTGCGGATCGCCCGCTCGAAAACTCAATCATGCAACCAGTATCAGCATCCGATTCCACTATTTCCAAAATATCAGAAAGCGGTATAGGAAAAAAGATGCTCTCAATGTCGTGATACCCATCTGAGCGTTTACGAAGCACCCTGAGGCCCAAGTTGATCTTGGCGTTTGGGAAACAGATCATCCACAATTGGTTATGGAGCGAAGTTAAATAATCAAAAGGATCTAAAAAGGGTTTATCGTGGGAAGGCATTCATTATATTTGTATCTGTAAAAAGCTCAAAAAACATGGCTTATTTAGACTTTGAAAAACCTCTTGAAGAGCTTAACGATCAGCTACAAAAGGCCCGTCAATTGGAGCAAAAGGGGAAGGTGGATGTAAAGAGCCTAATCTCAGAAATCGAAAAGAAAATCCAAGAGGCGCGGAAAAAAATATATTCTGGACTCACTCCCTGGCAGCGAGTTCAACTTTCAAGGCATCCTGACAGACCATATGCTCTGGATTATATTCAATCGATAAGCGAGGGGACTTTCATGGAATTTCATGGCGACAGAGGTGTGAAGGATGACAAAGCCATGGTAGGCGGATTTGGTTTGTTGGATGGGCACTCTGTTATGTTCATTGGTCAACAAAAAGGGAGCAATACAAAGATGCGCCAATATCGAAACTTTGGCATGCCAAATCCTGAGGGTTACCGCAAGGCATTGCGATTGATGAAGCTTGCAGAGAAGTTCGGCAAACCCATCGTGACCTTCATCGATACTCCAGGTGCCTTTCCAGGACTGGAAGCAGAAGAGCGGGGACAAGGAGAAGCCATAGCAAGAAACCTGTATGAAATGTCGGTACTCAAAGTTCCCGTAATATGTATCATCATCGGAGAGGGAGCATCTGGTGGCGCACTTGGAATTGGAATCGGCGACAAGGTTCTAATGCTTGAAAACACTTGGTATTCGGTCATATCGCCCGAGTCTTGCTCTTCCATCCTTTGGAGGAATTGGGACAACAAAGAGAAGGCGGCCGAGGCCCTAAAACTCACCGCCGATGACATGTCGGGATTAGGCTTGGTTGATGGGATAGTGAAAGAACCATTGGGTGGTGCCCATGCCGACCCATCTAGCATGTTTGATACGGTCAAAAAGGAGATCATCAAATCACTTCATGATCTTTCATCTATGAGCCCTCAAGATCGAATCCATAAACGAATTGCCAAATTCTGCGCTATGGGAGTGATTGAAGAGGCCTGATGTCCGAATAGGTCCTTACTCTCTTCATTACAGCCTCTTAAAAGTTACACACACCCCTTTCGGCTTAAGCCGCGCTTTTTTACATTTGAATACAATCGAAAATCATGGAAACCAAAGGAAGCTCTCAAAGGAAGAGCACTTCTAAGACCTTAAGCAATACCCCTCCCATTCAATTGGCTGGAAAACTCCCTCCTCAAGCTGTTGATCTGGAGGAAGCAGTTTTAGGTGCTCTCATGCTGGAAAAAGACGCCCTTTCCGCCGTTGTTGACATCCTAAAGCCAGCATGTTTTTATAAAGAAGCACACAGGCTCATTTTTGCTGTCATACATGAGTTGTTCAACGCCGCTCAGCCAATCGACATCCTAACCGTTACACATGCGCTTAAAAAGAAAGGAGAATTGGAATTGGTTGGAGGCGCTTATTACATCTCACAATTAACCAGTCGAATCGCATCTGCAGCGAACATTGAATATCATGCCCGAATCATCTTACAAAAACATATCCAAAGGGAACTGATTCGAATCTCCGGAGAAACCATTCGTGATTCTTACGAAGACAACATGGATGTGCTAGAACTTTTGGATCGTGCAGAAAAGAACCTTTTCGAAATTGCTGAAGGCAACATCCGAAGGAACTACGAAGACATGCCCTCGCTTGTCACTAAAGCGATGAAGGAAATAGAGGTCGCAGCCAATCAAAAAGATGGTATTACTGGCGTTCCCAGTGGCTTTACAGAACTTGACCGTGTTACTTCGGGCTGGCAGAAATCAGACCTAGTGATTATCGCCGCAAGGCCGGGTATGGGTAAAACCGCATTCGTTTTGTCATTAGCTAGGAACGCAGCAGTAAAATTCGGGAACCCGGTTGCATTTTTCTCTCTGGAAATGTCATCAATTCAATTGGTGAACAGGCTTATCTCTGCCGAAAGTGGAATCGTATCCGACAAAATCCGGAAAGGTATGTTGGAGAACCATGAATGGGAGCAGTTGAACTCGAAAATCAAGCCTTTACTGGATGCACCTTTATACATTGACGACACCCCTGCCCTATCCGTATTCGAACTCAGAGCAAAATGCAGAAGACTCGTTGCCGAAAAAAAGGTGTGTATGATCATCATCGATTATCTACAACTGATGGTTGCCGGTGGCGACTCCAAAGTGGGAAACAGGGAGCAAGAAATCAGCACTATTTCGAGGTCTTTGAAAGCTATAGCCAAGGAATTGAGCGTCCCCATATTAGCCCTGTCTCAGCTGAGTCGTGCCGTAGAAACCAGAGGCAGTAGCAAAAGACCCCAGCTTTCTGACCTTCGTGAATCCGGAGCCATCGAACAGGATGCCGATATGGTAATGTTTATTTACCGACCTGAGTACTACGACCTCGATCAGGATGAAAACGGACAATCCACACAAGGATTGGCCGAGATCAATGTAGCAAAGAATAGGAATGGCGCACTGAAATCAGTAAACTTGAAATTCATCGGTAACCTGACCAGATTCGAAGACTTGGATTCCTATCAATTCAAGGATGAAAGTCTGAGCCCCATTCCCAGAAACCAAGATGCAGAAAGGGTTACCAGGAAATCGAGAATGAATGACATGGATGACGACATGCGCTCCAATGATCAATCACCATTTTAATGGCATGATCTCAAGGATTGTATTTTCATTGATGTTCCTGTTCACCTTTTCGAAGGTCACGGCATCTCATTTGCTCGTCCATATGGATGAGACTCAGAAGAACCATTTAAAAGCATATGGAATCGCTTATTGGGAACTAAACAGGCAGGACGGGAACCTCGAGTGGCTTCTCAATTACAAAGGCGGCAGCTTCCTTTTCTCTTATTCTAAAAGCCTGGAATCGGAATGCAATATCCGTGGCGTATCATTCTCGGTAATCGCAGACGCTCAAGCTGCTGCCATTCGCCTTGAAATATCAGATCCAGAAGTTAATATGGAGGTTGTGAGAATGGAAAAGGCTCCAAAAATTGCCGTTTACTCCCCAAAGAACAAACTCCCTTGGGATGATGCGGTAACACTGGCGCTCACCTATGCAGAAATACCGTATGAAATCATTTATGATGAAGAAATCATCGCTGGCAAATTGCCGCTGTATGACTGGCTACACCTTCACCATGAGGATTTCACTGGTCAATACGGAAAGTTTTATGGTATGTTCCGAAACGCCCCATGGTATCAAGAACAAGTCCGTTCGATGGAAGCATTGGCATCCAGCTTAGGTTTCAAAAAAGTTTCCCAACTGAAATTAGCTGTGGCAAAAAAGATCAAGGAGTTCACAGCAGGTGGAGGATTCCTATTCACCATGTGTTCAGGAACCGATAGTTATGACATCGCTTTGGCTGCAGAAGGTATAGATATCTGCGAAAGCATGTACGATGGTGATGGTACCACGCCGGATTATAATTCGAAACTCGATTACAGTAAAACCTTTGCCTTCCAAAATTTCAAGCTGAGCACCAACCCGATGGAATATCGATTCTCTGACATTGATATGAAAAACCCATCAAGAATAGACCGCGATAGAGATTTCTTTACGCTTTTCGACTTCTCTGCCAAATGGGATGTGGTACCAACCATGCTGTGTCAAAGTCATGAACAGGTTATTTTCGGTTTCATGGGACAATCCACTGCATTCAATAAAAATTTGATTAAACCCAATGTGATTGTCATGGGAGAGAACAAAGCCATAAATGAGGCCAAATATATCCATGGCACATTCGGTAATGGCATGTGGACTTTCTATGGTGGACACGATCCCGAAGATTACCAGCATATGGTGGGAGACCCTCCTACAGATCTCAACTTACACCCCAACTCTGCTGGCTACAGGCTAATACTGAACAATGTTTTATTTCCTGCCGCTAAAAAGAAGAAACAAAAAACTTAGTTCCTATTGGCGGGGTCCAAACAACCTGCTACCGATTCGAACCATATTACTGCCTTCTGCAAGTGCAACCTTGTAATCGGAACTCATTCCCATGCTGAGGATATTGAATCCTTCGGCACCATCCGAACGAAGCTGGTCGAATAATTTTCTAAGTCCTTTGAACTCATCTGATATCTGGAGCTCATCATCCGTGAATGAGGCCATACCCATTAATCCGCGGATTTGAATCCCTTCTAATGGAGAAGCCAAATTTTCTTCATACAGGGCAACGCATTCATGGTATGACAAGCCAGATTTACTCTCCTCCGTAGCGATGTGCACCTGAAGCAGCACATCTATGCACAGTTTCGCTTCCATTGATCTTTTGGAGATCTCCTTTAGCACTTTGAAGGAGCCAACGCCATGAATCAGTGAAACAAATGGAACGATATGCCTGACCTTGTTGGATTGCAAATGCCCGATGAAGTGCCAGTTGACCTGCCCTGAAAAACAATCCTTCTTTGACAAAAGTTCTTGGACATAATTCTCGCCAAAGTTCCTTTGTCCGTAATCATACAACGGCAACATTTCTTCGGGCGACCTTGTCTTACTCACAGCCACCAGAGCAGCACCATAGGGTTGGAGCTCGGATAGCAATTGAGCAAATGTTTCCGATTGCATGGAGTTCAACAATGGTTAAATTTGTTACAAATTTAGCTTTCCATTGTCAGATAATTACATCATAAGCACCGAAAGATGTCGCCTGAGGGAGATGCGAAAGGGTGATGGGGAGTTTTTAGTTGCCTTAAACCAGCATCCCGATGTTCAAATATTTACAGGAGACCTCCCATTTGAAAGTTCTGAGGCTGCTGAAAAATTCATTGAAGATTATGATGCATATCGCGTTTATGGAATGGGACGATGGCTAATTGAAGAGAAGAACCGAAAGACACCCATCGGATTTTGTGGAATCAAATACCACCCTAAGGATAAACAATTTGATTTGGGTTACCGCATATTACCCGAATATTGGAATCAGGGTTATGCCACCGAATGCGGACTAGGCTGTCTCAAATGGGCAACCTCAAAAGGAATCAGTAGTATCGTTACTTGTATACATCCCAGTAATACCAAGTCAATGAGAGTCTCAGAGAAGCTTGACTTTAGGTATGCCTATGAAAGATACTATGGGGAAATCGTATGGTTGGTTTACGAACCCAAGATTAAAGAATCTTAGCCATTTGATTTGGCAAAGTCCCTCATCAGGGAAACCAAAAACTCAACACTTGAAACAGGCAGTGCGTTATAGAGAGATGCTCTAAAGCCTCCAACAGATCGATGTCCTTTTAATCCAATGATGCCGTTTGCTTTTAGCAAGGACGAAAACGATTCCTCTAATTCGGGCCGCTCCAACAAAAAGCACACATTCATTTTGGAACGACTCTCCTTATCTGCCGTGCCTTTGAACAACGGATTTGAGTCGATTTCGGAATACAGCAATTCCGCCTTTTCTTTATTGGTCTTTTCAATGGCTGGCACCCCTCCTATCTCCTTGAGCCATTCCAAAGTGGCCATGCAAACATAAATTGGAAAGACAGGTGGCGTATTGAAAAGCGAGTCGTTGTCGATATGTGTTTGGTAGTCCAACATGGTGGGTATCTTACGACCTGCCTTTCCACAGATATCGTTTTTCATAATTACCAGTGTAACACCCGCTGGACCCATGTTTTTCTGAGCACCTGCATAAATCAAATCAAAGTTTGATACATCAACCGGGCGTGAAAATATATCACTTGACATATCGCATACTACAGGGACAGGAGATTCAGGGAATGAGGACATTTGGGTCCCGTAAATGGTGTTGTTTGATGTCAGGTGAAGATAGGCTACATCCTTGGGGATGGAATAGCCTGAAGGAACATAACAGAAATTGCGGTCCTTGGAGGAAGCCACCAATTCCACTTCGCCAAATAGCTTTGCTTCCTTGGCTGCTTTGGAAGCCCAAACGCCAGACTCAACATAGGCAGCCTTCCCTCCCTGTGGAAGCAGATTCATAGGCACCATTGCGAATTGAGTACTTGCTCCACCTTGTAAAAACAAAATGGAGTAATTATCAGGCACATTTAATAGTTCCTTCACAAGTGACTTGGTCTTTGCCAGTATATCGTCAAAATCCTTGCTTCGATGAGAGATTTCCAAAATGGAAAGTCCTGATCCGTTAAGATCCAAAACAGCTTGCGCAGATTTTTCAAGAGCTTGTTTGGGGAGTATACCTGGGCCCGCACCGAAATTATGTTTGGTCATTTTTTGTTCTTTTAGGATGCAAAAATGTAAAAAAGAGCGATGTGTAGGCTGAAACCCGCATCAGTTTTTCAAATCGAGATTTGACTTGTAAATCCATTTCCCTTTTTTGAAAAAATAACCATCGTAAGTGAAGTCGGGACCATAACTGCTGTATTGGCCTTTCAAAGCCGGACTTGATGGTGATAGATGGTCGAATACGATCATTTTTTTAGAGGCCTCATAACGAAGCAACATGACCACGGTGGCAGAAAATTCGAAAACAACCCGATACTTCGTTTTTGCTCCAGGCTGACCCGAGAATACAGGCAATCCGAGATCGATATTATCCCACGCATCGAAAGAAAGAACTTCGATGAGTTTTCGGGTAGAAGCCCTGTCCCTACCATGCCAACCCAATAAAAAGTAAACCGTTTTCTTGTCGATTTTCCTTTCGATGATATCATAATAAACGGCGCCATACCATTCATCTACCTTCAACTGATTGATTTCGGCCATATCGGTTTCCCATTTCTTTTCAATAAGTCCGATGGATTTTATTTCGCCGGTGGATTTATTTTTCTTTTGGACCAATCCGAAATATTCGAAGGTGCCGTTTTCTCGGGATTGCAGAAACCAAGAATACACCCTGATTTGGCCATCTGGCGACCTAAGTTTTGACAAAGCCTTCAAGGAGTCGAATGGATAGTCATAGCTCAGATTGGTTTGAAGAATATCCAAGAGCAACGGATTAAACAAGGCACAATAGGCTTTCCTGACCTGATCAGAGCTTCCACGAGCCATGCTATCAGCGTATGATTTCAATAGTATCTCCAATCGGGATAAAGAATCAGTAGTTAATACCTTTTCATTGGCTTTTCTAAGTGCCACAGCCTCCGGTGAAGCAACCCTGAGGGTGCCAGATGACTGTCCCATGGAAATATGGGAGAAAAATATGGCGATGATCAGGAAAAAAACAGGCATGTAATGATGTAACGAAGTTCCTATTCAAATATTTCAAAAAAAATCCGCCGGTGGGAGGCCGACGGATTATTGATTTTTTCGAATTGTATCAAGCGTGCATACGCTCTTTCTTGGCGAGGAGTTCTTCCTTCGACTCACGGATGTCCTCATCATCAACACAACAGTCAACTGGACATACTGCGGCACACTGAGGCTCGTCATGGAATCCAACACATTCAGTACATTTATCTGAAACGATGTAGTACACATCCATGGCTTTGGGTGTCTGCGCAGCTCCGGCGTCAACTTCGGAACCATCCATCATCTTGAACATACCGGAGACATTGGTTCCATCGGAAAATCTCCATTCTGCACCACCTTCATAAATGGCGTTGTTTGGACATTCGGGCTCACATGCTCCGCAGTTGATACACTCTTCTGTGATTTTAATAGCCATAGCTTTACTTTAATTAGGTTTATTTTCGCAACACAAATATAGGACATTTTGTTTTGAAACCTACATATTGACCTCATTATGACACATACAGATAAGGCTTTGGAAGCATGGAACGAAGTTGCCTTGCAACTTAGAATGATTCTAGAGAAGCCTGAAATATCCAAATACTCAACACAATGGGAGGAAATTTACAGCAGAGCAGAGGCTTCGAATGCGTGGTTTACAAGGGATCAGATTCGTTTGGCTGCTGAAGGAATTTTGAAGCTTTTAGAACCGGAAAAACTGATATCATTTGTAAGGAAATACGGAATTGCTGGCGATCAAGAACCCAAGAATGTCGGTGTGATCATGGCTGGAAACATTCCCGCTGCGGGATTCCATGACTTGCTTTGCGTTTCGTTAGTAGGTCATCGTTTACATGCAAAGCTATCGTCATCGGATCAATTCATCCTACCATTCCTGGTTGAATTGTTAAGGAATGCAAACTCCGCAGTTGCTGATCGAATCTCTTTCGCTGAAAACCTGAAAAACATGGATGCAGTCATTGCAACAGGAAGCGACAACTCATCCCGTTATTTCGAGTATTACTTCGGAAACAAACCGCATATATTCAGGCGTAACAGGAACTCCATTGCCATACTTACAGGAAATGAGAATGAATATGATCTTTTATTGCTTGGAAGGGATATCTTCTCCTACTTCGGTCTTGGATGCCGCAGCATATCAAAACTGTTGGTACCGGAAGGATATTCCTTTGACAATCTTTTCGAGTCACTGATCGATTACAAACACCTTATGCAGCACTCGAGGTATATGAACAACCATGATTACCACCAATCGCTGTATCTATTGAGCCAAGAACCTTTTTTAACTAACAATTTTGTCATCATCAAGGAAGATGTGAAGTTATCGAGTCCGGTAGGTGTCGTTTACTACGAAACACATTCAGGGCTTGATGATGCCATGTCACAGGTTGATGCTATCAGGGAAAAATTGCAGTGCGTTGTGATGAAAGGAGGAGCCATTACACCTGGTTTCGCCCAACTTCCAAACATAGATGAATTCGCCGATGGTGTTAATACCATCGATTTCCTAAAAAAAATATAATTCATTGTCTTTCGTATGCGCCAAGGTCCGGACTTGCTAACCTGGAAAAACCAGTAATATCCAACTGCGTGTCTGGGTCTAAAAGTGTGGCGTCGCCAGCGTTTAATGCTGGTGATGTTGATCTGAGGCGATAATCATCATCAACATAGGACTCAAATTGTGGATTTTGGTTTTGGATGATAGAAATGAATGACGGAGCAGATAGCTGCAACTCGGTTTTCAAAAGGACATTTTTAAAGCGATGGGTATTGGTTCCGAACTCAAAATCAAGCTCAAGCTCCTCATCGTTCTCACCCCAAATAATACAATTTTCAAAATCCGCTTTGTATAATGGGAATTGGACAGCCGAGCCTGCCTGATCAAGTGCATAGTCACTAAGATATACAGATGGAGTCGAACGCTGTCCACTGTTCCAATAATTGGCTATAGTTGTGTGTAAAAACTTGTACCCTCCTCCCCTAGTTAAGGCGACTGAATATTGTCCTGCGCGAGCTAGGAGAGAGTTTTTTACTTCCACATTGTAATAACGGGTAAACAGACTAAATCCACTAGCGTTCGTGATTTTCGTATTAGTAACCTTCAGCTTCTTGGGCGGAAATGTGTCAAACAGCGATTCAGCCTGAATACCTATGAATGGATTTCTAATCTCTGCATAGTTTATTTCATTGCCGGTGCTGCCTTCATTAATCCAAATTCGATCCCACTGTCCGGGAACATCTTGGTAGTAAGATTCCCTACGCACACCTTGAAACACGACAGGATTCTGTAGTACCCCCTGCACTTTTAAAGTGCCGTATCTGTACACCCACAGTCCAGCCGAATTACCAAAATAAACTCTGGTGCCTTCTTCAATAATCAAAGTCTGCGTTGAGTCAACGACCGCATATCCTCCCCAAACAACATAAGGCCTCGTATCATCCCAAACAATGGTTTTATTGAGCTGGGTATCGAGCAGTGCATAAGGTAAATATCCATTAGCCGTTTGTATGGCACGATCAGCAACAATGAAATTTGCGTCCTGTCCGAAAGCTATCAAGTCAACATCCTGTATGTTTCCATTAGTAGAAAAAACAATAGAGTCCTGAACTATGAACGGGGTATTTGAATTATTGGGGTCGATAGTTACCTCAACGAAAAGAAACAAACTATCATCTCCAGGAATCTCCACATCGAAAAAAGATTTTCCAGATAAACCATCCAAATTCAAACGGTATGGCGAAGAGGCGCCTCCTGCCAAAGTGACCGAACTAATTAAGAGAGGGCGACTATTTTTATTATAAATAACCAGTATCTGCGTTGTGGATCCAATGGTTGTAAAAACTGTATCAAAAAGCACCTCTTCTTGGGAGAAATCCAATTTAGCGGACGAATCTTTTAAAATATCGTCTTTTTTACAAGAAACGACTGAAATCAAGACGATTACAGTAAAAATCAAATATTTGAAGAATCTCATCCTTTGTTATTCTAATTGCAAAGATAACGGAACAGGCTTGAATTAATTGCTCCGCCTAACAACGCCATAATTTTGATTATCAAGTATATATACAAAATATCGAGTTTCATTTCTAAGGACCTTTGAGATATTGCAATTTGAATGTTATTGATTATCTTTGCACTCCCAATAAAAAGCCGTCAGAAAATGAAAAAAGATTTGCACCCAAAGAACTACAGAATGGTGGTTTTCAAGGATATCTCTTGCGATTATGCATTTATGAGCCGTTCCACCATCGAAACCAAAGACACCATTGTATGGGAAGATGGCAAAGAGTACCCATTGGTAAAGCTTGAAATTTCCCACATGTCTCACCCTTTCTATACTGGTAAGATGAAACTTATTGATACCGCAGGTCGTGTAGACAAATTCAGGAGCCGCTACAAAAAGCACTCTGAGAAAGCGGGAAAAGCCTCTGAATAAGAAACCGACTTCTTACAAAAAAAAAGTCCCTATTAGGGACTTTTTTTTTGTCCTATCTTTGAGAATGTATGTCCCGTTTGATTTTGGACAAATAGCCCACAAATGACCAACACTGTATTGTTCGATTACAATAGGAGTAGTTTACTTCCATTTACATATACCCGACCAGTTCCTGAGTTGAGGCTCGGGATTCTGACCATCCGGGAGCACTGGGAATTACTCATCGAACACCCTGTTTCTTTCCTTACAGAGGATTACCTAAGGGATAAGTTTCCGGTTTGGAAAGAACAAGAGAATCTGTTTCTAAACGGCGCTGTGATTCCAAACATTAAGTTGATACATGCCTCTAAGGAATTGACCTTGGGACAGCGGTTGGTAAAAAATGGTATTCCTTTAGCTGCTTATGCCGAGGGGTGGCCAGATCCACAATCACCATATGGAAGGTTCAGAGACATCGAATTTGAATCAGAAATTAAAATGATTCAACAGCCGTGGGATATTTTCAGCATGTGTGATTGGAATATAAAAACCCAATTCGACCTGATTACCTTCGGAAGAAAATCGGAACCATTGTCATCTAGCAATAGGATTATAGGGTCTGGGAAAGTATTCATTGAAAAAGGTGCCAAAGTGGAGTGCTCGATCATCAATACGGAAAACGGCCCTGTTTATATTGGTAAGGACGCAGAGATCATGGAAGGGTGTTTGATTAGAGGTCCGCTAGCTCTTTGTGAGGGAGCAACTCTTAAGATGGGCGCTAAGATTTATGGCCCGACAGTAATTGGTCCTCATTGCAAAGTAGGAGGAGAAATCAGCAACTCCGTTTTTCTTGGATACAGCAACAAAGCACATGACGGATTTATCGGAAACTCAGTAATAGGAGAATGGTGTAACCTCGGAGCCGACACGAACAACTCCAATCTGAAAAATAACTATTCAGAAGTGAGCATACATAGTATTGATAAAGGCATGATGGTTCCAACAGGTTTGAAGTTTTGTGGACTGTTTATGGGAGACCATTCGAAATGCAGCATCAATACCATGTTCAATACAGGTACTGTAGTGGGTGTTTATGCCAACATCTTCGGTTCAGGTTTTCCACCCAAGTATGTGCCATCCTTTTCATGGGGAGGAGCTCAAGGAGTGACCACATTCGAAATAGATAAAGCCATTCTATTGGCAAAAGAAGTATTCAAAAGGAGACAAGTGGACTTTGATGCAACAGAGGAAAAGTTGTTACGGAGCCTTTTTGACATGACAAAAAGTGCCAACTAATCAACATAAGCCGATATAATACAATGCGTTTATTTTCAATGCCTTAAAATTACCATTTGCAATCTGTTGCCAGGAAATCAGTCATGGCATGGATATTGACTTGTAACGATTATCAAAATTGTTGTCAATTTAACTGACAACCCATCATCAAATAACAGATCATGTTTGACCATCAAGATAAAAAACCACTGTTTCAAATCGGAGGTATTTCCGATGATGAGCCGGATTTGATTCCATTGCTATCATCGGAGGACGAAGAGAACATGAATTCCGAAAGTGTCCCTGAGACATTAGCTATACTTCCTCTCAGGAATACAGTACTGTTTCCAGGTGTGGTGATCCCGATCACTGTTGGTAGAGACAGGTCTATTCATCTTATCAAGGATGCTTATAAAGCGGACAAAATCATTGGGGTTGTTGCTCAAAGAGACAGTAGTGTGGAAGATCCACATGCGGAAGACCTACACCCTATTGGTACTGTTGCACACATCATCAAGATGCTTAGAATGCCTGATGGTAACACAACAGTAATCATACAGGGGAAGCGAAGGTTTCAGGTTGATGATATCATCGAGACAGAGCCTTACCTGAGGGCTCGAATCACTCCTCTAAGTGACAAGAAACACTCCACCAAGGAGAAAGAATTTGTGGCATTAATAGACTCCCTAAGAGATCTATCACTCCAAATCATTACCCAATCACCCAATATACCCACAGAGGCCACATTCGCTATTAAGAATATCGAAAGTCCCTCCTTCTTGATCAACTTCATTTCCTCCAACATGAACGCAGATGTGTCTACCAAACAGCTGCTGCTTGAGATGGTGGACATGAAGGAAAGGGCTACTCGAGTACTGGAATACCTGACCAAGGAGCTGCAAATGCTGGAATTGAAAAACCAGATTCAATCCAAAGTTAAAGTTGACATTGACAAGCAGCAGCGCGAGTACTTCCTGAACCAGCAGCTGAAAACAATCCAGGAGGAACTTGGAGGTTCGGCACACGACCAGGAAATCAGCGAATTGAAAGAGCAGGCTCTGCAGAAAAAATGGTCGAAGGCAGTTGCTGAAGTTTTCGATAAGGAGATAGAGCGACTCCAGCGCATCAATCCTGCAGCGGCTGAGTACTCGGTTACATTAAACTATCTGGAACTCTTATTGGAACTACCGTGGGAAGAAACAACACAGGATAATTTCGATCTAAAAAGAGCTCAGAAAGTTCTTGATGCGGACCACTATGGGTTAGAAAAAGTGAAAAACCGCATTTTGGAGTATTTGGCTGTCCTGAAGTTGAAAGGAAACATGAAGTCTCCTATCATGTGTTTATATGGTCCTCCAGGCGTGGGTAAAACTTCGCTTGGAAAATCCGTTGCCAAGGCATTAGGTCGCAAATATGTTAGGATGTCACTGGGAGGCTTGCGAGATGAGGCTGAAATCAGAGGGCATCGCAAAACCTATATTGGTGCCATGCCTGGACGGATTATGCAGAATCTGAAAAAAGCCAAGTCCTCCAACCCGGTATTTGTTTTAGATGAAATAGACAAACTATCCTCCGATTTTCATGGAGACCCATCCTCTGCCCTTTTGGAAGTATTGGATCCCGAACAGAACACGGCCTTCTACGATAACTATGTGGAGATTGAATATGACTTATCGAAAGTCCTTTTCATAGCAACTGCAAATTCTCTCTCGTCCATCCAACCCGCCCTTCGCGATCGAATGGAAATCATAGATATCAATGGTTATACGGTAGAGGAGAAAATACAAATCGCAATCAAACATCTAGTTCCAAAACAGCTAGAGGCCCACGGTTTGAAAAAGGGAGAAGTTGTTTTCAGTGACAAAATCATTGAAAGAATCATCGAAGACTATACTGCAGAATCCGGAGTCAGGAATTTGGAGAAACAGATTGCATCGGTTATTCGTTCAACGGCGAAATCGGTTGCCCTGAATGAGAAATATGATCCCAAGATCACACCAGAAAGGTTGAGGAAAATTTTAGGTGCACCCATATTCCAAAAAGAGAAGTCATTGGATAGTGGTGTAGCGGGAGTAGTTACTGGGCTCGCATGGACCCCAGTGGGTGGAGATATTCTATTCATCGAAACATCCTTGAACAAAGGAAAAGGGAAGCTTACTTTGACCGGAAACCTTGGTGAGGTTATGAAGGAATCTGCTACGATTGCTCTTGCCTATCTGAAATCACATGCCGATAAATTAGGACTAGACCCTTTAGTTTTCGATCATTGGGACATCCATGTGCATGTACCTGAGGGGGCGACTCCTAAAGATGGGCCTTCGGCGGGTATTACCATGTTGACATCCCTTGCATCAGCCTTTACTCAACGAAAAATCCGTAAAAAGCTTGCTATGACAGGAGAGATAACACTTCGTGGTAAAGTGCTTCCAGTTGGTGGTATCAAAGAGAAAATACTTGCCGCAAAGCGCGCTGGTGTTACGGATATCGTTCTTAGCTCGGACAACCTAAAAGATATCGAAGAGATACCTGCCATGTATCTCAAAGGACTGAAGTTTCATTATGTGGATGAGATGATACAGGTTTTGGAATTGGCATTATTGAATGAAAAAGTCAAAAATGCAATCAAGATTGAAATACCTGTTCCAGTACCATCATCTGAAGGAATCGGAAAAATTGCTGCCAAAGGCCGGAGAAAATAAAAAAAGGCGGAATAAATAATTCCGCCTTTTTTTCGCTTTAAAGTACTATCATTTCAAATTATGCGACGATGATGCACTTAAGTTTCCGTCAACATAAACTTCTACAATGTAGGTTCCCGGTTTGAATATCCTTTCGGACTCATCCCACTGAAGACACAAATCCTGTTTCTGATTATTGTAAGCGATTTTAGAAGAAGTTGTGTATTGCACCTCTTCGCCGCTTGCCAACTTAAAGGTAGATGATCCGGAGGATCGATCACCCAATGTTTTTCCACCTGGCTCTACGATACGGAGGAAAACATCCTTGTCTCCCGACTTGGCTATTTTGTTATCCATAACCGAGAAACATACTCGCAACCTGTTGGTGCGTTTCGCCATCAAGGTCTCTACATATTTTTCGCTTCCTTTCTTCTTGAATGAGGTTGTCTTAACATATTCCGCCTTCAAAACCGAAGCAGTCGTAATGGTTTTATCTAGATCTGTTTCCAATTCAGCCACCTTGGTTGTCAATGTGGCCTTTTCCTCCTTGAGTTGAGAGTTCTCTACCAGCAATGCATCAATCTTTTCAAGATACTCGTCACGAAGCTTTTTCAACTCTTCCAATTCGGCCTTTAATTTCTTATTCAAAGACGCTGAATTTCTTTCATTCTTGAGCATTTTCTCAATTCGCTCCTTTTGCTGCTCAATAGTCACATTGGCTTCGGCCAACAAACTATCTACGCGGGCATTCATATTCTTGTACTGGTTTAATTCCTCCAGTGTCTCTGTCAGTTCCTTCTCCACATCCACTTTGGCGGTTGCCAGACTTTCCTTTTCAACTGTTAGTACTTGAACTTGAGTTTCATTGGTTTGCCATTGATAGAAATTGAAAACCAATGAGAGGAGAAGCAAAACAATCAATATCCAATTGGTTTTGCTTTTTGGTGTTGAACTTTGATTTTGTTCCATTATTTGAAGATTTAGATGGATTTTAATGATATAAAGCGAATTTAACCCAAAAATTACAGCCGTTTACCCAATTATATAAATAGTTATTCACATTCCAATGAACCTAGGAGTCGGTGCTGAATCCAACTTTCCAAAAATCGACTCCAAATAAAGCCTATGGCCAGCGACGGCCACCATCCCCGCATTGTCGGTACAAAATTCAAATGGCGGTATGAAAACATTCCATCCCGATTTTTCCTTGAGGGCTTTTCGCAAACCCGAATTCGCAGCCACACCTCCTGCTATGGCAATTCTCGACAAACCTGTAGCTTTCGAAGCTGACTCTAGCTTGTCAAGTAGTATTTCGATAATCGTATTTTGAACACTAGCACACAAGTCAGGTAATCTATTTGACAAAAAGGAGGGGTCTTTTGCCAACTCCTTTTGATAAAAATACAAAACGGCCGTTTTCAAGCCGCTAAAGCTGAAATCCAGATTTGGAGCCTTAGGGTGTGGAAATGTGAATGCCTTCGGATTACCTTCTTTGGCTAATCGATCAATCATTGGCCCTCCGGGATATGGCAATCCTAGATATTTGGCAATTTTATCAAATGCCTCTCCCGCTGCATCATCCTGGGTTTGGCCCATTACAACCATCTTTGAAAATGATTCAACTAGTACTATTTGGGTGTGACCGCCAGATACAGTAAGGCATAGAAATGGAAACTCGGGAACTTGCTTTTGATCTTCGGTCCGATGGGCAAAATGAGCCATTACATGAGCTTGCATGTGATTGACTTCCAAAGTAGGTATACCTAGAGCGTATGCAAACGACTTTGAAAAGGATGCCCCAACCAGCAAGGAACCCATCAATCCAGGACCGTTGCAATATGCTATGGCATTGAGCTGATTTTTTTGTACATTTGCTTCTGTAAGAGCTTGATTGACAACAGGTATAATCTCTTGTTGGTGTGCCCTTGACGCCAACTCAGGTACAACACCGCCATAGGATTCATGAATTTTCTGACTAGCAATAACATTGGCAAGAATATTGTCACCCAAGGATACAGCTGCAGAAGTCTCATCACAAGATGATTCAATACCCAAAATCAATGGAGCTGCTGAGCCTAATCGCATAACACAAAACTACATCATTAGATTACTCTTACCGTAACCAAAATCAAAATCAGGAAAACACTTAAAATATCTGGTATAGTCGCTGGGATGCTCTTCCTGCTGTTCGGGGTATTGTATTTTCTCATCCAATTACCGGTCGTGCAAACCTGGGTTGTAAAAAAAACAGCTGATTTTTTCTCACAAGAATGGCAGACAAGGGTTGAAGTTAAGAAGGTAAATATAGTTTTCTTCGACAAGCTACAAATCGAAGGCATTTTTATTGGTGATCGTAAAATGGACACCTTGATTGCTGCTGAAACCCTTCAAGCCGATATATCTCTTTTCGATCTTTTCGAAAGAAAAGTCATTCTAGAGGGTATAAGCATAAGCAATGGAACCATAAAGGTGATCCGCGATTCAATCGACCGTAAATACAACTTCGACTATCTGATACAATATTTTTCACCTAAAGAGAAAGATACCATTGCCAAACCTTTCCATTTCGACCCGGGTGAAGTCACATTCAAAAATATGGTCATTGCTTACATCGACAAAAAATACATCGATGTTTCAGAAGGCATCGATTTTGATGACATCCGATTGAATGAAACGAATATTTCATTAGATGATATCCAAGTTGAATCTTCTGGGATTTATGCGCGAATAAACAACATCTCGTTCGCGGAAAAAAGTGGTTTCAGACTTGAATACCTTGAATCGGAATTGACGGTAAACGACACAATTGTTGCATTCAATGAACTATCCCTGAAAACACCAGGCTCCCTAATCAATGGCAGCTACAGCATGCAATTCAACAATGGCGCAGATTTCGAAGATTATATCGCAAAAGTTATAATGCGCTCCGAGCTGTACGATTGCAAGTTATCTTCCCGTGATCTTGCCTACTTCGCACCTGAGCTAAGTGGCTCAAATTTAACTTTAGGATTATCGGGCAATATAAAAGGAACAGTTGAAAACCTCAGAGGAAAGAACCTCACCATAACTTTCGGAAAAAACACCATGCTCAAGGGCGATGTTTCTATCAGTGGATTACCGGAGATAGAAGAAACCTATTTTGATATCGACCTTGATAAGCTTACAACCAATTACTATGACCTAACTACTGTTCCACCCCCACCTTTCAGTGACGGTGGCTTCATTGAGGTCCCAAAAGAACTTTCAAGATTGGGCAAAATGGATTTGGATGGTAAGTTCAATGGCTTCCTAAATGATTTCGTAGCTTATGCCAACTTTAATTCTGCCGCAGGATTCATATCAACCGACATCAATCTTAAACTAAACGAATCACCCTACAAAGGCTCATACTCTGGACATGTGAATGGTTCCGAATTTGACTTGGGATTGCTGACCGGGAATTCCATATTGGGAAAATCCAACTTCAAAATAAATGTCGTGGGTAAGGGATTTGATCAAAAACATTTGCATGCTTCTCTAAAAGGAGAAATCAACAAATTGTACTTTAAAGGCTATCCTTATACTGCTATCAATGTTCAAGGAATCTTTACTGACAGAAATTTTGACGGGGATTTCACTATTGCAGATCCAAATCTGGATATGGATTTCAAAGGATTCGTGGATTTAAAATCGAAAACTCCCACCTATGCATTCAACACCGAAATCCGATACGCAAAGCTTTCAAAACTTGGAATCATTGAAAGAGATACATCTTCCAATCTTTCGTTTAACGCCGATATCAGCTTAGAGGGACTCAGTTTAAATGATATCACAGGCACAGCTTTATTCAACAAAATAAAATTTACCGAAAGTGAAAAAACCTATGAAGTTGATGATATAAACTTGATTGCCGGAGAACCTGATCGACCTGGATTTGTTTCGATTGAATCCGATATACTCGATTTGGAGATACAAGGTGATTACAAACGAAGTGAACTCCCCAGTGTTGTCAAAAAAATACTTGCCGAAAGAATACCAATTATCAAAGGTGAGTTTGAAAAAGAAACCTCCCAAGCCAATATCAGTTTCGACCTGCAAGCGAAAAACTCATCAGAAATCCTACAAATCCTGCAACCTGAATGGAAAATTAGTTTCGGGACAAGAGTCATTGGTTCAATCAATTCCGAAACAAACGATGTGTCAATAAGATTAAAATCAGATAGTATTTCATATGACATATCCTCACTACAAGGCGTAGATATCGAATTCAATTCCAATCAAGATGTACTTGAATTTCAAAACAGATTTAAAAAAATAGTTGTCGATGACACGCTGGTCTTCATCAACCCATTTATAAATGGACAGACCACCACGGAAATAGCCACCTTTACCATATCATCTGAATCCAGAGACTCATCAAAAAACGACCTTCAATTAACAGCGGAAGCCGTTTTTAAAAAGGATGGAAACACCGAAATCCGAATAAAAAACGCCGATCTTGTTTTAAATGGCAAAAAGTGGAAGTCAAATGATAGCAACCTAGTTGTTCTTGATGACGAAAAGATGATTGTTGAAAATCTTGGAATCACATCCGGTCAGGAAGCGGCATCAGTTAGTGGAACAATATCAAAATCATTAAGCGAACAGCTTAAATTGGATTTAAGCAACTTTGAAACTGAATTGTTGAATCCGATTTTGGCTGTTTATGGATTCAACATGTCTGGAACAGCTACCGGATCCGCTCAAATTTCCGGATTACTTTCAAAGCCTGGAATAAACTCCGAACTTAAAATTGGAAACCTCGCCATATATGCTGACACTTTGGGAGATGCAGAAATTTCGTTCAACTTCGATGCTGAAAAAATGGAAGTGGGGCTGGAGGCCACGGTGGATAAAGGCAGTGGCAAGACAATAGACATCTCAGGGATCTATTTCATTGATGAACCAACCGACAGAATGGATTTCACTGTAAAGCTTCAAAAAACAAGCCTTTCCGCATTTTCCGGATACACCGAAGGAATTATTTCGGATTTGAGGGGAAAGGCATCTGGAGAATTAAGGCTGACCGGCAACTTCGAAAAACCTGTATTAAATGGTAAAATAAAATTACAACAAACAAGTTTTCTTTTCGACTATTTGAATACAAGATACAGCTTGGCTGATGAAATAGAATTTAACGACAAGTATTTCAGATTCAGAAATATTACTGTGAATGATGAAAACGGCAACCAAGCAAAAGTAGATGGATATGTTTACCACGAATATCTAAAGAACTTCAACTTGAAATTCGATATCACTGCATCCAATTTACAAATGCTAAACACCGGGCCAAAGCAAAATGAACTTTATTATGGCAAGGCCTATGGGTCAGGAAGGGTAAAAGTATTAGGCCCTCTGGATTTGATACGAATAGAAGCGGCGTTAAAAACTGAAAAAAACACCATTTTGTATATCCCACTTTCGAATCCAGAAGAGGTATCTCAGAGCGGTTTCATTAATTTCATACAAAAAGATAGTTTGTTGTCACTTACAAACCAAAACA
>Ga0315906_10000964_pt1 | contig 43818 bp, 39 predicted proteins | sample LakEriMetagenome_4_FD_203526 | JGI IMG/M metagenome (GOLD analysis project Ga0315906, IMG submission 203526) | Freshwater fungal communities from buoy surface, Lake Erie, Ohio, United States - Buoy 2 MA122 | ecosystem: Environmental > Aquatic > Freshwater > Lake > Lake biofilm | place: USA...
TGATCCGCCACCAACTTCTTCAGCCTCGAGTTCTCCTTCTGGAGCTCCTGAAGCTGCTTGGCCATCTTTGGATCCATGCCGCCGAACTTCGTCCGCCAGCGGTAGTACGTCTGCTGGCTGATACCCAGCCGTCGGCAGACGTCGGGCACGGTCGCACCCTTCCCGAGGTCCACATCAGCCTGCCGGAGCAAGCCAACGATCTGCTCTGCACTGCGTCGCTTCTTCATCCGAGAACCCTTTCCAGCCCCGCAAGGGGCATGAGGATTCTCTCACAAGAACTGGATCAGGATTTGGGGAGGGCGTCAATGCCGGCCGGGGGCCACCGCGCGTATGCGGCTCTCCGCCCGCACAGCTCACTGGGGTATCGCCCCCCGGGTCCGGAGTCGCGCCGCCCCTGTCCGCTTGGTTCGGCTACGCCTCACCAAGCGGACAGGGGCGATCCCTTGGCATCGCTACCCAGGTGATAGAAACTGGTGCCATCCATGGGGGCAGGTCAGACGGCTTGACGCATAGTGTACTGGCGTATACTGTATGGAATCTCGCACGCAGGGACGCACCTCCGATGCCTCACGACCTCGAATCCGTTCTCAATCGTTCGTTCGGCCACACATCATTTCGCCCCGGGCAGGAGCAGGTGATCGAGTCGCTGCTGGCAGGCAGAAGCGCGCTCGCCCTCTTTCCCACGGGGGCCGGCAAATCGCTCTGCTATCAATTGCCCAGCCTGCTGATGGACGGCCTGACGGTCGTCATCTCGCCATTGATCGCCCTGATGAAGGATCAAGTGGAAGCACTCGAGGCGCGAGGCATTGCGGCGGCCCGACTCGATTCCTCACTCACGCCGGCCGAGGCGGCGGGCGTGTATGAGAGCATCCACACCGGCAGGCTGAAGCTGCTGTACATCGCGCCGGAGCGGCTGACGAGCGAACACTTCGTCGCGCGGCTTTCGCGGGCCAAGGTGGCGATGATGGCGGTGGACGAGGCCCACTGTATCTCGGAGTGGGGGCACAACTTTCGGCCCGAGTATCTTCGGCTGTCGCACGTGGCCAAGGAACTGGGCATCAGCCCCGTTCTGGCGTTGACGGCCACGGCGACGCCCGCGGTCGCCTCGGACATCCGCCGGGCCTTTGACATCGCCGAGGCCGACCATGTGCAGACGTCGTTTCGGCGGCCCAACCTCTCGTATCGGGTCACCCCCTGCGCCGACCGCGAGCGCCTGGCCCTGCTCACGAGCCGGCTCCAGTCGCAGCAGGGGGCGACGATCGTCTACGTGACGCTCCAGAAGATGGCGGAGGAGGTGGCGAATCACCTGCAGAAGAGCGGCCTCAACGCTCTCGCCTACCACGCCGGCCTGCCCGATGAACAGCGGCATGCGGCGCAGGATGCCTTCATGACCGGCCGCGTGGACACGATCGTCGCCACGATCGCCTTTGGCATGGGGATCGACAAGGCCGACATCCGCGGCGTCTATCACTACAACCTGCCGAAGACCCTGGAGAATTACGCGCAGGAAACAGGCCGCGCGGGCCGCGACGGCCAGCCCTCCGTCTGTGAACTCCTGGCCTGCGGCGACGACCGAATCTCGCTCGAGAACTTCACCTACGGCGATACGCCCACTCTAGAGTCGCTTCGCCAGCTCCTTGGCGAGCTGTTTTCGCCGGGAGTGTCCCCGGCCTGCCGACGATCCGAGCAGCGGCAGGGGGAGTTTGACCTCTCGCTCTACGAACTCGCGCAGGCGACCGACATCCGCCCGCTGGTGATCGAGACGGTGCTCACCCATCTGGAGCTGGGCGGAATCATCCGGCCATTGGGATCGTTTTATGCCGGCTATCAGTTTCGGCTGCTCGAGCCCGAGTCGGCCCTCTTGGGCAGGCACACACCCGATCGACAGGCCTTCCTGCGAAAGCTCATGCACTGCGGCAAGCGCGGCACGAAGTGGACCACGATCGATCCCGATGGTGTCGCGGCCGAACTGGCCGAGCCTCGGGACCGCATCGTGAAGGCGCTCGGCTGGCTTTCCGACTCCGGCAGCATCGAGCTCAAGCCCAGCGGGAGCCGGCAGCGATACCGACTGACCGGCGGCGGGCAGCCGGATGCGCCGGCCCAGCCCGATCTCGACACGCTCGCTCGCTCGATGCAGGAGCTCTTCGCCGTGCGCGAAGCCCGCGATCTCGAGCGGCTGCAGGCAGTGCTCGACTTCGCGGCGGACGGCGGCTGCCTGACACACAGGCTCCTGCGGTATTTCGGCGAGGACGCCGGCCCGGCGGAGGGCGACGGGGCGGCCGTCCGCTGCGGCAGTTGCACGAGCTGCGATGATACCGGGCCCACGGCCGCACGATCGTCGGCCGCCGCCGCGCGGGACATCCCCGCTTCTACGGCGCCGGAAATCACCGCCGCGCAGGCCGCGACCATCGAGGCTCTCGTGGCCGAGGATCGGCACTCACTCCGCACCCCGCGGCAGTTGGCCCGTTTTGTCTGCGGGCTCACCAGTCCCGCGACCAGCCGGGAGCGACTTGGCCGGCACGCCGCCTTCGGCCTGCTGGCGAGCGTTCCCTTCGCCACCGTGCTCGCCCGCGCTGAATCGCTCGCGCGGGGAGCGTGAGTCGCTTAAAACGGCACGTCGTCGTCACCGGCTTCGGCGAGGGCGTCGTTGGGGTCGATGCTGTCGTCTCGGCCGCCGCTCGCCTGCCCGCCCCCGGAGAGCTGTCTGAACGAGAGGCCCTCGGCACTCAAGAAATACTTTGCCTCGCTGGCCTCGTCCCGCTGCCAGCGGCGGCCGCTCAATCGGTAGGTCACCTCGATCTCGTCTCCCACGGACAGATCGTCCACCGCGTCGCAGCCATCCTTCACGAATTCGACCGGAATGAAGTTGGTGAACGAGGCCTTCGACTGCTCGAGCACCACCAGACGCTTCCGAAAGCCCTTCTGGCCGAAGGTCTTGGTCTCCTCGATCAGGTGAACGACGCCGCGGACGGTTGGATCTTTCATGGTGTGGTGGCCGGTGGTTTTCTGGGGGCGGGGGCCGGCACCGCCGCCGGCGGGCCGTCTGTTGGAAACAAAGAATATGTGTGCGTCAGGGGAAATGTGCGATCGTCAGGGGCGACGTCTTCTTCTGGAGATACGACTCCAAGGCGTCCGTCACCGGAATCTTCGCGTCGTCGAGCGCCGCGGCCACCGTCTCCGCGGCCTCCGCGTAGGCCGACGTCCGGGCCTGCGCGGCGAACGCCCGCAGGTCGGCGGCGACCGCCGGCCGATCCAGGGTGTCCCCGGCGGCGGCCGCCGCGGTCAGCCGGGCGTGGTAGGACTGCCCCAATTCCAACTCCTGCTGCAGCTTCTTTTCCTTCAGCAGCTTGCGGTAGCGGGCGGCGGCCCGGTCGTAGCGAGGCAGGCCCGCCAGCCGGGACTCGGCCGCGGCGAGCCGCTGCTGGACGCCGAAGCAGTCGCCCGCCTGCAGGAGCGACTCGATCATGGAAAGCTCGTGATCGATCTGCAGCTCCACGTAGGCAAGCAGGAACCGGACCGCGATCGACGTCGCGTCCGCCTGGCCGGGCTGCGCCTCACGCCGCTTCGCGAGCGGCTTCAGGGCCTGGAATCGGTCGTTCGTGACCGCCGCATAGGCGCTGGCCGCCGCCCCCTCCAGCCGCCGGGAGTCGAGGCCGGGGGGAAGAAAGAAGCGGTCTTCGTACCACGGCGTGCGTTTCGGTTGGCTGCCGCCGTAGGCGAACCCGTAGACCGCCTGCGGCTCGTTGGGATCCGCGGTCTTATGGCAGCCGCATCCGATCTCCGAGATGTCCGTCGAGTAGACGGCGACGGTATGGCCGCCGCCGTAGCACTGCTGATCCACCGCATTCGGCCCGTTGTAGCCGAACCCGAGCCCTTCGGTGGCGCCTTCGTAGCCGAAGCGGGCCATCCGCTGGAAGAAATCCCCCTTGTCGGAGCTGTGGTTCACGCAGTTGTGCCGGCCCATGCCCATGTCGGTCACGTGATCCCGCACGGCGGCCGACGACAGGAGATTGATCCGCAGGGCGGTCGAGCCGGCCATGAGCCGGCGCTCATTCATGTATTGGACGGCACTGGCCTCCTCGACGTCGAGCCCGTCGGCCAGATGTTCGTTCTCCAAGAGCACCGGCCCGCTGTCGGCGTCGGCGATCGAACTGGCGACGAGCACGGCCCGCTCGAGCCGCTGGAACTTCTCGACCGCCGTCGCCGGCCCGCGATTCAGCGCCGGATAGTCGAGGCCCGTGGGTGACTTCTGCGGCGGCTTCGCTGCGGGCGGCTGCGCCTGGGCGGCTGCGTCGGCCTGTGCGCAGGCCGCCAGCAGGGCCTGACGCTGCTCGAGCAGCGGGCCGTCGACGACCTGCTCGATGGACGGGATCAGCAGCTCGCGCAGCCGGCGGAAGCCCGCCACGCACGACTCCTCCCACGCCGGCTTCCGCCATTCGGCGGCCACCATCGGCGAGGTGGGCTCCGCTCGCTTGTCGAACCTTTTCCACCAGACCGTCATGCAGAAGCGGTCGATCAGAACCTGGCGGAGCTGCTCGTCGGTGAGCTGCGCCAGTCGGGCCACGTAGGCCTGCCTGGCCCGCGCGGCGAGCGCCTGCACGTAGTCCGCCGTCGGCTTGTCCCAGACGGCGATGGTGGCGGTGGCTTTGGACTTCGTGGAAGCCCGGCTGCGGCCCCCCTTGTCCGGTTCCGCAGCCGCGGCGAGCTGCCCCCATGCCAGGCACGCCATCATCACCAGCACGGAACGTCGCACGCTGCCTGTCATGTCATCCTCCTGCATGCCACTGTCGACGATCGCTCGACGCAAGTCTATCTCACGCCCTGCGAGGTGCGTCGTCGCTCAAGAGCACGGCCCAGCCCTCGCCCCCCTGCACGTGGCCGAGCACGATCTTCACCGCCGCCAGCATCGGGTAGGCGAGAAGCAGGCCGAGCACGCCCCAGGCCCAGCCCCAGTAGGAAAGCCAGAGAAACATGAGCGCGGGATCGAGGTTGAGCTCCTTGCCCGACATGCGGATCTCGACGAAGTCGATCCACAGCAGGCGGTTGAGCACGAGCAGCACGGAGAGCGAGATCGCGGCCGCGAGGCTCGGGAGCCCGAGGAAGGCCATCACGATCGGCGGCACGCAGGCCACGATGCTTCCGATGTAGGTGATGTAGTTCGACGCGAAAAAAAGGAACGCCCACAACAGCCAGTGGTCGAGCCCGAACAGAAACATGACCAGGCCGGCGGTCGCCCCCATGCCGATGCCCACGATCGTCTTGACGGTCATGAATCGCTCCATCGAATGCGAGATGCCCTCGCCGATCATGAGGATCCGCTGGCCGCGTTCGCCCGGGAAGGCGTTGCGGATCCGGTCGGGCAGCTTCTCGCTGCCGATGAACAGGAAGATGAGATAGACGAGCACCAGCACGAAGACCTCGGCCACGTCGAGCGTGTGGTGGAGCACGTAGTCGAGGGTGGACGTGGAGAAGCTGCGAAACAGGTCGCTGAGCGAGGTGCCCGCGGGCTCGGCCTCGGGGGGAGAGGGGACGGGAGGCGGCCCGTCGGCCGCGGGCGGTGGCGTGACGGGGTGGGCGGGCCCGAAGCCGTGCAGCATCTGGTCGAACTGCGGCAATGAATTGATGACCTTCGTGATGCGCGCTTCGTAGCGGGGCCACTTGCCGACGAAGATGGCCGCCTCCCGGGAGACCAGCTGGCCGAAGAGCACGGCCAGGATCACCGTGATGGCGAGCAGGCTGGCGTAGGCCATCCGGGGGCCGAGTCCGATTCGGGCGAGCGTCTTGGCCCCGAGCTGGGCGACGTAGAACAGGAACACCGCCACCAGGAACGGCTTGAGCACCGGCCCGAGCCAGGTGAAGACCCCGGCGCACGCGAGGATGGCAAGGACGATGATCGCGGCGTCCGCAGCCGGAGGGCGGCCCAGGCCCTGCGTGGTGGGTGAGGTCTGGCGATCGTGCATGTCGAACAAGGCCGCGGGGGTTGCATCAGCCGACTGCCGGGGAGTGTACTCCGTGCGGGCGGATCGGCGGACCGTCACCGGGTGACGCACCCCCGGCCCGCGGATGCTGGTCGCGGCGCCGTGCCGTCGGGTAGCCTCGACGTGAAATTCCACCCGGGCTCGTCTCGTCATGTACACATCCCGCTTGTGCGCCGAGGCGTTTGGGACGTTCTGCCTGGTCTTCGCCGGCACGGGGGCCGTCGTCGTCAACGAGGTGACGGGGGGCGGCGTGACGCACGTGGGCGTGGCGGCGACGTTCGGCCTCGTCGTGATGGCGATGGTCTACGCGTTGGGGAGCGTGTCGGGCAGCCACCTCAACCCGGCGGTCACGCTCGGGCTGTGCGCGGCCGGCCGGTTTCGGGCGGCGGGCGTGCCGCCGTACATCGTCAGCCAGTGCTGCGGCGCGCTTCTGGCGAGCGGCGTACTGCGGCTGCTCTTTCCCGACAGCGCGACGCTCGGCACGACGCTGCCCACCGGCAGTGCCCTGCAGTCGTTCCTGCTGGAGGCGATTCTCACGCTGATCCTGATGGTGGTGATCCTCGCCGTGTCGCGGGCCGGGGGCGAGGAGCGGCTGCTCGCGGGCGTGGCCATCGGCGGCGTGATCGGCCTCGAGGCCCTGTTCGCCGGTCCGATCAGCGGGGCGTCGATGAACCCCGCCCGGTCGCTCGCCCCCGCCGTCGTCTCGATGCGGCTCGACTCACTCTGGATCTACCTCGTGGCCCCGGTCGTCGGGGCGCTCGCGGCCGTACCGCTCTCGCGCCGCATCCAGGCGGAGGCTGCCGACCGCGGTCGTGATGCCGAAGGCATGTGAATCCGGGAGGACTGCATGAAGACCGTGCTCTTCGTCTGTGTCGAGAACTCGAACCGCAGCCAGATGGCGGAGGCATTCGCCCGCATGCACGGCCGTGGCGCGGTCGAGGCCGCCAGCGCCGGCTCGCGGCCCTCGGGCCGGATCAACCCCAAGGCCATCGCGGCGATGCAGGAGCGTGGCTACGACCTGACGACCCACGCCTCGAAGGGCCTCGACGCATTCAACGGTCGCCGGGTTGACGTGGCCGTTACGATGGGCTGTGGGGACGAGTGCCCCCTCGTGATCGCCGGTCGCCGCGATGACTGGAAGATTCCCGATCCCCGGGACATGTCGCCCGAGGAGTTTCGCGGCGTCCGCGACCTGATCGAGCGGAAGGTGAAGGAGCTCGTCGCTTCGCTCACCACCGAATCCCCGGAGGTGAACCCATGACGGTGAGGGAGTTTCAGGCGATCCTGGCGCAGCATCCTGGCACGACGATGCACTGGATGCTGCCGGATCGGTCGTTCGTGCCGGCACACTACCACATCACCGAGGTCGGCCGGGTGCAGAAGGACTTCATCGACTGTGGCGGCACGGTCCGGTCGGCCGCGTCGTGCCTGCTGCAGATCTGGGTGGCCAACGACACCGACCATCGGCTCGAGACCACCAAGCTGGCCGCGATCATGCAGATCGCCCATGCCGTGCTCGGGAGCGACGAGCTGCCGATGGAAGTCGAGTACGAGGATGCCGCGGTGTCGCAGTATCCGATCGGCGGAGCCGAACGCACGCCCGCCGGCCTCCTCTTCACGCTCGGCACGAAGCACACCGCCTGCCTGGCACCGGAGAAGTGCGGGGTGGACGGCGGCGGCTGTTGCTGACGCAGCCGTGTCAACGGCCACGAGATCTGCCGTACGATCTCGTGCCTCACCTCTGGAAGGCTCCCATGATTCTCGACTCGCTCCCCCACTGGAACCGGTATGCCCCGCTCAATCCCCGGTTCACCCGGGCCTTCGAGTTTCTCCGGCAGCTCGGGGCGGACGTGGCCACCGGCCGGCATGAGATCGACGGCGACGCGATCTTCGCGCTCGTGCAGCGGTATCAGACCCGCCCGACGACCGGCATGCAGCTCGAGGCGCACCGCCGCTATGTCGATATCCAGTATCTGGTGCGGGGGCGGGAGGCGATCCACTGGGCGCCGTTGGCCGGCCTGACGCAGGTCGCGATGCCGTATGACGCCACGAAGGATGCCGGGCTTTTCCTGCCCTCCGCCGACGTGATTCCGGTGCCCGTGCAGGCGGGCCAGTTCGCCATCCTCTTCGCCGACGACGCCCACGCGCCGTGCTGCACTTGGGGCGAGCCCGCCGACGTGCTGAAGGTGGTCGTGAAGGTCGAGGCGGCCTAGTCGGCCTCGGTAGAATGCCGGCGGAGTGATTCGCCATGCCTGCCACCGGCACCGTGATGACGCCCGCCCTGCGGCCGCTCGTGATCTGTGCCTCGGTGCATCATGGCAACACGGCCCGCGTGGCCCGGTGCATCGCCGACGTGCTCCATGCCGACGTCTGCCCGCCGGATGCGGTGACCCCGGCCAGCCTCGTCGGGCATGAGGTCGTCGGCTTCGGCTCGGGGGTCTATTACGGCCGGATGCACGAGTCGCTCTTCGCCCTGCTTGACCAGCTGTCCGACGGCCCCGCGGCCGCGCGAGCGGCGTTCGTGTTCTCGACCTCGGGGCTGCCGTTTCTCGCACAGCTTTGGCATGCGCCGCTCAAACGGGCCCTCGCCCGCAAGGGCTTCGACGTGGTGGGAGCGTTCGCCTGCCGGGGCTTCGATACCTGGGGCCCGCTCTGGCTCACCGGCGGCCTCAACCGCCGGCACCCGGACGATCGGGATATGGACCGGGCTCGGGCGTTTGCCCACCGGATCGCCGCGGCGGTCGGGCCGCCTGGCCGTCGATGACCGCAAGCACGTAGAGTGGGTCGGCATGAATGCAGCCGCCGCCATCCCGTGGGTCGTTGACCTGGCCGTCGCAGCCGCCGTGGGCCTGCCGAATGGCGAACTGGTGGGCCGTGCGGCCTGGTGCGAATGGCTGTGGGAACGGTGGGGCGACGAGGGGCTGCTCGGCATCGACGAAGGGGGCATCGACGTGGCCGAGGCGGCCGCGCTCGGCCTGACGGCCACGTCGCGCGTGGTGGATGCCGCCGTCGCACCGGCGGATCGCGACTGGGTGGCCGCCCGCGACGCCGGCGGCGTCTCCTGCTGGTTCGCCGATGAGGCGGCGGCCCATGCTGCGGCGCGGGAACTGGCGCAACTCGTCGGCTGCCGCGTGCTCATGGTCCGCCCCGACACCTGCGACCCCGAGGCCTGGCGGGCCGGCTTCACGCGCATCGACGTGCCGGGATTCGGCGCGATCCTTCCGGCCTGGGAAGACGGCGATGCCTGCGCGTCGGCCGGGGAGACGACGCTGTTCATCGAACCGGGGGCCGGCTTCGGCACCGGCCTCCACGAAACGACGCAGCTCTGCCTCGCGGCCCTCGCCGAGTGGCGGCGCGACGGAGGCGGTCTCGACCGGGTGCTCGATTTCGGGGCCGGCTCCGGAATTCTCGGCATCGCCGCAGCGGTGCTCGGGGCTGGGCACGTGGATGCCGTGGAGATCGACCCGCTCGTGCACGACGCGATCCGTGGCAACGTCCGCCGCAACGGCGTGGCCGAACGGGTGGCGGTGTCGGCCGCGCTGCCTGCCGGAGCCGGCCTGGTCTGTCCGCTCGTCTTCGCCAACATCGTGGCCGAGGTGCTGCTCGCCGAGGCGGCGGCCCTGTGCTCTCGGCTCCAACGCGGTGCAACGGCCGATCCGGCTGGGTGCCTGATCCTCTCCGGCCTCCTCGACGCCGACGTGGCGGCCGTGACGGAGTGCTACCGGCGGCAGCTCGGCGTGGAGCCGATCCACTCGTCCCGCGGTGACTGGCACTGCCTGCGGTTCGTCTGCTGACGGGGTCATGCCCGGGGCTTGCTCCGGCGGTGATCTTCGCCGACAACAACACTCCATGCGGGGCGCATCGCTGCCGCGGCCTCAATTTTCGCCTGCAAGGATCGCATCATGCGTTGTCCGCTCCGTTTCAGCATCGTGGGTCGGTCGATCGTCGCGCTCGCCCTCCTGGGGATGCTCTGTGGGCCGGTGGCTGCGGCTCCCGGCGGCCGAGGTGGGCCACGTGGCGGCGGAGGCGGCGGTCGGGGGCCAGGTGCCGGTGCGGGGCCACGAGGGCCGTCGTTTCCCGGTGGTGCCGGGCCCGGGGCGGGCAGCGCCGGACCGGGGCAGGGACGAGTGATCGATGCCGGCCCCCGTCCCGATGCGGGCCGGCCGACGGAGCAGAGCCGCGCGATCGATGGACCGCGTGCCGGCGGGCCGGCCGGCCGGGGCAGTGTCGAGGACTTCATCGGCGCCAAGCCGGCCGCGAAGGCGAAGTCGACCACTGCGCAGGGCCGCGTGGACTCGATGCAGGCCTCGCTTCAGGGCCGCACGCAGCCGTTTACGTCCAACTGGTATGCCGAGCATCCGGGGGCGTGGCAGTACACGCATCCCTATGCAGGTTGGTGGGGCGTGGCCGGCACGGCGGGGCTCGCCGCCTGGCTCGGCTACTCGATCGGTTCGAGCAGCTCGTCGGCAGTTGCCGCGACCACGGCGACAGCAACCGCCACCGAGACCACGGTTGCTGCGTCCTCTGCAGGTGCTGCAGCCTCGACGCCGGGTGAGCCGTCAGCCGAGCCGCCGGCCGACCTCGAATGGATGCCGCTCGGGGTGTTTGCCACCGGACCCAAGGGCACAGCCGACGCCCACATCTATCTCCAGCTCGCTGTGAGCCGGAAGGGCGAGATCAAGGGCAATTACTACGATGCCGTGTCGGACGCCACGCAGGTGGTGACCGGGGCGATCGATCGTGAGACGCGGAAGGCGGCGTGGAAGGTGGGCAAGGGGGCGACGTTCGAAACGACGCTCGAGGCGCTCACGCAAACGCCGAGCGACGTGACCATGAAAACCGGCGCGGCCACGCAGACGTGGGAGCTGGTGCAGATGCAGCAGCCGAAGCCGGCGCAGCCCTGAGCATGTGGCGGATGACACGTGGCCCGGTCACGCCGTGACGGACCCATGCTTACAGGAGCGTGTCTGGGAGGAACGGCTCGCCGCGGCTGCCGCGGACGAGGTTGTCGACCGTGACGCGGGCGATCTCGCCGAGGGCCTCGCGGGTGAGGAACGCCTGGTGGGCCGTGATCAGCACGTTGGGGAACACGAGCAGTCGCGAAAACTCGTCGTCCTGGAGCACCGTGTCTGAAAGATCTTCGAAGAACAGCCCCTCTTCCTCCTCGTAGACGTCGATCGCCAGCCCGCCGAGCTGGCCCTGTTTCAACGCGTCGATCACGGCCGTCGTGTCGATGAGCTTGCCGCGGCTCGTGTTGACGATGATCGCGCCCGGCTTGAGGCGGGCCACGGTGGTCGCATCGATGAGATGGTGCGTCTCGGGCGTGAGCGGCAGGTGGAGCGAGAGAATGTCACTCGCTGCGAGCACGTCGTCGAACGAAAGGTATTCGACCCCGCGCTGGAGAGCCCACTCCGGCTGCGGCATGGGGTCGTACGCCACCACCCGCATGCCGAAGCCGCGGAAGATCTCGGCGGCCACACGGCCGATCTTGCCTGTGCCGACGATGCCGCAGGTTTTTCCGTGGAGGTCGAAGCCCACCAGGCCGGCGAGGGAGAAATTCTGCTCCCGCACGCGGTTGAACGCCCGGTGGATCCGGCGGTTGAGCGCGAGCACGAGGGCCGCGGTGTGCTCGGCGACGGCGTAGGGTGAATAGGCCGGCACGCGGGTCACGGCCAGGCCCAGCTCGCGGGCGGCGGCGAGATCGACGTTGTTGAAGCCGGCACACCGCATGGCGACATGCCGCACGCCGCCGGCCGCAAGCGTCGCCAGGCACGGGCGGTCGAGCCGGTCGTTGACGAAGGCGCAGACGGCGGCCATCCCGTCAGCCAGCCGGGCAGTGTCGGCCGTGAGGCGAGACTCGTGAAACACGAGTTGCAACGGCCGCCCTGCCGCTGCGGCGGCGAGATAGTCGCGGTCGTAGGGCTTCGTGTCGAAGACGGCGGTCAGCATCATGGGCAGGCTCCAGTGCAGTGACGCGGCGGAGTGTAGCACCCCGCCCCTGGACAGTTCGCCGTGCGTAGCATGCAGGGCCGCAGGGACGCGTTCCCAGAGAGGAGCGTCTTATGTCCGCCAGTATCGATGCCGTGGCGGCTCCGGAACCCCGGGCCGCCGTTTGCTCCACCGCCACGATCCGCGTCGGCCTCGTGGGCTGCGGCGCCTTCGCCCGATTCTCGATGGCCCGCTACCGGGCGTTACCGGGCGTGACGATCCAGGCCGTGGCCGACATCGACCCGGCCGCCGCACAGCGGGCCGCGGCCGAGCTGGAAGCGGACGTGCTTGCCCCAGAGGCCCTGCTCGTGGCGCCGGACGTCGATCTCGTCTACATCGCCACGCCGCCGGCCACGCACTTCCGCCAGGCCCGGATGGCAATCGAGGCAGGCAAGCACGTGCTCGTGGAGAAGCCGCTGGCCACGACCGTGGCCGACGCCGAGACGCTCGCCGTGCTCGCGGATCGCGAGGGCCGCTGCTGCGTGGCGAATCTTGTGGAGCGCTACAACCCGCTTGCCGATGCCGTCCGCGACGTGATCCGCGCGAACCTGCTCGGCGACCTTGTGCACGGCCTGTTCGTGAACGACGCGGCGGACGAGGGGCTCGGGCCGCGGCACTGGTTCTGGAACCGGTCGGTCAGCGGCGGCATCTTCGTGGAGCATGGCGTGCATTTCTTCGACCTCGTCGCCTCGTGGCTCGGCCACGGGGAGGTGGTGGCGGCGGCCCGGAGCGTTCGGCCGCCGCGACCAGGGAGGGGCGACGCCAGTCCGGCCGCCGTCGAGGAACAGGTGATGTGCATCTGCCGCTATGCAGCCCCGGGGCCTGCGTCCCGGGCAACCGACCCGGCCTGCGGCGACGGCAACGGCCACGCGGGCGTGCTGTTTCACTTCGAGCATGGCTTTCATCAGCCGTCCCGGATGGACAGGCAGGAGATGCGGCTCGTGTTCGAGCGGGGCGAACTGCGGCTCTTCGACTGGGTGCCCACGCACGGCGAGCTGCGGGCACTGCTCGACGATGCCGCGGTCGCGGAGGTCGCCGATCTGCTGCCCGCCGCGACCGTTCGCACGATCGACCGCTACGACGGGGATGCCCGGCACGTTCGCGGGCGGTTCCGTGGCTTCGACGCCTCCGGCCTCGTCGAGATCGCATTCACGGTGGGCAAGGACAAGCTCGGCATCTACGGCGACGTCGTTCACGATCTGGCCGCCGACCAGATCGCCTGGATTCGCGATCCCGCGCATCGGCGGCGGCTCACCGAGGCCGACAGCGTGGCGTCGGTCGCGATGGCCTGCGCGGCGGATCGCATGGCGCTGGCTGCCGGCTGATCGCGGAAGTGTCTGATAACCGTGACACCCCGGACGCGAGGCGTGGTTTGACCGGGTGACGAGACCGCTTCTATCGTTCGATCGCACGTCGCGGGCCGCCTGGCCGTTTCGGCTCCATGGATGGGGACTTGTTTCCTCACCTTACCGGAGAACACACCGATGTTTCTGACCGCCGAGCATGAATACGAGCACGTGGGCGAGACTGCGGGCATCGCCGATCACGACCACGACCTGATCGCCGAGTTGCACCGCCGGCTCGACGCCCTCTGGCGGTACGACCAGTACATCGCCAATGCGGAGTGGCGGACCGAGCTCCGCGACTTCTGGCACGACGCGAAGGCCCAGGAGCAACAGGCTGTCTCGCGGCTCCGGCAACTGATCTGCAACGAAGTGCGAAACAACTGCTTTTGAATCGACTCGGAGCCGGCCGTCCACGGCCCGCTCCCACGCGGTCGGCCCGTCATGACATGGTCAGTGGGCCGGCGCGAGTGCCGCATGGAGGATCTCGACGGGATGCAGGGCCGTGCGGCCGGTGCCGTCCTTGATCTGATGGCGGCAACTCGTGCCAGGGGCGGCGCAGAGCGTGTCGGCAGCGGCCGACCGCACGGCGGGAAAGAGCACCAGTTCGCCGATCTGCATCGAGAGGTCAAAGTGCTCCGCCTCGTAGCCGAACGAGCCGGCCATTCCGCAGCAGCCACTCGGGATCACCTCCACCGCATGGCCGCGGGGCAGGCCGAGGATCATCGTCGTGGGAGCGAGCGACGAAAGCGCCTTCTGGTGGCAGTGGCCGTGCACGAGAATCCGCCGCGGCACGGCGTCGAAGCGATCGGGCGTGATCCTCCCAGCCTCGATTTCACGGGCCAGAAACTCGTCGATCAGGAACGTGTGTCGGGCGAGCGCGGCCGCCTTCGCGTCGAGCGACGCGGGCACGAGATCGGGATACTCGTCGCGGAACGAGAGGATCGCCGAGGGCTCGATGCCGACGAGCGGCGCGTCGGCCGTGACGACGTCGGCGAGCAGCTCGACGTTGCGGGACGCCAGGTCGCGGGCCCGACGGACGAGCCCCTTCGACAGGCTGGCCCGGCCGCTCTCAACGTGCCGCGGGATTACGACCTCGTAGCCGAGCGCCTCGAGGAGCTCCACGGCCAGGATGCCGATCGGGGCGTCGAGCGTGTCGGTGAACTCGTCGCAGAAGAGATGCACGCGGCCACGACTGCCGGCCGTGGCCGCCGGCACGTGCCGGCGAAACCAGCCGGAGAGCGTGACGCCCGACAGCGTCGGCAGCGAACGTCGCGCTGCGAAGCCGGCCGCGCGCTTCATGATTCCCGCGAGGGCCGGCGTCCGCACGACGAGGTTGTAGAGCCACGGTGCCCGGCTCGCGAGCCGCATCGCGCGGCCCGTGCCGGCGATCAACCGGGCGCGGAACGACGTGCCCTCGCGGTCCTGGCGGTGCTGCTCCCACTCGGCCTTGAGCCGGGCCATGTCGACGTTCGACGGGCACTCGCTCTTGCAGGCCTTGCAGGAGAGGCAGAGGTCCATCACCTCGGCCAGCTCCGGCCGCGTCCACGGGTCGGCCACGGCGGGGTCGGCGAGCGCCTGCCGGAGCACGTTGGCCCGGGCCCGCGTGGTGTGTCGCTCGTCGCGGGTGGCCATGTAGCTGGGGCACATCGTGCCGCCGATCAGATGCGTCTTGCGGCACTGGCCCACGCCCGTGCACTTCTCGGCGGCCTTCAGCACGCCGCCGGTGTCGGCGAACCGAAACACCGTCTCGCGATGCGGCTCGGCCATGCCCGGCAGGATCCGCAGGCTCGTGTCCATCGGGGGCGTGGCGACGATCTTGCCGGGATTGAAGATGCCCTGCGGGTCGAAGGCCCGCTTCACCCGCTCGAAGAGCCGGTAGCAGTCGTCGCCCACCATCAGCCTGATGAACTCGCCGCGAAGCCGGCCGTCGCCATGCTCGCCGCTCAACGAGCCGCGATACTTCTTCACGAGCCGGGCCACGTCGGTCGCCACGTCGCGAAACATCTTCAGGCCGGCCGGCGAATGGAGATCGAAGAGCGGCCGCAAGTGCAGTTCGCCCGCCCCGGCGTGGGCGTAGTGGACGCAGTCGATGCCATAGCGTTCGGCGAGCATCCGGTCGAACTCCGCGATGTAGGCCGGGAGGTCGTCCACCGCGACGGCCGTGTCTTCGACGATCTCGCGCGGCTTGGCGTCGCCGGGCAGATTGTTCACGAGCCCTTGGCCGGCCCTCCGCAGCTCCCACACCGCGTGCCCCTCGGCGCCGAGGAGCGTGGGGTATGCGTAGCCGAGGCCGTGTGACTTCAGTTCCGTGGCCACGGCGTCGAGCGCCTGCCGCAGGGCGGCGGGGTCGGCGTCACGCAGCTCGACGACGAGCACCGCCCCGGGATCGCCCACCACGAACCGGCGGTTGCGGGACTGCTCGAGGTTGTCCCGCGTGCAGTCGAGGATCTTCTTGTCGATCAGCTCGCAGGCGGTGGGCTCGAGTCCGGCACGGGCCCGCATGCCCATCACCACCACGGTGGCCCGCAGGGCCTCGTCCACCGTCCGGCAGTGCACGCAGAGCAGCCCGCCCGGCGGCGGCAGCGGGATCACGTCGAGCTCGAACTCCACGCCGAGGAACAGCGTGCCCTCCGAGCCGGCGAGCAGACGGCACATGTTGAAGGAGGCGTTGCAGGCGGCGTCGAAGCACGAAGCCTGCATCAGGGCGTCGAGTGCGTAGCCCGTGTTGCGGCGGGTGACCTCGGGCCGCGGAAACGAGTCACGGATCAGCTGCCGCGTGGCGGGCACGGCGAGCATGTCGCGGAGTTCACGGTGGATTCGTGCGGCGTGCGAATCGCCCGCGCAGGCGGCGGCGAACTCGGCGGGCTCGAGCGGGCCGAACGTCGCGGTCGAGCCGTCGGCCAGGAAGCCACGGGCGGAGAGCAGGTGGTCGCGGGTGGTGCCCCAGGCAATCGAGTTGGAGCCACAGGAATTGTTGCCCACCATGCCGCCGATCATCGCCCAGCCGGCGGTAGAGGTCTCGGGGGCGAAGAACAGGCCGTGGGGCTCGAGGAACCGATTGAGCTCGTTGCGAACCACGCCCGGCTGCACCCGCACCCGCCGCCGCTTCACGTCGAGGGAGACGATGCGATTCAGGTGTCGGCCGACGTCCACCACGATGCCGCCGCCGACGACCTGGCCGGCGAGCGACGTGCCGGCCGCCCGCGGAATCAGGCCCGTGCCGGTGGCCGCGGCGAACCGCACGAGTTCGCCGACGTCGGCCTCCGAACGCGGCAGGGCGACGGCGAGGGGCCGCTCCTGATATTCGGAGGCGTCGGTCGAATAGGCCGTGCGGGCGAGGCCGTCGAACAGCAGCTCACCCTCGAGCCGCGCGGCCAACGAGTTCAGTTCAGTGGTGCTCACGACAGGGAGTCTCGGGCCGGTGCCGGCGTCCGCAGGGCAGTGGGGTCCGAGAGTCTAACCAAAGGGGGATCGGGGGCGGGCGGTGCCGAACGACCGGGCGGGCGGCGGCGCTTTTGGCGGAAAACGAATTGCGGTGCGGCGGCTCGTGACGGGTAATAAAGACAGCTTTTCGAGCCCGCGTCCCACCCGCTCCGGAATCGCCTCGCATTATGAAGCCGGTCGTAGCCGTCGTCGCCGGCGGTCAGCCCATGTTTCTGGATCTCATCAGCGCATGGCTGGCCACGCGGGTGGACGTGCGGGTGGCTGCGGCGGCCGGCAACGTGCAGGCGGCCGTGGCGGCCTGTGTGACGCACCGCCCGGACCTGCTCGTCCTCGATCCGTCGGCCTTGGCGGACGATGGCCGGGCGGTCCTGGCGGAACTGGTCGGCGTCAATCCGGCGGCGGCGGTGGTGGTACTTGCCGACAGCCGGCAGCCACAGCGGCCGGGCGCCGTCGCCCGCGTGCTCGAGGCCACGGAACGGCCGCTCGTGATCGACACCGCCGACACGTCGCGTGGCTGTGATGCGCTGGAGCACGCCATCACCAGCCTGCTGGCCGCGACTACCGGCGAGTCGCGAAGGCCCGCGCCCGAACTGGTCTTGAGCGGCCGCGAATTCGACGTCTTCGTGCGAATCGGCCGGGGCATGCCCACGGCAGGCATCGCCGATGAACTGGGCATCAGCCCGCAAACCGTCGAGACCCACCGCAAGAGCATCACCAAGAAGCTGCGGGCCAACGGGGCGAATCTCGTCCGCATCGCGGCCCTGTATGTGGCCGCCAATGGGCATCGCCAGGGGCGCGGGGGCCGCTGATCGCGAGCCGCACGTTGAAAACAGCCTCCGTCCGACTAGGCTGAAGGGCTGATCCGTTCGCCTGCCGCCCGGCCCCGCCCATGCCCCACGCGCTTTCCGACCAGCGGTTTCTCGCGATTCGCAGCCTGATCGTCGAATTGGCGGCGGCACTCGACCGATCGGAGCGGCATGCCGACGCTTCCGACGGCGTGCTGGATTCAGACGCGCGGTGGCGGCAGCTCGTCGAGGCGGTCGAGCGGCTGACTCGGCCCGGCCACCGGGTGGACGACATTCAGCAGCTCTTCTCCGATGCCTACGAGCCGCACTGGCGGCAGGACGGCGGCCCGCGGCTGGCCGGTTCCCCGAACTGCTGCGGCCAGTGAGCCCTGCGCCATGAACTACGTCGACCCCCACATCCACATGGTCTCGCGGGTGACCGACGACTATGAGGCCCTCGCGCGGATGGGCTGCGTGGCCGTGAGTGAGCCGGCCTTCTGGGCCGGCTTCGACCGCCGCAGCGCCGACGGCTTTCGCGATTACTTCCGACAGATCACGGAGGTGGAGCCGAAGCGGGCCGCCGGCTACGGCATCGCCCACTACTCCTGGCTGTGCATCAATGCCAAGGAGGCGGAGGACGTGAAACTCGCCCGCGAGGTGATCGCGGCGATTCCGGAGTTCCTCGGAGCGTCGAACGTGCTCGGCATCGGCGAGATCGGGCTCAACAAGAACACGCGAAACGAGGCCACCGTGTTCCTCGAGCAGGTGGAGCTCGCGGTCACGCACGACGAGACGATCCTGATCCACACGCCGCATCTCGCCGACAAGCTCCGCGGCACGCGGATGATCCTCGACATGCTGGCCGACTTCCCGCGGCTCGACCGGGGCCGCGTGGTGATCGACCATGTCGAGGAGCACACGATCCGCCACGCCCTCGACGCCGGCTATTGGGCGGGCATGACGCTCTATCCCGTCACGAAGTGCTCCCCCGAGCGGGCCTGCGACATGGTGGAGCGGTATGGGAGCGAGCGGCTGCTCGTCAACTCCGCCGGTGACTGGGGGCCGTCGCGGCCGGTGGCGGTGCCCGACTTCATCATGGCGATGCGGGGCCGGGGGCACGCGGAGTCGCTCATCGAAAGGCTGGTGCTCGACAACCCGTTGGCACTCTTCTCGCGCTGCCGGCGATACACGCCGCCGCCGCGGGCGGCCTTGCGAGCGTAGCGCTCGAGCAAAAACAGGCCGAACTGTGGTGCAAGCTGGCGTGCCGGGCGAAAGACCAGCCGATGCAGCAGGGGCTTTCGCGGGTCTACAAACTCAGCGATACGCTGGCGGGCCCCATTGCGGCGCGGCGGGCTGCGACTGGTAGCCCGGCTGTTGATACGCCGGCTGCCCCTGCCAGGACGTGGGCTGGGCCTGGCCCCACTGAGATTGTGAACTCGCCGGCTGCGCTGCGACCGGCTGCATTCCGGCAGTCTGCGGCCCGGTGATGCCCTGCCGCTCGCGGACTTCCTGCGCGACCCGCACGGCCTCCTGCTGCACACGCTCGCCAACCTGCTGCCCCACGAGCAAGGCCTTGGCGCGGTCGAAGCTCACGGTCGGGATCCCGTTGCTCCAACTGATCGTCAGCACGCCGGTGGCGAGAAGAAACGGCAAGAGCAGGATCAGCAGCCGCGATCCCCAGCGAGTGCCCGCCACCTTCGCCACCGGTGCCGGCAGCATCGTCGCCGCGAGGCCCACTGCCTGCTGTGCCATCGTTTTCTTTTTCTTGGCCATCGAATGCTCCTCTACGAGCGTTCCTATCCGACCGGTGCGACTCGTCCGACGAAGGAATCGGCACGTGGTGGCGGCCGCGTCCAGCCGCACGCGGTCCCCCTGATGCCTCCCTGTTCAGCCTGCCCAGGTTTCGTAGGTCGCCGGGGTGATCCCGTCGCTTGCGCTTAGGGCTTCCTGGATTCTTCTCGTGGGCGGGTTTTTCAGGCACCGATAAGGCAGGGGGACGGTTGACATGTGAGGAACCACGCCTGTGAGTGATGCCGCTGCTTCCGATGCGAACTCCCTGGCTGCGCGGCTTGGCTCCGCCGATCCAGGCATGCGGCAAGCGGCCGCGGAACGCCTCGCCCGCATGGGAGAGGACGCCGCGCCGGCCGCGGCTGCGCTCGTTTTCGCATGTGGCGATGCAGACGAACGGGTGCGCGAGCAGGCCGTTGCGGCGCTCGAGGATCTCGGGCCGCCCCGCGCGGACGCGATCGGCCAGCTCATCGGCCTCGTGCCCCACGCCGACCCGCTCGTCGCCTACTGGGCGACGACGCTGCTTGGGCGGGCTGGAGAGGATGCGGCGAGTGCGGTGCCGGCGTTGACTGGATGCCTGGCATCGCGGGCTGACTTGTCGGTGAGGCAACGGACGGCATGGGCCCTGGGAAAGATCGGCCCGGCGGCTGCATCAGCCCGAGAGGCACTCGGTCGGGCCGCGAATGATGCCGATCCGCGGCTGGCCCGGCTCGCGAACGAGGCACTTGCGGCGATCGGCGCATGAGGCCGCGAGACACGGAGGGGGCGATGCCCGTGCCGCATCCACGAATTCCGTCGTCTCGGCTCGCTGCCAGTACGCGATGGATCGCCGTTGTGCTGGCGATCAGTGTGATCAACGCGGCGCGGGCCGGCGACCTCGTGCCGATCCGCATCCCGGGCACCGCGGCCGCGCCGGCGGCCGACATGCCGCCGCTCGTGCCGATCGTCAGGACGCCGCCAGCACCTGCGCCAGTTGCGATCCGCTCGCTGCCCGTGACGCCCGTTGCGGTGCAACGCCCCGTGCTCCCGCTTCCTCTGCCGCCGATACTCGCGCCGGCGGCGACGGTTGTGCAGCCGCCTGTGGCTGCGGCACCGCCGCTGCCGCTCCCTGTGGCCGTCGCGCCGCCCGCACCACCAGTTGCGCCGCCTCCGCCGCAGGTGGCCGTCGCGCCGCCGATTGTTCCGCCGCCCCAGCCGCCAGCGCCCGTTGCTGTCGCTGCCCCGGCGCCGCCTCCATCTGGTAAACCGACCGATTCGATTCTCGTCGCGAGCTTCAACATCCAGGTGTTCGGCGAAGCGAAGCTCGCGAAGCCGCAGGTGGTGGACGTGCTCACGCGGGTCGTGCGGCGGTTCGATGTCGTCGCGGTGCAGGAGGTGCGGGCCAAGTCCGACAGCGTCGTGCCCACGTTCGTGAACGCCATCAATGCCGACGGCAGCCGCTACCAATACGTCATCGGGCCACGGCTTGGCCGCACGGCGAGCAAGGAGCAATACACGTTCATCTACGACTCCACCCGCATCGAGATCGACCCGTCGTCTGTGGCGACCCTGCCCAATCCCGGCGACAAGCTCCATCGTCCGCCGCTGCGGGCGCGGTTTCGTGTGCGGACGAATCCGCCCGAGGCGGGCTTCAGTTTCTGGCTCGTCGATATCCACACCGACCCCGACGAGGTGCCGCAGGAAGTGGACGCACTCGCGGATGCGTTCGTGTCGATGCGGTCGGTGATTCCCGACGAGGACGACGTGATTCTCCTCGGCGACCTCAACGCCGGCCCGCCGCAATTCGGCCGCATCAAGCAGATCCCTGGCATCAACTGGGCCGTGTCGGGCACGACCACCAACACGCGGCGATCGAAGACCTACGACAATCTGATCTTCGACCGCACCGTGACCACCGAATACACCGGCCGCTGGGGCGTACTTGATCTCCAGCAGACGTTCGGCATCCCGCTCGAGAAGGCGCTCGAGGTCTCGGACCACAACCCCGTGTGGGCCGCCTTCAGCCCCTGGGAAACGCAGCGCGTCGCCGGCCGCTGAGCCGTGGTGCTGAATCGTCGCCCCGCCGCTCCTCCCGCTCCGCGATCGGCTGCTGCCGGGGGGCCGAGCACTGAATTGAGGCAATCCGTGCGGGGGAGCGTGTGACCGCTACACTTGATGCGTCGGCCGAGTACGTAGACCGAGTACGTAGAGGAGTTCAGCGATGTCGATCATGCCGTCACGAACCATCGGGGCTCGCCGTGCGGTGATCGTCGTCTGTGCCGCACTGTGCGGCGGGGCATCACTCGCCGTACCCCCGCAGCCGGATCAGCCGGCGCCGCGGGGCGTGCTCGAGCTGCGCGGCGGGGGCTTCGTCACCGGCGAACTGGTGCCCGCCCCCGAGGCGACCGGCGGTCGCGAGACGCTGCTCTGGCAATCCCCGGTCTTCACGGCGCCATTCGAGTTTCGTCTGGCCGACGTGACGGGTGTCCGGTGTGGAACACGCCCTGACGCGGCACCGGTGCCGGCCGAGTCCTTTCGCCTACGGCTGCGCGATGGAGACGTCGTCGCCGGAGTGATCGAGGCGATTGACGCCGACACCATCACGATCGATGCTGCCGGCGGAGCCGGCCGCCAGTCGCTGCGAATCCGTCGTGACGAGGTGGAGAGCATCTCCCGGCCGGCCGAGGCGGGCAGCTCGTTCGAAGGGCCGGGGGGCCTGGCTGGCTGGACGCAGCGTCCGGCGGATACTTGGCGTGAAGAGGTGGGGCGGCTGCTGTCGTCGCAGCGCGGAGCCTCGGTCTCGCGGGATCTCGCCGCGCCGGCGCGGGCGCGATACGACATCGCGGTGTCTTGGGTGGACGCGGCGGAGTTTCGGCTGTCCCTGACGTCCACCGGAGGGGGCGATGACGACGGCTTCTGGCTGGAACTGCTACGGCCGGTGGCTGGAGAGCCGACCCTTGCGGTGGTGCGACGGCAGACCGGACGGGCCCTGCTCGAGCCGATCCCCATGGATCGAGACATCGAGTCGGTGCGGCTCTCCCTGTTCGTCGATCAGTCGCAGGGCCGGATGGCGGTCGTGCTGCCGACGGCGGCGGATCGACCCGTGGTGGACATCACGTTGGCTCGGGGAGACAAGCCCGAGCCGTTGCCGGGTGTTCGGCTCGCGGTCACGAGCGGCGGCATCTGCCTGGAGAGCCTGCGGGTGACGCCGTGGATCGCGGCCGAACCGACGCTCGAGGAGGGCGAGGGGACGACGATCGCAGTGCGGGCCGGCGCCGCGCGGAGGTGCGATCTCGAAGGCTTCGACGCCCAGGCGAAGGCGTTCGTCGTGCGCGAGGCCGGGCAGGTGGCGCGGATTCCGGTCGCCGACGTGACGGCCATCTCGCTGCCGCGGCCCGCCGCGACAGGGCCGGTGCCGCCGCCGCAGGTGCGGGCGATCGACGTCGACGGAGCTGCGGTGTCGGGCTCGCTCCTGAAGATCGATGCGGACGGCGTGTGGATTCGGCGGGCGGGCGTTACGGAGCCCATTGGCATGTCGTTCGTCCGGCTGGCGGCAATGCAGTCGCTGATGCCAGCGGCGACGGCCGCCGAGGTGGCGGGCAGGGAAGGGCGCCTGCAGGGAGCAGGCATCGCGATGCGCGGGGCGATGACGCAGGTCAACGGCCGCGTGGGCTGGCTGCCCGTCGGCAGCGTCGTGGCGGCCCCGTTCGCCGCGACCACGGTGCCGTTCTCCGGTCGGCTCGATTACGTCGCACCGCAGGCCGAGAACGAGCCGGAGGCCGTGGGCGGAATCGGCGGCATGGTGGGACGGGCCGCCGATGATGCCGGCTTCGTCGTCACGATGCTCGCGGAGGACGGTGCTGCCGCAGAGGATGGCCGCATGCAGCCGGGGGATCGGATCGTGGCGATCGCCCCGACGGAGAAGTCGCGGTTCGTGTCCGCCAAGAACCTCGATCCCGACGAGGTGACCGACCTGCTGCGGGGTCCGGTCGGCTCGCAGGTGCGGATTCAGGTGACCGATCACGCCGGCGAGAATCCGCGGCAGATCGACCTGGTGCGGAAGCGGCTGGCCATCGTCGCCGGGCCGCTCCTGCGGCAGGCCTTGCAGACACATGCGAAGCTGGCCGCTCCCCAGTCGATCGGGGATGGGGCGGCGTTTCCGGCGGTCGTCGTTCTCACGAGCGGCGAGAGCACGTCCTGCCGCGTCGTGGCGATCGACGCGGAGCGGCTGCGGCTGGTGACGCCGTTGGCCGGCAGCGACGAGCAGCCGGTCGATGTGCCGGCGGCCCTGGTGAAGGCGGTCGAACTGACGCCCTCGTCGCCGGCGCGGCCTCTCGACCGGGTGCGATTCGAGCGGCTGCTGACGATCCCCCGGATGCAGCGGTCACGCCCGCCGACCCACGTCCTGCGGATGAAGAACGGCGACTATGTCCGCGGCCGGCTCGTTGCGGTGGATGACGCGAACGTGCGGATCGAATTGCCCGGCAAGGAGCAGGTGTTTCCGCGCGAGACGGTGACGCGGGTGATCTGGTTGCATCCGGAGGAGGTCGAGCCGCGACCCAACGCGGTGGTCGCCGACACGCCGCGGCCGGACGGCCTCACGGTGACGGGCGTCTGGCCGGGGGGGCGGCGGATGCTGCTGTCGGTCGCGGCGGTCGAGGACCGCATGCTTCTGGGAACGAATCCAGCACTCGGGGCAGCCCGCATCGACACCGACACGGTGGATCGGCTGCTGTTCGGGGCCGAGGCGGAACATGCGGCAGGCCGGCGGCCCTACTCGCAGTGGACGACGCGGCCGGCTCCCGGGCCGCGGGCGCTGCAGACGCCGGAAGCAGCGCAGGGACCCGCGGGGGACTGAACCGGACTGCCGGCCGTCGTTCACCTCCGGGCCGATCCGGCCCCGCGACTCGCGTGGATCAGCGGGCGGCGGTGTACGTCGGCAGGTGGCGGTAGGGCACTTCGAGCGCGAGGAGATGCAGGGCCGTCACGTAGAGACGGCCGCCGAATGGGCCCCAGCGGTCGGGCTGCGGGCCGAGCGGATCCCAACTGCCGGACGTCGCGCCGGTCGTGTCCTGCGTGGCCGCCAGCGTGGCGACGAGACCGCGATACCAGCCGTTCCAGTCAGGGCCGCCCGTGTGCACGAGCACCTGCGAGGCGTAGTACCACAAATAGGCGTCGCGGGTCTTGTCGGTTGCGGAGCCGTAGGACGCGGGGAGCGACGTCAGCACCTTCGCCGCGGCAGTCACCCGGGGATCGGTCGGCTCCGATCCGGTGTGCAGTCGCATGACCCCGCCCACCGCCGTCATGCAGGCGGACGAGAGCCGCGACGGCCGCTGCCGGGGATTGCGGGGATTGTAGAGATAGCGGGCCGGATCGCCGGGCATGACCGCAGCGTCGAGCAGCGTGCGGACGCCCGTGATCGCCCGAGGGTCGGTGTCGAGGCCCGCGAGCGAGCCTGCCCGCAGGGCGACCAGCATCCAGCCGCTCACGGAGAGATCGGCATCGCTCCCGGGCGTGTATCGCCAGCCACCGCGGTCGGGATGCTGGGTCGCCGCGATGAACCGGCAGGCCTGCGTGGCCGCGGGCTTCACGCGGGCGTCGCCCGTCATCCCGACGGCCTCGCAGAGTGCCATCGCCGCGATGCCATGGCTGTAGAGCCAGGCGCAGCTGTTCGAAAGTTCGTCGGCCGGCACGTAGAGATCGCCGTCGGGCTTCTGCGCGGCGACGAGAAACTCGAGACCGCGGCGGACGGTGTCGCGATGCGGGCCGTCGAAGTGATCGTGCCCCGCGCCAAGAAAGCAGAGCAGCGCGAGACCGGTCGCTGCCGTCTCGCTCTCGAGCTTCGGCACGTCGGCCGCCGTGCCGCCGGCGAAGCGGCCGAGGCTCCAGCGGCCGTCGGCCTGCTGCGACCGCACGAGGAAGTCGAGGCCGCGGGCCACCACGGCATCGGCCTGATCAGCCGTCGCGGCGGCCTCGTCGCCCGGCGAGCCGGCGCGGCGGTCGGCCCGCTTGTCGGGCGCACGGCGGGCGAACGCCTCGGCCACGTCGCGGACACGCCCCTCTGCCGGCAGCGAGACGGCAGCCACGCGGTCGAGCGGCACCGCCGCCGGTCCGAGCGGAGCGGTCGCGGTAGCGTCGGCGGGCTCGGCGGCCGAGAGTTCTTCGTCGCCATCGGCGGGCAATGACGTGCCGCCGCGAATGACACCTGCTTCTGGTGCGCGGTCCGCGGTGAGTCCGCCGGCACCCCGGCCGACGGCGGCTGGAGCGAGAGCGGCAAAGCCATCGGCCACGGCTGACTGCGTGGAACCGGCGGCAGCGGCCGCGCCTGCCGCTGCGACGCCGATGCTGGGAGCGATCGCCGCGACCGAGGCATCGATGCCCGCGGTCGCTGGTGCCGCTTCCCGACCGAGCGGCGCCGCGGGGCCCGGGGCAAGCGGATCGGTGGCACTGCGACTGCCACCGACGGCCGACTCGGTGGCCGCGTCGCCGGTCTGGGCCGCGGCCGATGCGCGGCCCATCACGGGGGCTGCGAGCGGCTGCGTCGCCAGTGGGCGGGTGAGCGATCGGGCCGTGGGCTGCGGAGCTGCGGCCTCCGTGACAGTCGCCGGCGCGGCAGCGCTCGCCGCCACCTGCGCCGTGACGCCGGAGGCGACGGCTGCGGACCGAGCCGGCGCGGAACCAGCCACGGTGAGCGGCGCGACGGCGTCGGCCGAGCGCCGCGGCTGGGACGAACTCGCCAGCCGTTCGAGGAGCGCGACCTCGCGTGGCCGCGGCGCGGCGACGACGGCCGATTCCCCGTGACTGGTCGCCGCCGCGGATGCCGCCGCGGCCGGCGATGGTTGCTCCGCGGGATCGCTCACGCTGCCCACGCCGGCGATCGACGCATCGACCGGTTCACTCGGGGCCGCCACGCTACCGCGAGGGATTGCGGCGGCAGCGGTCATGTGTGCCGCGGCGGTCTGCGGCTGTGACAGCGGCACGAGCGGTGGGGCATCGGTTTCGCGACGCGAGGCCACACGCCGGTCGGCAGGCGTGGGCGCCGTGACCTTTCGCGGCGTTGATTGTGGCGGTGCGAGCCGCACATCGAGCGGCCGCTCGTGGGCCGGACGATCGGGCCGCGGCGATGCGGACACTTCGAGCCGGTAGTCGCTGCGGCGCTTCGGCTTCAGGACTTTGGCGGCTGCGGTGTCGGCGGCCTGATTGCCCTCGAGGCCGAGCCGCGTGACGGCCAGGCCGCGGGCCAGCACGAGATGCAGCGCGAGGCTCGCGACCGCGGCGGCAAGGAGCCGGCGGCGATAAGCCCATGCGGTGTCGAGGATCCCGCGGCGTGGCATGTGAGTGACTTATGGCGACGGAGCGTCGGCGGCCGACTGCACCTGGTAGTCGTCGATCCCGGCCTGCACGCAGGCGTCCATCGCCGCCACCACGAACTTGTGCAGGGCGTTTTCGTCGGCCCGCAGGATGACGGTCTGCCGGCCCGGGTTGTCGGCGGCCGACTGCTTGAGCAGTTGCCGGAGGTCGTCGAGCCGCACGGGCCTGGCGCCCGCGAAGTAGTTGCCGTCCCGGTCGATGTTGATCACGAACTCCCGCGGTCGGCTCGTGAGCGGCTTCGCGGCGCTCGCCTGCGGCAGCATGACTTCGATCGACCGGTCGTCCTCGTCGAGTTTGCTGGCGACGAGAAAGAAGATCATGAGGAGGAAGACGATGTCGATCATCGGCGTCATTTCGAGACCGCCGGCGAATCGCCCCTTGTTGATCGTGACGCTCACGGGCGGGCCGTCCCCGCCGGCTCGGCCGCCAGCTGCTCGGGGGTGACACGGCCCTTGCCTTCGTATCGCTCGAGGCAGGGCAGGACGTCATCGACGACCGCATCGACGTCACGGAACCCGCGCAGAATCCGCCCTTCAAGCCAGTGGGCGATCATCGCCGCAGGGATCGCCACGCAGAGGCCCGCGAACGTCGTGATGAGCGCCACGTAGATGCCCTGGGCCAGCTCGGCAGCGCGATTGGCGCCCGCGTCGAGCGTGGCGGTCGTGTAGAAGGCGAGGATCATGCCCTGCACGGTGCCGAGCAGGCCGAGCAGCGGCGTGACCGTGACGGCCAACGCGATCGGCCGAATGTTGGCGTAGAGCCGCGAGGCCTCACGGTCTTTCACCACCTCGGCGGCCCGCTCGATCTCGGGGATCGGTCGGCCGAGCTTCTCGAGCATCGCGGTGAGCACGTCGGCGAGGGCCGAGGGAAACTGCTGGCAGAGCCGGTAGGCCTTCCGGGGATCGAACGGCCCCGGCTTCACGAGAGCCGTGATCCCGTCGCGGAGTTTCCGGGGCACGAACCGCGACCGCCGCAGGGCCACGAGCCGTTCCAGGCCGAACGTCACGACGACGAGCGACATCGCCACGATTGGCCACATCAGGAGGCCGCCCGCGAGGAATAGTTGCCACAGGGTTTGGACGCGTTCGTAGCCGTTCACTGGGAATTGTCTCCTGATGGCTTGCCGGTTCCGGCCGGTGAGCCAAGCGAGTCGAGCCGCTTACGAGCCGCCGGCACATGCTCGGACGTGGGATAACGGTCGATGAGTTCCGCATACAGCTTCCGCGCCTGGTCGGGCTGGCCGAGCACCTCGAAGCAGCGGGCCGCCTCGAACGTGGCCTGCGCCTGCCAGGGATGGAACACCGCCGGCGCGGCCTGCTCGCCGAAGCCGTAGGCCGTCTTGAAGAACGCCTTGATCGCCTCCTTGTGCCGCCCCTGCTCGAAGAGCACCTCCCCTTCCATGAGCCGGGCCCGCGCGGCGAGGTCGGTTCGCGGTCCATCCGCCACGCCGCGGTAGCCGGCGAGTGCCTCGTCAAGCTTGCCGAGATTCTGGCGGGCCCAGGCGGCGGCGTAGCGGCCCTGCGCGGCCTGCGGCGATTGCGGCGAGGCAGCCAGGAACGTCTCGGCGATCGCGAGCGATTCGGCCCACTTCTCCTGCGCGGCGGCCGCCTCGGCGGCGCGGATGAACGTCGCGTCTCGGAGTGCCGCCGACGACAGGCTCGCGGTGTCGGCGAGCGCCTTGGCGAAGGCCTGTTCCGCCTCGGCGGCGCGGCCGAGGGCGAGGAGCGAGCCGCCGAGCATTGCCTGCCCGTCAGGGGCGAAGGCTCCCGCTGGCGCGTCGGCGAGCTGGGCGGCGAAGGCCTGCGCGGCTGCGGCATGGTCGCCGCGCATCACGTGGGTCCAGCCCAGCTTGTGGCGGGCCTGCTCGCGGACGATCGCCGAACGGCCGCCAGCCTTGCCCGCCGCGGCGATCGCCGCCGCATAGGCCGTCGCGGCATCGTCCCATTTCTTCTCCTCCCACCGCGCCTCGCCCACTTCGAGCCAGGCCTCGGAGGCATACCGGCTCGTGGGATGCTTCGCCACGAGCGACGCGAACGTGGCAGCGGCCTCGGGCCGCTTACCGTCGAGCGTCTGCACGACGCCGAGCTCGAAGAGGGCGCGATCAGCAGCGGTGAACTGTGGATGCTCACGGAGCAGGTTCGAAAAGGCGGCACCGGCCTGGGCATACTTTTTCTCACCCGCGAGGCAGAGCCCTTCGAGCAGCCGCGCCTCCGCCGCCGCGGCAGCGTCGATCTCAAGCTTCCGCTCGCGGACGGCAGCGAGCAGCCGTTGCGCGTCGGTGAGGCCACCGGCGAAATCGCCCGTTCGCTGGCGGGCGTCGCTCCGGGCCACGAGCGCGGAGGCGAGGGCCGCCGACTGCGGATGCTCGTCGATCACGGCGGTCCAGGCTGCGATGGCTTCCGGCAGCTGCTTCTGCGCCTCGTGGCTCCAGCCCGTGGCGAGCAACGCCCATGCGGCCCGTGGCCCCTGTGGCGCCGCCTTCACGCACGCCGTGAACGCTTCGACGGCCGCGGCGTGCTTCGCCGCATCCTGGCGCAACTGACCCACGCGATACCAGGCCATGTCGGCATGAGGACCGGAGGGATGGTCGGCAATGAGTTTCTCGGCGAGCGCGAGCGCCGCGGGCCGGTCGCCTGCGTCGCGGAGGGCCCGCACGGCGAGCAGGAGCCAGTCGGGCCGGCGGTCGGACTGCGGATGCGATGCTGCCAGCTGCTGATAGGCCTGCGCCGCATCGGCATGCTTGCCGAGCGCGAGCAGGGCATCGGCCCGATCGGTGGCGAGGTCGAGGAGCGTGTCGGCCGCGATGTCGGTGCGGCCCTTGGCGGCTGCGAGCGCCTGGCTCGCGCGATCGGCCGCGGGCTGCGGCCGCTTCGAGTCGAGGTCGAGCCTGGCGAGGCGGTGGGCGGCGTCGAAGGCCTCGGGGCCCTGTCCTGCGGCGGCCTTTTTCAGGAGCGGCCGCGCATCGTCGGGGCGGCCGGCCTCGAGCCAGGCCCGGCCGGCGGCGAGCGTGGCACGCGTCGCGAGTGGCGACGCCTGATGCTTCGCCGCGAGCTGCGAGAAGGCCTCCGCCGCGGGTGCCCACTGCTTTTGGTTCCAGCGCGCCGTGCCGAGCCGGTCGAGCGCCTCGGCCTGTCGCGGGCCGGCGTTCGCGGCCACCGGCTCCAGAAATGTCTCGGCGGCCGCGGGCTGACCAGCAGCAATCGCGAGATCGGCTCGCCAGATTGCCACGTCGGCTGACAACGGATGCTGCGGAAAATCCTTCGCGAACCGCGCGAGCGTGGCGGCGGCCTCCGTCTTCTTGCCGGCCTGGGCCTCGCCCACGCCGAGCGCATAAAGCGCGTCGGGCAGCCGGGATGACGTGGGGTGTTCGCGCACGAATCGCTGCCAGGCCGCGATCGCCTCGTCGCGCCTGCCGGCCTGCCAGAGTCCCTCGCCGAGGAGAGAGAGTGCGTCGCCGGCCTGCGGATGCGTCGGGGCAGCGGCGACGAATTCACCGAGTGTCGCGGCCGCGTCGGCCCACTGCTTCTGCTTGATCCGGCAGAGGCCGAGGTAGTAGCGGGCGTTCGCGGCGAGCGGATCCTGCGGGTGGGCGGCGATGAACGCCTGCCATTCCTCGGCGGCCAGTTCCCAGGCCTCGCGATTCTGCAGGGCCGCGGCAGCCGCGTAGGCGGTCTTCGCTGCGTCGCTCGACGGAGGCGGATCGGCCGCCCGCGCGGCTGCTGCCACGAAGAGGAGACACCCGCAGAGCAGGCCGGCGGGCAGACCGCGGAATCGGGCGCAGGCGGGCATCGGGCAGACCTCCACGATCCGCAATGTACCGGCTGGCGGAGCCCAACGCGATAATGATTGGCGGAGGTGTGCGGCATGCTCGTGCGGAAACGACTCACGATCACGGGCATCGTGCAGGGCGTGGGATTTCGGCCGTTCATCTGGCGGCGGGCAACGGCGCTCGGACTCTCGGGCTGGGTGGAGAACGAGTCGGGGGGCGTGATCGCCGAGGTGCAGGGGGAGGACGACACCGTGGCGGCGTTCATCGCCGGACTCGCCGCCGCCGCGCCACCACTGGCCGTCGTCGAGCAGGTCGCGAGCGAGGAACGATCGCCGGCCGCCCCTGAAGCCGGGTTCGCGATCCGAGCGAGCGCCGCCCGGCCCGGCCGGATCACACCGCTGCCGCCCGACATCGCCACCTGTGACGCCTGCCGCGCCGAAGTGGCCGATCCCGCCGACCGGCGGCACGGCTATCCCTTCACGAACTGCACCGACTGCGGCCCCCGCTACACGATCATCACTGACCTGCCCTACGACCGGACGGCGACGACGATGCGGCCGTTCGAGATGTGCGCGGCCTGCGCGGCGGAGTACCACGACCCGGCCAGTCGCCGATTTCACGCGCAGCCCAACGCCTGCCCGGCGTGTGGGCCGACGGTCTGGCTCTGCCCGAGCGACGCCGTGGCCGTCGAGCGGGCGGCGGCGCGGCTCGTGGGCCATGCCGCGATCGAGGCGGCCCGCGATCTGCTCCGCGGCGGCGAGATTCTCGCGGTGAAGGGCCTGGGGGGCTTTCATCTGGCCTGCGATGCGACGAACCCGGCGGCCGTCGCCCGGCTGCGGGATCGCAAGCGGCGGGTCGGCAAGCCGCTCGCGGTGATGGTGGCCGACGTCGCCGCGGCCCGGGCGGTTGCGGAGGTCGGGGCCGACGAGGCGGAGCTGCTCGCGAGTCGCGAGCGGCCGATCGTGCTGCTGCGTCCCAAGGACGCCGCTGCACAGGGGGACGCACTGGCTCGGGCCGTTTCGCCAGGCAACGACTTCATCGGCGTGCTGCTGCCGTATACGCCGCTGCACGAGCTGCTCTGTCACGGCATGCCGCCGCTCGTGATGACGTCGGGCAACCTGAGCGAGGAGCCGATCGTGCACGACAACGAGACCGCGGCCTGGGTGCTCGCCCCGCTCGCCGATGCGCTGCTGCTCCACGACCGTGGCATTCACCTGGCCTGCGACGACTCGGTGGTGCGGCCGATGGCCGGGGGCGTCGTGCCGATTCGGAGGTCGCGGGGCCATGCGCCGCTGCCGATCGCACTGGGCGGGATGGGTCCGAACGTGCTGGCGGTCGGTGGGGAACTCAAGGCCGCACTCTGCATCGCCCGCGACGACCAGGCCTTCCTGAGCCAGCACCTCGGCGACGTGGGCAACCTGGAGACGCTCGACGCGCTTGCCCACACGGCCGAGCACCTGCTGCGGCTGTTTCGCGTCGAGCCTGCGGCGGTCGTGGCCGATCTTCACCCGGGCTATCTGTCCACCGATTGGGCTCGGCGATTCGCCGCCGAGCGGGGCATCCCGCTCGTGCAGGTGCAGCACCACGAGGCCCACGTGATGGCCCTGCGGGCCGAGGCACGGATCGACGCGGCCGCGCCGCTGATCGGCGTGTGCTTCGACGGCACGGGATACGGAGCGGGCGAGCCGGCTCAGATATGGGGATGCGAGTTTTTCAGCGGGCCGGCCGGCGGCATGCGGCGGGCCGCCCATCTCGAGCCGTTTCCGCTGCCCGGCGGCGATGCGAGCCTGCGCGAGCCCTGGCGGGTGGCGGTCGCGCTGATGCATGCGGCGGAAATTCCGTGGGACGAGCGGCTGCCCCCCGTGGCAGCGGCCCGCGGGCTCGACGTCCTGCGGCGGCAGCTGGAGCGACGGATCAACTGCGTGCCGACGACGAGCATGGGGCGGATTTTCGATGCCGTGGCATCGCTCGTCGGCGTGCGGCACGACATCTCCTACGAGGCCGAGGCGGCGCTGAATCTGGAGGCGCTGGCTGCGCGGGGCGACATGCCCGCCCGGTATGCCTTCGGTGTGGTCGATGGAGCGTTGCCGTTGCGGATCGACTGGCGGCCGGTGATCGCCGCGATCGCCGCCGACGTGCTCGCGGGGGTGTCGCCCGGCGGGATCGCGGCCGGCTTTCATGCCGCGGTGGCGGCGATGATCGTGGAGGTGTGTGGGCGGCTGCGCGAGGCCGGCGCCGGCGACACGGTGGGGCTCACGGGGGGCGTGTTCCAGAACACGGTGCTCACGGAAGGGGCGGCCGCGGGGCTGGCCGCGGCCGGGTTTCGGGTCGTGCTGCATCGACTCGTGCCGCCGAACGACGGCGGCCTCGCCCTCGGTCAGGCGGTGTTGGGGCGGATGCGGCGATCGGGCGTCACTCCCTGACGGGCGGTTCGATCGCCTGCCGGTTCAGGGTACGCTGTGCGGATGCACGGCATGTCCATCTCACCCGCAGTCGCCGCCGCGATCGCCGCGCGACGGCCGGTCGTGGCGCTCGAGACGACGCTCATCACGCACGGGCTGCCGCAGCCCGACGGCCTGCAGGTCGCCGGCGAACTCGAGCGGATCGTCGGCGCCCGTGGCGCTCTGCCCGCGACGATCGGCATCCTCGACGGCGTGGTGCGCGTCGGCATGACGCGAGTCGAACTCGAACGTCTCGCAGAGTCGCCCGGCGTGGCGAAGGCGAACCCCAGCACCATCGCGGCCGTCGTGGCGGCGGGCGGATGCGGCTCGACGACGGTGGCGGCCACGCTGTTGGCGGCCGACCGCGCGGGAATTCGGGTGTTCGCGACGGGCGGCATCGGCGGCGTGCACAGGCGGGCCGAGGTCACGGGCGATGTCTCGTCGGACCTTGTCGCGCTGGCCCGGCACCGTGTCGCCGTCGTCACCGCCGGGGCCAAGGCCGTGCTCGACCTGCCGCGAACCGTGGAGCTGCTCGAGACGCTCGGCGTGCCCGTGCTCGGGCTCGGCACCGACGAGTTTCCGGCGTTCTACCGCCGGGCAAGCGGCCTGCGTGTCGATCGCCGGTGCGACTCGATCGCTGAAATCGCCGCCACGATTCGGGCCCACTTCGAGATCGGTCCGCCCACGGGTGTGGTGGTCGCCAATCCGGTGCCGCTGGCCGATGAGATGCCGCAGCCGATGTACGAGTCGGCGCTCGCGGCCGCACTCGCAGCCGCCGACGAGGCGGGCGTTCAGGGGCGGGACGTGACGCCCTTCCTGCTCGAACGGATGCGGGCGGCGACCGGCGGTGCGAGCGTTGCCGTGAATCGGGCGCTGCTGGCGAGCAACGCCGCCGTCGCGGCCGAGATCGCCGTGGCGCTGGCCGCGTCGTAATCACGACGACCGTAGGCCCGGCACTCCGTGACGGGCTGTTTGCACTGCCCGTTGCGGAGCAACGGGCCTACGGGGGCGGGCCTACGTCCGTCAGTTCCGTGCGGCGGGCGGCCAGGTAGGCGAGCCAGTCGTCGAGGCCGGCGCCGGTCTTCGCGGAGGTCTCGATGATGCGGATGCCGGGCCGAACGGCCTCGATGTTGGCTCGCGCGGTCGCCCGATCGAAGTCGCATGCCGTCGCGAGATCGAGCTTGGTGAGGGCGGCCACGTCGCAGGTGGTAAAGAGGCCCGGGTACTTGAGCGGCTTGTCCTCGCCCTCCGTGACCGAAAGCAGGCCGAGCCGCACCGATTCACCGAGATCCCAGCTCGTCGGGCAGACGAGATTCCCCACGTTCTCGATGAACAGGTAGTGAAGGTCGGCAAGTCGCCAGCCGTCGAGGTGCCGCAGCACCATGTCGGCCTCCAGGTGGCACAGGCCGTGGGTCATGATCTGCCGCACCGGCGCGCCGCTCTCGGCGAGCCGGCGGGCGTCGTTGTCGGTCTCGAGATCGCCGACGATGGCGGCGACCGGCTCGCCGCGGTCGAGCAGCCGCGCGAGTGTTTTCTCGAGCAGCGCCGTCTTGCCCGTGCCGGGGCTCGACACCAGGTTGACCACGAGCACGCCCGCGTCTTGGAACGTGCGGCGCATGTCACGAGCCAACTCGTCGTTCTTCTTGAGGATCCTCGTGCGCACGTCGAGGATGCGGGGTGCGATCATGAGCTGGCCGTCTCCGTCGTCTCGAGTTCGAGCGAGTCGAGGTCGAGCTCCTGGCCCGCGCGGATGTCGCCGCTGGGGGTGCCGCAGACGGGGCAGGCGAAATGCTGGATGCCGGGCAGTGTCCGCTCCACGGCGCATGTGGGACACCAGACCGTCACCGGCACCTCGACGACGTGCAGCACGGCGGCCTCCACAGGCGTGCCCGCGCGGACGATGTCAAAGCTGAACCGCAGGGCCTCCTGGTGCACGCAGGCCAGGCGGCCGATGCGGAGCGTGACGGCCGTGACGCGGTCGCCGGCCGCGGCCCGGCAGTGCTCGGTTGCGAGTTCCACCACCCGGCTGGCGATCGAGAGTTCGTGCATCGGTGGATCCCGTCACGGCACCGTGTCGCGTCACCGACCACTCTACGCATGGCGTCCAATGCCACCGGGCTTCCGCGGTGGAATTCCCATTTGGGAGGCGGCCCGCGTAGAGTTCCGCCAGTCGCACGCAGGCGACGTCTGCCGGGGTGGCATGAGGCACGGGAGCTCGGACTGTGCCGCAGCGAGGCGCTTGGAAGAGGTCGCCCATGTCCACCGAGATCGTCCCGTTCGAAACCGTCGCCCTGGCCGCCACGGCGGTCTCCGTCGGCGCGATCCACACCCTGCTCGGCCCTGATCACTACGTGCCCTTCGCCGCGATGTCGCACGCGGGCGGCTGGTCTGCGGCCAAGACGCTGCGGGTGACGGTGGCCTGCGGCATCGGGCACGTGGCTGGCTCCGTCGCGATCGGACTGGTCGGCCTGGCGATCGGCGTGGCACTGCTGAAGCTGCAGTTCGTCGAGGCGATCCGGGGCGACGTGGCCGGCTGGATGCTCGTGGCGTTCGGGGCGGCCTATCTGGGGTGGGGAATCGTCGCGGCAGTGCGACTGCACGGCCGTGCACACGAAACCGCGGATGCCGTTCCAGCCGCCGGCGTCTGGGCACCCTGGCTCCTGTTCCTCGTGTTCGTGTTCGGTCCCTGCGAGCCGCTGATCCCCCTGCTCATCTACCCGGCGGCGCAGGCAAACGGCTTCGCAGTGGTGGCGGTTGTGGCGGCGTTCGCCGCGGCCACGGTGGGCACGATGGTGGGGGCGGTGTTGGCGATGCGGTACGGCGCGGCGGCGGCGCGGGTGCCGCGGCTCGAACGGTTTTCTCACGCACTGGCCGGCCTGGCGATCCTCGCGTGTGGCCTGCTCGTGAAGCTGGGGTTGTGAGGACCTGAGCATGGTGGCCCCGCAGGATGACCACGAGACACCGGCCCGCACGCTCGTGATCGGCTGCGGCAACCTGCTCAGGGGCGACGATGCTGCAGGGCCAGTGCTCATCCGCCGCCTGAGGGACCGGAGGACGCATCCCGGCGTCGACTGTGTTGACGCGGGCACCGGTGGCGTCGACGTGGTGGCCCTGATGCGCGGTCGTGACCACGTGGTCCTCGTCGATGCCTGTTGCAGCGGGGGCGAGACGGGCGCGATCTACGAGGTGCCAGGGGAGGAACTGGAGCGAGTGCTGCCGCCTGAAGGGATCAACCTGCATGCGGTGCGATGGGATCACGCGCTTGCCCTTGGCCACTGGCTCCTGAAGAAGGAGTATCCACGACGTGTGACGGTGTTTCTAGTCGAGGCGAAAGCGTTCGAGCCAGGGGCGGGGCTCTCGCCGTCCGTGGACCGGGCGGTGGACGAGCTTGTGGATGTGGTGTCGGAAGCGATTGCGGGATGATCCCAAGCAGTGGAGGAAGGTGAGCGATGTGTCTGGCCGTGCCAGGACAGGTCGAGGCGATCCGCGACGAGAACGGTGTGCGGATGGGCCGCGTGAACTTCGGCGGCGTCGTGAAAGATGTTTGCCTCGCCTATCTGCCCGACGTCGCCGTGGGCGACTACACGATCGTGCACGTCGGCTTCGCATTGAGCCGGATCGACGAGTGTTCAGCCCGTGAAACGCTCCGCACGTTCATCGAGTTGGGCCTGCTCGACGAGGAGCTCGCCGAGTTACGGGCGACCGACTCGATCGCGAAAGACCTGACGCCGTGAAACACCTCACTGAATACCGGGATGCCGCGACTGCACGGCGTCTGACGGCCGAGATCGGCCGGAGCGTGAGTCGCCGCTGGGCGATCATGGAGGTGTGCGGCGGCCAGACGCACTCGATCATCCGCAACGGGATAGACGAGATCCTGCCCGCCGAGGTGGAACTGATCCACGGCCCCGGCTGCCCTGTCTGTGTGACGCCAGTGGAGACGATCGACCGGGCGCTGGCGATCGCGCGGCGGCCCGAGGTGATCTTCTGCTCGTTCGGCGACATGCTCCGCGTGCCCGGCTCGCACGACGATCTGTTTCGCGTGAAGGCGGCAGGGGGCGACGTGCGGGTGGTCTACTCGCCGCTCGACGCCGTGGCGATCGCCCGGTCGCATCCCGATCGTGAGGTCGTGTTTCTGGCGATCGGCTTCGAGACGACGGCGCCGGCCAATGCCATGGCCGTGAAGGTGGCGCGGGCCGCGGGCCTACGGAACTTTTCACTGCTCGTGTCGCACGTGCTCGTGCCGCCGGCGCTCGAGGCGATCATGCAGAGCCCCGGCAATCGCGTGCAGGCATTTCTGGCCGCGGGGCACGTCTGCAGCGTGATGGGCACCTGGCAGTATCCACCGGTCGCGGCTCGATTCGGCGTGCCGATCGTGGTGACGGGCTTCGAACCGCTCGATCTCCTGGACGGGATTCGCCGCGCGGTCGTGCAGCTGGAGGCGGGCCGGGCCGAGTTGGACAACGCCTACTCGCGAGTCGTCACGGAGCGGGGCAACGAGGCGGCTCAGGCGGTGCTCACGGAGGTGTTCGAGCCGGTCGATCGTGCGTGGCGGGGCATCGGCACGATTCCGGCCAGCGGCTGGCGGCTGGCCCGCGGGTATCGCGAGTTCGATGCGGAGGAGCGATTCGCAGTGGCCGAGATTCACGCGGCGGAGTCGCCGCTCTGCCGGGCTGGGGATGTGCTCAAGGGGGCGCTCAAGCCGAACCAGTGCCCGGCGTTCGGCCGCCAGTGCACGCCGCGAACGCCTCTTGGCGCGACGATGGTGTCGGGTGAAGGCACCTGTGCGGCCTACTTCAACGCCGGGAGGTTTCACGATGGCTCTCCGCCACATGCAAGCCCCCAGGCGCAAGCCGGGGATCATGTGGGGCGAATATGAACATGAACTCCTCGCTCGCGTCTTCGGTAGTCGCAGTCGCCGATTTCTTACGCGCGGCCTGCCCGGCACCACTGCGGGGCGGAGAGTGCGTCGTGCTCGGCCACGGCGGGGGCGGGCAGCTCTCGCGGGAGCTTGTCGAGGGGCTGTTCGTGCCGGCGTTCGGCAGCCCCACGCTCGCGCGACTCGGAGATTCGAGCGTGCTCGACCTGAACGGCGCGGTCGCAACCGGCGGCCGGCTCGCGTTCTCGACCGACTCCTACGTGGTGCGGCCGCTTTTCTTCCCCGGGGGCTCGATCGGCGATCTCGCCGTGAACGGCACGGTGAACGACCTGGCGATGAGCGGGGCTCGGCCGGTCGCGTTGAGCGCTGCGTTCATCATCGAAGAGGGGTTTGCGATCGGGGAACTGACGAGGGTGGTCGAGGCCATGGCGGCGGCGGCACGACGGGCCGGCGTGGAGATCGTGACGGGCGACACGAAGGTGGTGGAGCGGGGGCGCGGCGACGGCTGCTACGTCAACACCGCGGGGATCGGCGTCGTGCCGGCGGGCATCGCGCTCGGCCCCGAGGGGATCCGGCCGGGGGACGCCGTGCTCGTGAGCGGCACGCTCGCGGATCACGGCATGGCGATCATGAGCGTTCGCGAGGGGCTGGGGTTCGAGGCGGAAATCGCGAGCGACACCGCCCCGCTGCATGACCTGGTGGCCACCCTGCTCGCCGTCTGCCCGAACGTGCGCATGCTCCGAGATCCGACTCGCGGCGGCGTGGCCACGAGCCTCAACGAGATCGCGGGGCAGGCCCGGCTCGGCATCGAGATCGACGAGGGGGGGGTTCCGGTGGCACCGGCGGTGGCCAGCGCGTGCGAGATCCTCGGGCTCGATCCGCTGCTCGTTGCCAACGAGGGGAAGTTCGTGGCGATCGTGCCGGGGCAAGCTGCGGAGGCGGCGCTGGCAGCGCTCCGGACGCATGAACATGGGCGACGGGCGGCGGTGCTGGGGCGGGTGGTGGCTCGGCATCCGGGCAGGGTGGTGATGCGAACGGCGATCGGTGGCAGCCGCGTGATTCCGATGCCGATCGGCGAGCAACTGCCCAGGATTTGTTGAACTGCCGGCGCCTACAATCCGATCGAATTGGTACAGTTTGCCACGCGGCGTCGTTCACGGGCTCGTTTTCACTCACAGAGGTGACCTTTATGGCCAAGGCTTCCGTCGATGGTTTCGATCTCAAGACGATTCGGGCGATGCTGACCGCCGCCGAGCGGAAAGTGTTCGACTCAAGCATCGGCAAGGAGATCGCCGCGGCGGGCCGAGCGGAGCTGCAGGCGGCGATCGGCCATGCCCGCACGCTCCGCGACAAGTGGCGTGACCTCTATGCCCAGCAGACGCGGACCACGAAGCGGATGCCGAAGGCCGGCACGGGTGCCAACGACCGGAGCCGGGAGAAGTCGGAACTGTTCGCGGGGGCGCTCGAGCGGCTGGAGGCCCGGCTCGCCGAGGTCGGCACGGTCGTGAAGGCGGCGGCGAAGAAGGCCACGAAGGCGGCAACGGCTGCGACCAAGGCGGCCAAGAAGGCCGTGGCCACACCGGCTGCGAAGAATGGAGCCGGCCTGAAGGCGGCCCGCTCGACGCCGAAGAAGGTGCGGACGGCGGCCCACCGCGCGACGCGGGCCGGCGTGAAGGCCGAGCTCAAGCAGGTGGCGGCGAAGAAGACGAGCAGGCGGTAGGGCGGGGCGACCGCACGTCGTAGTCCGCACACTCTGGCCGTCGTACGCGCATTCGGCCCGTAGTCCGCACACTCCGTGTGTGGTTTGGGGCGTGAAGGCCGGCGGGCCGGGCTACTCGTCCGGAGGTTCGCATGCCCAAAAAAATAGCACAGCCCTGTGGTGCTTTGACAGTTGGCCACATGCGGAGCATGTGGACTACGGCGCAAGTTCGAGGGCGACGGCGGGGATTGCCTCGTCGTCGCTCTCGGCTGTTTCGCTCTCCCACGGCGGGGCGGCAGGTGTCGTGTCGACCTCACCGGCCTTCAGGCGGCCGGCCACATGGCCGGCTGCGAGGGTGCCCGCGTACACCGGGAGGGCGATCGGCGCGCTGAAGAGACTCGCCGCGTTGCCGCCCAGATACGTGCCGTAGGCTGGGTAGAGAATGCGGTAGCTTTCCTGCGCAAGTTGCGGGTCTTCCTGCTGCTGCACATAGGCGAGGGCATCACCCGTGGCGATCGCCTCCGGCCACAGGTCGCCGAAAGGCAGGGCCGTCACGAAGGCATAGGTGCCGGGCCAGTCACGCCGCGTGAAGTCCTTGGCGTGAGCCCCTTCGTGGAGGGCGATCGCCGGCACGTCACTGTAGAGGTGCACCGTGGCCGTCCACGGGTTGTAGCGGTCGCCGCCGAAGAGCCTGCCCGGGAAGATCGCCTCGCCCGCCACCGAAAGGGCGCCGAACGTGTAGCGGTAGCCCCAGCCGACGGTCGTGTTCTTCCGCAGCCGCCGCCAGTCGTCGAGCGGGGCATATTGATTGATCCTCACCTTCACGTGCTCGAGGTCGTTGTCGGCGAGATAGCGACGGATCGCGCCCTCGGTACGGGGCGACACCGCATGGTTGTCCACCCGGCGGTCCCAGAGGAGGAGCTTTCCTGGAATGCCGAACACCCAGCCGAGGCCGTCGAGGATCGGCCGCTTCGTGCCCCGCTCGATCTGACTGCCGCGGGTGGCTTCCACGAGTTCATCGGCCACGTTGCGGCGGTCGACCGCGATCTCCTTGGGCTCGAACGGCCCGGCCGCTGCCGGAGGCAGCAGCGCGGCATGGAGCGTGAGCCAGGCGACGGCGATAACGAGCAGGTGGCGGGTGCGACAGGGCATGAGCAGGACGCTCCCTGAAACCGGGGTCTTGCAGATCACACGGGAAATACCAGCCCTGGCCGCGGCCGGGCAAGGTCTGGCTGGGCGGTGCAGCCGGCCGATTGCTACCCAAACCGTGCGGCCATCCCCTACACTCCCCGCTTTGCCGGGCCAGCCTGGCTTTCTCGCTCAGTTTCAGAAAGGAACGCGCATGGGACTTTTCAAGGAATTCCGCGACTTTGCGATGAAGGGCAACGTGATCGACCTCGCCGTCGGTGTGGTGATCGGTGCCGCCTTCGGCAAGATTATCGGGTCGCTCGTGTCGAACATCATCATGCCGCCGCTCAACCTGCTCACGAGCCGTTACGGCGTGAACTTCAGCGACCTCGCCTACCGAATCCGCACCAACGCGCCGAAGCTGAATGCCGACGGCACGAAGGTGCTCGAGGACGGCAAGGAAGTGCTCGTCTTCCAGGACTATCCGATCCTCAACTACGGGCCGTTCATCCAGTCGGTGGTCGATTTTCTGCTCGTCGCCGCCGCGCTGTTCCTGGTCATCAAACTCATGAACACCGCCAAGGCGAAGTTCGAGGAGAAGAAGGCCGAGGAAGCTCCCCCGACGCCGGAAGATGTCCTCTTGCTGCGGGAGATCCGCGACTCGCTGTCGAAGCGGTAGGCCAGTTTCGGCTTGACTGCAGGCGAATAATGTCTTGAAGCACAATCCGCGCATGGACGGGCGCGCCTCCGAGGAGCCCCGTCCATGGCGGATGCGATCGCGGTGCATGCCGTCGTGCCCAACATGCCTGACTACGAGCAGGCGTGTCGGCGGTTCTCGTGGGCCGAGGCACGGCGGCAACTCGATGGGCTGCCGGCCGGTCGCGGGCTGAACATCGCCCACGAGTGCGTCGATCGGCATGTGACCGCCGGCCGCGGCGGGAAGACGGCACTCGTGAGCCTGACGCAGTCGGGCCTGCGGCGGAAGGTCACGTTCGCCGCGCTCAAGCGCGACTCCAACCGCTTTGCCAACGTGCTCGTGGGGCTGGGGATTCAGCCTGGCGACCGCGTGTTTGCGATCGCGGGGCGGATTCCCGAGCTGATCGTGGCGGCGCTCGGCACGCTCAAGGCCCGGGGCGTGTTCGCGCCGCTCTTCTCGGCCTTCGGCCCGGAGCCACTCGCGGCCCGGATCGCGATCGGCCGCCCACGTGTGATCGTCATTACCCAGAGCCTCCACCGCCAGAAGCTCGCCGCCATCCTGGCGGCCTGCCCGAGCGTCGAGCATGTGATCGTGATTCGCGACGAGGACGAGCCGCTGCCCCCCGGCGTGGTCAGCTACGAGACGGCGGTCGGCGCGGCGTCGCCGGCGTTTCAGATCGGGCCGACGAGCCCCGACGACGCGGCACTCCTCCACTTCACGAGCGGCACGACCGGGAGGCCCAAAGGTGCCCTCCATGTGCACGAGGCAGTCGTGGCCCACCATGCCACGGGTCGCCTCGCCCTCGACCTCCATCCCGACGACGTCTTCTGGTGCACGGCCGATCCCGGCTGGGTGACCGGCACCTCCTACGGCATCGTCGCGCCGCTCGCCTGCGGCGTGACGAGCGTGCTCGACGAAGGGGATTTTGATGCCGTCCGCTGGTATCGGATCCTCGCCGCCGAAGGGGTGAGCGTGTGGTACACGGCGCCGACCGCGATCCGGATGATGATGCGGCTCGGCGCGGATGCGGCGCGGCAGTTCGACACGAGCCGGCTGCGGTTCCTCGCCAGCGTGGGCGAGCCACTCGCCGCCGAGGCTGTGGCCTGGGGGAGCAAGGCGTTCGGCCTGCCGTTCCACGACAACTGGTGGCAGACCGAGACCGGCGGGATCATGATCGCCAACTATCTCTCGCAGGAGATTCGTCCCGGCTCGATGGGCCGGCCCCTGCCGGGCATCGAGGCAGCGGTCGTGGAGCGGACGGCTGCGGGGCGGGTGCGGGAGTTGCCGCCCGGAGAGCAGGGCGAGATCGCGCTGAGGCCTGGCTGGCCGTCGATGTTTCGCGAATACATCGGCGACCCTGACCGCTACCGGGCCTGCTTTGTCGACGGCTGGTATCTCACCGGCGACCTCGCCCGCCGCGACGAGGACGGCTACTTCTGGTTCGTGGGCCGCAAGGACGACGTCATCAAGACATCCGGCCACCTCGTGGGGCCGTTCGAGGTCGAGAGCGTACTGCTCGAGCACGAGGCGGTGGCCGAGGCCGGTGTGATCGGCAAGCCGGATCCGGCGGCCTACGAGATCGTCAAGGCATTTGTTGCGGTGAAGCCGGGTTTCACGGGTGACGACGCCCTCAGGCGGAGCATCCTTGGATACGCGCGGAAGCGGCTCGGGGCCGTCGTCGCGCCGAAGGAGATCGAGTTCGTGGCCGATCTGCCACGCACCCGCAGCGGGAAGATCATGCGGCGGCTGCTCAAGGCCCGCGAACTGGGCCTGCCGGAAGGGGATCTCTCGGCGCTCGAGACGACGCCACCGACCGCAGGGGCACGGTCATGATCGATCCCGATCACGCCCTCGCGCTCCTGCGACAGATGCTTCTCATTCGGCGGTTCGAGGAGCGAAGCGCCGAGGAATACCAGCAGGGCACCATCCACGGCTTTCTCCACCTCGCGATCGGCCAGGAGGCCGTGGCCGTCGGCGCGGCTGCGGCGCTTGGTCGCGACGACCGCGTGGTGGCGGCCTACCGGGAGCATGGCCACGCCCTCGCCCGCGGCACGAGCCCTGCCGCCGTGATGGCGGAGATGTTCGGCAAGGCGACCGGCTGCAGCCGGGGCCGCGGCGGTTCGATGCACCTCTTCGACGTCGCCCACGGCCTCTACGGCGGCAACGCGATCGTGGCCGGCGGGCTGCCGCTGGCCTGCGGCCTCGCGCTCGCGGACCGGATGCAGAAGCGGCCGGCAGTGACGGCCTGCTTTTTCGGCGATGGCGCCGTGTGACCTGCCCCCACTGATGGAACCAGTTTCTATCACCAGGGTTGCCCTGCCAAGGGATCGCCCCTGTCCGCTTGCTGAGGCGTAGCCGAAGCAAGCGGACAGGGGCGGCGCGACTCCGGGGCCGGGGGCCGGTACCCCAGTGAGCTGTGCGGTCGGACCGTGTTGTAGGCCTTCCGCCAGCGTTCGATCAGCACCTTGGCCTCAAGCAGGGTGTCGAACACCTCGCGGGCCAAGAGCTCGTCCCGCAGTTTCCCAT
>Ga0315906_10000965_pt1 | contig 43799 bp, 56 predicted proteins | sample LakEriMetagenome_4_FD_203526 | JGI IMG/M metagenome (GOLD analysis project Ga0315906, IMG submission 203526) | Freshwater fungal communities from buoy surface, Lake Erie, Ohio, United States - Buoy 2 MA122 | ecosystem: Environmental > Aquatic > Freshwater > Lake > Lake biofilm | place: USA...
TAAAACACAAATCATTATTAGTTTCTAATAAAATGATTAATGATATTAAAAATAAGAATATTGATTTATCCACTATTCCTAGAATAGTTATTAGCAAGAAATCTTATTTTGCCAAATTATTACATAAAAAAAATATAAATGAGGCAATTTTACTAAAAGATTTAAATAATCTTTTCAAATAATTAGAAGACAATGAAAAATCGTTATTATTTAATTGAACCAATTGATATTGATGGAGATAAAAATCCTGATGGTTTTTTAGTATCTCAATATAGAATTGATAAAAAAGGTAATAAAATTTTTCTTAAAAATAGATATGTTACCTATAAACTCTTTAAAGAAAAAATTAAATCAAAAACTGGCGGAAAAAATAATGTAAAAAATATTCCTCCACAATCTAATGTAGTATATGTAAATGAAAAAGGCTATAATGCAAATATGAATACTAAATTTTATCCTAATCATAATCAACCTTACAGATCTAATTCACAAGAATATCACTATAATCATCAAAATCCTTATAATCCTCATCAAAATCCTTATAATCCCCATCAAAATCCTTATAATCCTCAAAATCCTTATAATCAGCCACAAGTTATGGTAAGAGATAATAATAGTTTTGGTGGTAATTTAATGAGTGGTGTAGGACTTGGTTTAGGGTTTTCATTTGGCAGTAATGTTATGAATGAATTTTTTAATTAATTTAAAGCTTAATTAAAACTGTATTCATAATTATGTTATATTCTAATTCTTTTTACATTGATTATCTTTTGACTATAAAAGATGATGAAATAGATTATTTTAATAAAAATGAAATCAATTCAATTTTTGTGAAATATATGAATAAAGAAATTACAAAAGATTTTTTGTTAAATAAACATTCAGAAAGAAATGAATTATTTATAGATTGGTTTCATCTTCATAATTATCAAAATTATTTAAAGAATTAAGAATTATTTAAATCAATGTTATATACAATTCAAGATGATATGCCAAATCGAAATAAAATGATTTTGGGAACATCGTCATTCTGGATTTTAAATACTGTTTATTATTTCTATCTTAAAAAGCAATACTTTCAATCATTTTTATTATCATCTATTGCCATTGCTTCGCCCATCTTTTGGTATAATTATGAAATCAATTCAACAGCTCATTACTTTGACTTTTATTTATCACTAATTACTTTTATTTATACCATCACTAGATATTATAACTACATATCAATTTATGATATTATTATTTTACTTAAATTTTATTTTCTAAGTATGTATTTAACTATTCACAAAGAATATGAATTTCAATTATATGCACATCTATTATTTCGATGTTATTTCTATAAAATCCTCTATTTAGCTATTAATGAAGATGGCTTTGATTATCGTCTTTATTATGAAATGAGCAAATACATTATTAATAATCTGTTCTTAATTTCTTTTACAGAAGATGATAATTATAATCTTATTTCATATGGGCTGTATTCATCTCAAACAATTATTGTTCTATTTATTTAGAACTTTCAAATAAAAATGATTTTATTTTTTCTTTATCAACCAAAAGCGCAAAAAATGGCTGATGAAATTACTGATATTGTCATTGAAACCAATGATATGAGCAAATATTTTACAGATGGGCAAAAAATACGACATACTTTTGATTATGATAAAACATGGCTTGGAACATTCGATTTATCAAACAATGGCATTCGTTATGATGATAATATTTATAAATCATTCGGCTCGTTTGCATTAGATCATTATAAAAATGAGGTAATCTCTTGCGGCATTTTCAGCTATTCAAACGGATGCTATTGCGAAATCAATGGAAAATGGGTCCAGATCAACTACATCTACGAGCTATTGGCTTAAGGATAATTTGGCAGTCTCCTTAAATCAAAGAGAACAAAGAAAAATTGATTTAATTTATTTTTGTTCTTTTCATCAATATCATTAATAATGACAGATGGATATATATATTGTTTTTCAAATCCATCAATGCCCGGTATTCTTAAGATTGGTATGACGGAAAGATCACCAGAAATAAGATTGAAAGAAGCAAATAAGGCTGATACTTGGAAACCGCCAACACCTTATAAAATTGAATTGGCTAAAAAAGTAATTAACCCAAAACAAAAAGAAACAACACTTCATTCATTATTATCAAAATATGCAAACAGAACTAATCCCAAACGAGAATTTTTCCAGATTTCAATTCAAGAAATTAAAATATTCTTTGATTTAATTGATGGTGAATTATGGATTAATGATAAAGAAGAAATTAAAGAAGAAGTTAAAGAAGAAATTAAAGAAGAAATTAAAGAAGAAATTAAAGAAGAAGTTAAAGAAGAAATTAAAGAAGAAGTTAAAGAAGAAGTTAAAGAAGAAGTTAAAGAAGAAGTTAAAGAAGAAGTTAAAGAAGAAGTTAAAGAAGAATTAAAAATAGAAAGAATAAAAATTTTAAATAATTCATATGAAATATTAGATAAATATGAATTAGATGATACTATAAATCATAAACAATTATTAAAATTATTAATTGAAATAATTAATGATAATACAGATATTGAATTTAATATATTTTATTATGAACGTTTAAAAATTTATTATAATTCTTTAATTATTAATCTTTATAATAATAAAAAATATTTAAAAAATTATAATACTCCAGATGATTTTATTAATAGTAGATCAAATATATATAATCATAATTATAATACTCCAGATGATTTTATTAATAGTATGTCAAATATATTTAATCATAATTATGATTCAAAATTTTATAAAAAATTAACATCTTATATTCAAGATTTATTAAAAATAGGAAAATCTACAGCAATTAAGAAAAATTTATGAAATAAGTATATTGGAGAACAAATAAAGATATCAAAATGTTTATTATGTAATAATACTGATATTACGCAATTATCTTTTTATTATGGGTATATTATAGAAGAAAATAAACTTTTAAGTATAAAGCCAAGTTGCTTAAATTGTAATTTAAAATAAGGAAAAAAAATATGCATGATAAACAATCAATTTAAAGACATTGCCAATTAATTCTTAAATAAAAATTGATTTTATTTCTTCTTTTTATATTTTCATAATAATGTCTAGAGAATATTATGAAATTGTTTATTCTAAATATCAAATATTGAATAATAATTATTCTATTATCAATTATGAACGATTGCAATTATTAAAACTCTTATTAGATATTATTTATCGCAAAACAGATGCAGAATTTGATTTATATTATTATAATTATATTTCATCCTTTAAATTTGAAAAATACTATGATAGAAAAAATATGTTAGAAGGATATTGTAAAAATATATTTGCCGATCCTAAAGATTTTATTGTAAAAACAACTTATCATTATTTCAATGAATTGTATTATAAAAATCTAACTGCTTTTATTAAAACTCAAAACCCCAAAGAAGAAATCAAAGAAGAAATCAAAGAACCTAAAAAAAAGAAAATGCCTATTTCTGCAGCCCTTAAACGAAAAGTATGGAATACGCATATTGGCGAAGAGATAGGGAAATTTAAATGCTTATGCTGCAATGATACTGATATTACGCAATTATCTTTTCATTGTGGGCATATTATAGCAGAAGCCAATGGAGGTGAAACAACTGTTTCTAATTTAAAGCCAATTTGCCCACACTGTAATTCAAGTATGGGAAGAAAAAATATGAATGATTTTATTAAATTACTTAAATAATTATGGATGAAATTATATTGTCTTTTGATAATAGAGAAGAAGATTTTAAAGCAATTATTAAAAAGAATTATAATAAATATTATGAAAAATTATTAAACAGTGATTATATAACCTTAATTCTTTATAAATAAAGATTATTTTTTATAATAATAAATAATGAAATATTTTAATTCTCAACTAGGAAATAATGAAGAAACTTCAAATATTGGCAAATTATGGTCTGTTGATGAAAATAATGAATTATATAAAGAAGTTGAAAACAATAAAAATTATTCTCAAATTGCAGCCATTCATAAAAGAACTGAAAAAGCTATTATATTGAGAGTAATTAGTCATATTATTTATCCTAAATATAAAAATAATGAAATGACACTTGATCAATTATCATTTGAATATAATATTGAAAAAGATTTAATTGAAAAAAATATTGCTAAATATGAAAATCAACCAAAAGAACCAAAAGAACCAAAAAAACCTAAAGAACAACAAACAAACATTGATAAAATATTGACTGATCTAGATAATCGATTATTGAGATTAGAGCAGAAAATTGATTATATCATTTCATCGTTTCTTCCTGAGATGAAATGAAATAAAAATTGATTATTTCTTTTTTTATATTTATTTATGAGGTGTTTAACAAATAATGATGATGTCAAAAAATATATTATCAAAATTATTGAAGATTTCTTTATTAACAATAATAAAAAGATAATGAAAGCAAAACAATCAAAAACAATTAGTTATACATTTGATGAAAGGAATGTTTATACCATTATTTATATTTAAGAAATTATAAAGATTTTTTATTATTATTATTATGGATGTTATGCATATGCATAAAATAATGGGGTTTGGTTGTTTGGCTCATTATGGTGTTAGGTTTTATTGGAAGTTTAAATATGGTTCCATGTTTTTTGGTCCTAATGATATATCCCCCCTCATTCATCTTGGATTATCATTATCTTCATTTCTTTTTAAAGTTCCCACACTAAGATTATCAAGTAAAGCCATTATTTGGAAAGAACTCCAATTACATAATATTATCTTTACATCTCGTTCTGTTATGATGATGTATCATTCCATGTTATTTAAAGAACTTAATTATCTTTATTATTTTGTTCGTTTAGGTATTGTTGGATTACATCATTATTTAGCAGATGTTATATCTGATAGATATCAAAATAATGACAAGACTACAACACGAGATATTCCACATAATATTGATAATAAAATTATAATTGATGCTAATAAAAAATTTTATGCAATTTCTCAAATAGCTGCAACATCAACTCTATTAATTAGCTCAAATCCTGATAATGGATTTGTTATTATGTTTCCAATCCAATTCTCAACATTCTTAATGACTTTAGTTCGAAAAGGATTTATCTCAAATAATCAATGGCATATTTTTTACAGTCTTTCTTTAGCTCTTCCATATATCATAAATTATAATATGATATCTGTCAATAATAATAAATTATATATAAATATTTTTCATATAATCTTGAGATTACTGTTAAGAACAAATAAATTCTTTAATTTTGCAATGGTTACAATTTTATATAAATTTGTTAACTTTTCCTTTTAATTTTGAAAAAAAATGAAAGTCTCTTATTTTTTTACTATTCATCGTCTAAAAATGTCGATGGACTACGAATATAACTTCGTTGACGAAGATATTATGGCTATTGATGACAAGGAAAATGAAGACAATAACAATGACAACGATAATGATGTCAAGAACGATGACAATGACAACGACAACGGCGATGACGATGATTGTATTATTGTTGGAGTTACTTCTATTTCTCAAAAGCCACCGACGAAAACTAAATACAAGAAGAAATATGTATCATCTACCCTAAAAAGACTTGTTTGGAATAAATGGATTGGTGAAGAAGTTGGAAAAGCCAAATGTTGCTGCTGCAATACAACTGACATTGTTCAAATGTCATTTCATGCCGGGCACATTGTAGCCGAAATCAACGGAGGCAAAACAGCAATTTCAAATCTGATGCCAATCTGCCAAAATTGCAATTCTAGTATGGGGCGAATGAATTTATATGACTTCAAGGCAACTTTAAAATAAAAATTGCCAAAAAAATAATAAAAAGAAGAAATTCTTTTTGTTATTTCATAATTTTAATATAATAATTGCCTTTTTCATATCCACTCTCAATTATTTTAAATTCAGGTTTTAATCTCATAATCTCATTTTCGATATCTCCATTAGAATATATATTATAATATCTATAATAAATTTCTCCTGTTTTTATTGAAGTCCATTTGACTAAATTTGATTTTCTTTTGAAATTAGACGCATTCTTATTTATATTATTGGGTTGCTCTTGTGCCCATACTTCTATTAAACCTATTCCTCCTATCTTTAAAATTCTATGCATTTCATCCAATGTTCTTTTTCTATCTTCATCATTTGTTAAATGATGATATGAAGCAATACTTATAAAACCATCAAAACAATTATCTGGATATGGAATGTCTGTCATTGCTGCTTTCGTTACATCAAAACCCTTTTTTTTGCATATTTCTACAAGGTTTATTGAAATATCAATTCCTTTCATAATAATATCATTTCTATAATTCATATATTTCCCATTTCCACAACCAATATCAAGAACCATAGAACCGTTTTTAAATTCATTCAAAAAAGATATTACACATCTCCACAAACTAACTCTTGTTTTATCAAATTCATCAGCTATCTTATCATAAAATATTTCTATTTTGGTTATTGTCATTATTATTGTCATTTCATCTTAAATACTATATGATCGTTTTAATTTGCAAGGATATTTATAGTTACTTTTCTTAAATATTTCTGATTTTGATGTTAATATCATTTCATTTCTTGTAAATAATTTTTTTAATTTGTTTTTAATTTCAATTTCTTTTTTTAGTTTATTATTTAAATTTAATATTACATATTTCTTATCATTTAATTCTAGATTGTTTTTAATATTTTGAATGACTTCTTTTTTTAAATAACAAATTATTTCATTTTTCTTATTAATTTCATTACTAATTTTGAACATTTCATAAATTAAGATTAATGAAATTAATATAGATATTGCTAATATTATCATAATATTTATAAGATTATAATATTTTCAAATCGTTGCAACTAAAATATTTTTTGATAGATGTCTTTTTTATACCTTCTCTTAATATTTCAGATTTATTTAAAAATAAACTTTGCTTTTTATGATTAGTCTTATTTATTTGATTAATCTTATTTAATTGTTCTTCTATTTTCTTTGATTGATGTTTTAATTTATTATTTAAACATAAATTTTTATATTTTTCATTTGATAACTCTATGTAATTATTATTATTGCGCATCAATTCCATTTTGAGATAGTCAATTATTTTATTGTCATTTATAAGTTTATTCATTTTATTCCTGATATTGTTATAAAAAATAATAGTTATTGCAAAAGAAATTAAAGAATTGACAATCATATAGAAGATAACAACCATTTTTTAAATATCTCATATATTTTAATCTCTAAATAGATATTTAAAAATTGATTTTTATTATTATCGTTATTATTATCATGATGAAATTATTAGATTGGATTGATCCTGATAAATTGATTAATGAAGGATTATCTCGTAATCCAAATGCTATTGATTATTTAAAAGCAAATCCACATAAAATTTCTTGGGGTTATTTGTGTACTAATCCAAATGCAATTGACATTATTAATGAAAATAGAGATAAAATTCAATGGGGGTTTCTTTCTAGTAATCCAAGTGCCATAGAAATTTTAAAAGAAAATATTGATAAAGTTAATTGGGCTATATTATCAACAAATTCTAATGCTATTCCTATTCTTGAAGAAAATATTGATAAAATTGATTGGCTGATGTTATGTATTAACCCTGCCGCCATTCCATTATTAAAAAAATATCCTGATAAAATTGAATGGATAAGCCTTTCTTTTAATGTAAATGCTATCAAACTTTTAAAAGAAAATACGAATAAAATTAATTGGCATATTTTATCTGAAAATGAAAAAGCTATTCAACTTTTAAAAGAAAATTTTGATAAAATAAATTGGAGTTATTTATCCAGAAATCCTTCTGCTATTTCATTATTAAAAGAAAATTTTGATAAAATCAATTGGTATTCATTGTGCTATAATCCAAATGCTATTGAACTTTTAAATAATAATATAAATATCTTAATGGAATTGAGTGACAATAATTCAATTCCTTCCTTATCTTCAAATCCAAACGCAATTTCTATTTTAAAAAAACATCAAAATTTTATTCAATGGTATAGCTTTTCCGAAAACTCTTCAATTTTTAAATATGATTATGAAATGATGAAAAATAGTAATCTTGAATTTAAAGAAGAGATTATTGCGGCTGCCCTACATCCAAAAAGAATTTTCAATTTAATTTCAAAATATGGTGAAGATGAAATTTATGATATTTATTTTGACGATTAAATAATTTGTTTTAATTTATAAGTAAATTAAAAATAAACTGATTGTTTTGTTTTATTAAAATCATTATGCAATCTAGCAAAATGAACAGCGACCCTGCTACTATTCGAAACGCAATAAATAATATCAGCGAAATTATCAAAATAATGAAGGAAAACAAACTTCGTGAAACGTTTGATTTTGAGGAAAAACCAATTGTCATAGAACTATCTTCAGACAGTTGGACGAGACAACAGCGATTTCCTGATAAAATTAATTGGGGTCCTCTCACTCCCGTCGTTACTTATGATAGGACCGATAACATCGGCTAAAGTTCTGTTGTAAAGATTGTAAAAAAAAGGCAAAAATTATTTTTGTCTTTTTTTGGTCTTTAGGTCTTTTGATTATATTTGATTTATAAATAAAACAAAAATATAAAAATATGATTTTATTACTTTATTTGAAGTAATTATCAAAAATGAAGCTACTTGACTGGATTAATGCTGAAAAACTTATGATGCAATCTTTATGCCTGAATGAGAATGGTGTTTCATATCTTACTGAAAATTTCAAAAAGATAGATTACGAACTCCTTTCCGTCAATTCAAATGCCTCCCATATTCTTCAAAAGAATGTGGAGAAGGTTAATTGGTGTCTATTGTCTAGAAATCCAAATGCGATGTCTATTCTTATGGCTCATCCGCATAAAATTGATTGGCACGAGTTTTCAAGTAATTATAATGCAGTCGAGTATCTCAAAGAAAATCCCAATAAGATTGATTGGAGTTATCTTTGCTTAAATACAAATCCTGAGGCAATGAAGCTTCTTGCAGCAAATCCCGACAAAATTGATTGGGTTCATCTATCATCAAATCCTAGTGCCGTTCCTTTATTGGAAGCCAACTTAGATAAGGTTAATTGGCTTAAGTTTTCAAAAAACCCAAATGCCGTTCACATCTTTGAAAAGAACTTGAATAAAGTTCATTGGCTTACGATATCCAATAATCCAAATGCTATGCATATTATTGAAGCTAATTTGGATAAAATATGCTGGGGTCTATTGTCAGAAAATCCAAACGCCATTCATATTCTTGAAAAGAATTTGGAAAAGGTTGATTGGTATCGTCTCTCATGCAATCCAAAAGCATTAGAGATATTGATGAAACATCAAACAAAAATTTGTTGGTATAGCTTATCTAAAAATCCGGCAATCTTTGTGAATGATTATGATTATGATCAACTTAAAAATTCAAATGTCGAATTTAAAGAAGAGATTGTTGCAATGGCTCTTAATCCCTTTAGGATCAACAACCTGATGCTCAAATATGGTCGTGATGTCGTCTATGACATTTATTTCACCTAATTGAAAAAGCATCATAAAAATACAAAAATAGATAAAAATTGATTTATTTTTGTATTTGAGATAATTATAATATGAATGTTATTTCAGACAATCCATTAATCAAAATAATGTATTCTATTCATTATAATCTAAATAATACGATGATTAATCCTTATGATTTTAAAAATCATTATAATCATAATAATCATGATAATGATGATGATGACATAACTTCAAAAAACCCTAATGATGATTGTGATTATTTTTATGAATATTCAAGAAATCCTTAGAAAAATTGATTTTTTATTTTTTTGATATTTAATTGTTGTTAAATGACAATTTCATTTAAATTATTAGATTGGATTGATATTCATAAATTGGATTGGAGTGCATTATCTGAAAATCCAAATGCAATTTCTATTTTAGAAGCCAATAAAGATAAAATTGATTGGAAATTATTATCAAGTAATCCAAATGCAATTTCTATTTTAGAAGCCAATAAAGATAAAATTGATTGGAATTATTTATTTCGTAATCCAAATGCAATTTCTATTTTAGAAGCCAATCAAGATAAAATTGATTGGAATTATTTATCGCGTAATGAAAATGCCGTTTCTTTATTCAAAGAAAATTTAGATAAAATTAATTGGAATTCATTATCTAGTAATAAAAATGCTATTTCTATTTTAGAAGCCAATAAAGATAAAATTAATTGGAATTATTTATCGCGTAATGAAAATGCCATTTCTTTATTAAAAGAAAATCAAGATAAAATTAATTGGCATTCATTATCTGGTAATGAAAATGCTATTTCTATTTTAGAAGCCAATCAAGATAAAATTAATTGGAATATATTATCGCGTAATGAAAATGCTATTTCTTTATTCAAAGAAAATTTAGATAAAATTAATTGGGATTGGTTGTCAAATAATGAAAATGCTGTTTCTTTATTAAAAGCCAATCAAGATAAAATTAATTGGGATTGGTTGTCTGGTAATTCAAATGCCATTTCTTTATTAGAACAAAACCAAGATAAAATTGATTGGTCTTTATTGTCAAGAAATAAAAATGCAATTTCTTTATTAGAACAAAATAAAGATAAAATTAATTGGATGTTATTATCTACAAACCCTTCAATATTTCAATTGGATTATAAAAAGATGGCTAAAAATAATGAACCTTTTCTTGAAGAGTTAAATGAAACTGTATTTAATCCTGATAGAATAGCTAGATTGTCTAAATTATATGATTTTAATTTTAAAGATTGGGTTGATATGATGCAATAAAAGAAAAATTGATTTTTTATTTTTTTGATATTTAATTGTTCTTTATGACATTTATTTCATTTAAATTATTAGATTGGATTGATGAAAGTTTATTATATAATTTTAATTTATCTAAAAATCCAAATGCTGTTGAATATTTAAAGAAAAATCAACATCGCATTAATTGGGCTGCATTATCCACCAATCCAAATGCAATAAAATTATTGAAATTATATCCATATCGTATTGATTGGTGTGCATTATCTCAAAATCCTGGCGCTATTTCTATGTTAAAAAAAAATAGAAGTAAAATTTCTTGGCAAAATTTGCGATTAAATCCCAATCCAGACGCAATATCAATATTGAAAAAAGATAAATCATCTAACATTATTCCAATTCAGTTTTTAATGGATGACTGGTATTCTTTATCATCTAATCCAAATGCCATTTCTATCTTAAAAGCCAATCCCGATAAAATCAATTGGTCGCAATTGTCCTTAAATCCAAATGCCATTTCTATCTTAAAAGCCAATACCGATAAAATCAATTGGTCGCAATTGTCCTTAAATCCAAATGCCATTTCTATCTTAAAAGCCAACCCAAATAAAATCAATTGGTATTATTTATCCAAAAATCCAAATGCTATTTCATTATTAAAAGAAAATTACGATAAAATTGATTGGATGTCTTTTTCTCTCAATCCTTCAATTTTCACATATGATTATGAAAAAATGAAAAAAATAAAAGCTGATTTAAATGAAGAAGTAGTTGCAATGGCTTTACATCCCAAAAGAATTTTCAAATTGATTGATCAATATGGAGAAGAAGAAATTTATAATATTTATTTTGATGATTAAGATTATCATTGTTATTGTCATTGTGATTGTCAATCCTCAAAATAGATATTATAAATTTCGTCTTCACCGTATTTTGAGATTAAATCAAAAATTCTTTTAGGATGAAGAGCTTTTGCAATGACCTCTTCATTTAAATCGGCTTTTGTTATTTTCATTTTTTCATAATCATAAGTAAATATAGATGGATTTGATGATAATAAAAACCAATCAATCTTATCTTTATTTTCTTTTAAAAGAGACATGGCATTTTTATTAGTTGATAAATATTTCCAATTAATTTTATCTTGATTTTTTTCCAAAAGAGAAATGGCATTTTCATTGCATGATAAATAAGACCAGTTGATTTTATCAGGATTGGCTTTTAAGATAGAAATGGCATTTGGATTTAAGGACAAATAAGACCAATTGATTTTATCTGGATTGGCTTTTAGGATGGAAAGGGCATTTTTATTTCGTGATAAATATTCCCAATTTATTTCATCAAGATTATTTTCTAAAAATGATATTGCTTTTTCATTAAATGAAAAATAATCCCAATTTATCTTTTTGAAATTTGATATTAATAATCCTATTGCCCCTGCATTTTTTGATAATAGATACCAATTGATTTTATCCTGATTTTCTTCTAACAATGAAATAGCATTTGTATTTGTAGAAATTGCCAACCAATCAATCTTATCTTTATTTTCTTTTAACATTGATATCGCGTCGTCACTCGTATTTGAACATAAATAATACCAACATATTTTATCTGGAATATTTGTTTTTATAAATTCAATTGCATTGCTATTCTTTGATAATGCAAAATCATATATATTATCCTCATCAATCCAATCTAATAATTTATATGGTATCATTCATTATTTCATAATTAAAGATTATTTTTTATATGAAAAAACCAAAAAACTATTCTTCATCAAAATAGCATCGGTAAATTTCATCTTCTCCATATAATTCCATTAACCTCAAAAGTCTTTTTGGGTGAAGAGCTTTTATTACGATCTCTTCCCCCAGATCTTTAAAATTGGATTTGATAAGATTATAATCATATGTAAAGATACCAGGATTTTGTGCAAACTTATCCCAATCAATTTTATCTTGATTTTCCTTTAAAAGTTCAATAGCATTAGGATTAATAGATAAATCATACCAACTGATTTTATCTTTGTTTTTTTCCAATAATGAAATTGCATTCTCATTTTGAGACAATGCATACCAATTAATTTTATTCAAATTCTTTTTGATAAGATTAATAGCATTGGGATTTAAACATAATATTTCCCACATTATTTTCTTTGGATTAGCTTCAAGAAACGAAACCGCATTTTTATTTTCAGCAAGTGATATCCAATCGATTTTATTACGATTTGCAATTAAAAGTTCCATCGCATTCTCATTTTGTGCTAATATACTCCAACATATTTTATGCGGATTGGCTTTCAATAGAGAAATGGCGTTTGTATTGCCAGATAACCTAAACCAATTGATTTTATGGGGATTAGCCATTAAAAGTTCCATTGCATTTGGATTTTCTGATAAATTAGTCCAATTAATCATTTTTGGATTAGCTTCTAATAGAGAAATGGCATTTGGATTTTCTGATAAAAAATCCCAATCAATCAAATGTGGATTTTCTTTTAGATATTCAACTGCATTTAGATTTAACGATAAGATATCAAAATTAATCTTATTGGGATCAATCCAATCTCTTAATTTCGTCTGAAAATAAGGCATCTTCGATAATAAAAACAAAAATTATAAAAATCATTTTTATTTATTTTTATTTTTAATATTCATCAAAATAAATATTATACACTTCGTCTTCTCCAATTTCTTCAATCAACCTGAAAATTCTTTTGGGGTGCAATGCTTTGGCTATTGCTTCCTCATTTAAATCTGCTTTAGTCTTTCGCATCATCTCATAATTATATCCGAAAATTGAAGGGTTTTTTGATACTATCACATTCCAATCAATTTTATCTTGATTTGCCTTTAAAAGCGAAATTGCATTCGGATTTTTACATAATGCACTCCAGTTAATTTTATATGGATTGGCTTCTAAAAGAGAAATGGCATTTGGATTGGTTGATAATTCATACCAATGAATTTTATCAAAATTGGCTTCCAATAATGCAATTGCATTTTTATTTAAAGAAAGCATGCACCAATTAATTTTAGTTGGATTTTCCTTCAAAAGATCGATTGCATTTTCATTCCGCGACAATAAAGTCCAATCAATCATTTCAGGATTGGCTTTTAATAGTGGAATTGCAGATGGATTTAATGAAAGCATAGACCAATTAATATTATATGGATTTTGCTCCAATAATTCAATTGCACCAGGAGAATTATTTTTTGATAGATGATACCAATTAATATTATCCGGATATTTTTTAAGAAGAGGAATTGCATTTGGATTTATTGACAATGAACTCCAGTTGATTTTTTCAACATTAGCTTCGAGAATAGAAATCGCATTTGGATTGGCTGATAATTTAAACCAGTCAATTTCATTTTGATTATTCTTCAATAATGAAATAGCATTCGGATTAGATGATAAATAATACCAATCAATTCTATCAATGTTGTTTTCCAACAATGAAACCGCATTCGGGTTTTCACATAAATATGACCAATTGATTTTACTATAATTAATCCAATCTAAAAGCTGCATTATCTTTTATAATAAAAACAAAAACAAAAATAAATCATTTTTATTTATTTTTATTTTTAATATTTATCAAAATAAATCTCGTCTTTCTGAAACTATTCTTCATCAAAATAGCATTGATAAACCTCCTCTTCTCCATACAATTCCATCAACTTTAAAATTCGCTTTGGATGTAGAGCTTTCATTATTATCTCTTCCCCCAAATCTTTAAAATTTGATTTGATCAGGTTATAATCATAGGTGAAAATCGCAGGGTTTTCTGCTAAATTATACCAATAAATTTTATCCTGATTTTGTTTGAGAAGCTCAATCGCCATTGGATTTGGATTTTTAGACAAAGAACGCCAATCAATTTTATTTCTATTTTCAAGTAGAATGGAAAGAGCATTTTCATTTTGAGATAATACAAACCAATTTGCTTTATCCAAATTTTTTTTGATGAGATTAATCGCATTACGATTTCTTGATAATATCTGCCACTGTATCTTATCTTCATTTTCTTCCAAATAAGAGATAGCGTTTTCATTTTCTTCAATCACGCCCCAATAAATCTTTTCCGGATTTGCCATTAAAAGTTCCATAGCATTTGGATTTTCACATAATATGCGCCAATTAATTTTCTTTGGATTAGCTTTTAAAAGAGAAATCGCATTTGGATTTGATGATAAATGAAACCAATTGATTTTCTTCCTATTAGCTTTTAAAAGCTCAATCGCATTTGGATTTTCGGAAAAATTATTCCAATTAATCAAATGTGGGTTTTCTTTTAATAGCTCAATCGCATTTGGATTTTCTGATAAGAAATTCCAATAAATTAATTTTGGGTTCTCTTTTAAGAACTCAATTGCATTTGGATTTAATGACAAGCCTTCGTAACAAATCTTAGTTGGATCAATCCAATCTCTCAATTTAGTCTGAAAATAGGGCATTTTTCAATAATAAGAACAAAAAAAGGAAAAAATCATTTTTATTTCTTTTTATTAATAATATTCATCAAAATAAATATCATAAACTAGATCTTCCCCATATTCTTCAATTAATCTGAAAATCCTTTTTGGATGCAATGCTTTCGCTATTACATCTTCATGTAAATCTGCTTTTGTTGTTTTCATTATATCATAATCATATCGAAAGATAGAAGGATTTGTCATTAAATTATTCCAATCAATTTTATCTTTATTGGCTTCTAAAAGAGAAATGGCATTTGGATTTTTAGATAATGTTCTCCAATTGATTTTATTTTGATGTCCTTCTAAAAGAGAAATGGCGTTTGGATTTGAAGAAATTTGATACCATCCAATTTTATCTAAATTATTATTGAAAAGATGAATTGCATTTTCATTCAAAGATAATAAATCCCAATCAATTTTATCTTGATTTTCTTCTAAAAGAGAAATCGCATTTCGATTTTCTGATATGAAATACCAATCAATTTTATTTTGGTTATTTTCTAATAATGAAATTGCACATGGATTTAATGAAAGCACAAACCATGTTATTTTATCCAGGTTCTTTTCTAATAATGAAATAGCATAAGATGAATAATTTTCACATAAAGATTTCCAATCAATTTTATCTTCATTTTCTTTTAATATCTCTTCCGCATTTGCATTTTTTGATAATAAGCACCAATTGATTTTATCAAAATTGGCTTTTAAAAGTGAAATAGCATTTGGATTTAAAGACAATTGATCCCAATTAATTTTATCGGGGTTGGCTTCTAAAAGAGAAATGGCATTTGGATTGGCTGATAAATAAAACCAATCAATTTTATCTAAATTAGCTTTGAGAAACTCAACAGCATTTGGGTTATCAGACAAATATGACCAATTGATTTTATCATAATCAATCCAATCTAAAAGCTTCATCATCATTTTTAAAGATAACAATAATGAAAACAAAAAAAGAAAAAATCATTTTTATTTATTTTTATTTTCAATAATCATCAAAATAAATATCATAAATTTCATCTTCCCCATATTCTTCAATTAATCTGAAAATCCTTTTGGGGTGTAATGCTTTGGCTATTACTTCTTCATTTAAATCTGCTTTTGTTGTTTTCATTGTCTCATAATCATAATCATTAACAAAGATAGAAGGGTTTGTCATTAAAATGTTCCAATCAATTTTATCTTTATTAGCTTCTAAAATAGAAATAGCATTTGGATTTTTAGATAATGCTCTCCAATTAATTTTATCTTGATTGGCTTGCAATAATGAAATTGCATTTTCATTGTTAGATAATGCTTTCAAATTAATTTTATCTTGATTTTTTTTTATAATTGAAATTACACTTGGATTAACTGATAATATAGTCCAATTAATTTTATCTAAATTATTTTTGATTAAGTTTGCTGCATTTGGATTTAATGAAAGATATGTCCAATTTATTTTATGTTGGTTCTTTTCTAATAATGAAATTGCACCAGGATTTTCAGATAAAAATGACCAATAAATATTATCTGGATTGGCTTCTAAAAGAGAAATTGCATTTGGATTTCTTGATAAATTAAGCCAATCAATCTTATCATAATTAGCTTCTAAAATAGAAATAGCATTTGGATTTTTTGATAAAGAATACCAATTAATCTTATTTAAGTTTGTTTCTAATAATGAAATGGCATTTGGATTTGATGATAAACCACACCAATCAATCTTATCATAATTTGCTTCTAATAATGGAATGGCGTTTGGATTTTTCGAAAAATAATACCAATTAATCTTATCAAAATTCTCTTCCAATAATTTAATAGCATTTGGATTTAAGGAAAGATATGACCAATAAATTTTATCTTTATCAATCCAATCTAAAAGCTTCATCATTTTTATAGATAACAATAATGAAAACAAAAAAGAAAGAAAGAAATCATTTTTTATCAATCTTCATCAAAATAAATATTATAAATCTCATCTTCCCCATATTCTTCAATTAATCTAAAAATCCTTTTGGGGTGTAATGCTTTGGCTATTGCTTCCTCATTTAAATCTGTTTTTGTTGTTTTCATTGTCTCGTAATCATAAACAAAGATAGAAGGATTTGCCATCAATATATCCCACACAATTTTATCTTTATTGGCTTCTAAAATAGAAATGGCATTTGGATTTTTAGATAATGAAAACCAATTAATTTTATCTGGATTAGCTTCTAATAATGAAATAGCATTTGGATTACATGACAACATATTCCATCTTACTTTATTTAAATTTGCTTTGATTAAATTCATGGCATTTGGATTTAATGTTAAATAATCCCAATTTATTTTATCTGGATTAGCTTCTAATAATGAAATGGCATTTGGATTGCTTGAAAGATTAATCCAATCTATTTTATCTAAATTTTCTTTGATAATAGAAATTGCATTAGGATTAAATGATAACATAAACCAATCTATTTTATCTGGATTTTCTTTCAAAAGAGAAATGGCATTTGGATTTTTTGATAATGTATGCCAATTAATCTTATCTGGATAAGCTTTTAAAAGAGAAATGGCATTTGGATTTTTTGACAATTCACACCAAACAATTTTATCTGGATTGGCTTCCAATAAAGAAATAGCATTTGGATTTGATGATAAATTATACCAATTAATCTTATCAAAATTCTTTTCCAACAATGAAATAGCATTAGGATTATTTGATAAATAAGACCAATTTATCTTATAATTATTAATCCAATCTAAAAGCTTCATCATCATTTTTATTTAAAAAAAAAGAAAGAAATCATTTTTTATCAATCTTCATCAAAATAAATATTATAAATCTCTTCTTCCCCATATTCTGCAATTAATCTGAAAATTCTTTTGGGGTGTAATGCCATTGCTATTACTTCATCATTTAAATCAGCTTTTGTTTTTTTCATATTTTCATAATCATATGTGAAAATAGAAGGATTAGACATTAATAAATCCCAAATAATTTTATAATTATGACAATAATCATAATTATTATTATCATTAGTCATTAATTTTTTTATAAGATCCATTCCATTCGTATTTCTGCATAATGCCAGTAAATTTACTTTATCAATATTCTTTTCTAATAATGAAATTGCGCTGGGATTTAATGATAAGAAATCCCAATCTATTTTATCTGGGTTGGCTTCTAAAATAGAAATCGCATTCTCATTTTTTGATAATAATGCCCAATATATCATATCAAAATTTGCTTCTAATAATGGTATTGCGTTTGGATTTTGTGATAACATATTCCAATTTATTCTATTTGGATTGGCTTTTAATAATGACATTGCTGATAAATTTTTTGATAATAAACACCAATTAATTTTATCTGGATTTTCTTCTAAATATGCAACGGCTTTTGGACTTGTATTTAAAGAAAAATAATACCAATCAATTTTATCTTCATTTGCTTTAAGAATAGGCATTGCATTTGGATTAGATGAAAGATTAGACCAATTGATTTTATCTTGATTGACTTCTAATAATGAAATGGCATTTGGATTTTGTGATAACATGTCCCAATTTATTTTATCCGGATTGGCTTCTAATAGAGGAATTGCATTTGGATTTAAGGAAAGATAATCCCAAGTCCATTTATTGCTATTAATTATCCAATCTAATATTTTCATTCTCTTTTTTAATGGTTTATAGATAAATATTAATCATTTTTTTGACAATGATAATGATGACAAAAAATGATTGTTGTTATTGATAATGATAATGATAGCTATAATAGACATGAAGTTTATAAGAAAATTATATGATTGGATTACGCCTGATTTAATTGATGATGATTATTTAAATATAAATCCAAATGCATTCTATTTTTTAGAAAATGAAAATAATCTTAATGTCATTTCGTGGTATATTTTAAATAAAAATAAAAACGATGAAGCCATATCATTATTGGAAGCCAATCCCGATAAAATTAAATGGACAATTTTATCTGAAAATCCTGCAGCTATTAAGCTTCTTGAAAAGAATATTGATAAAATTGATTGGTTTTTATTGGGATATAATCCAAATGCTATTTCTATTTTAGAAGCCAATCCAGATAAAATTGTTTGGAATTCTGTTTCAGCTAATCCAAATGCCATTTCATTATTAGAAAAGAACTTTGATAAAATTGATTGGTGTCAATTTTCCTTAAATACAAATCCTAGAGCGATAGCATTATTAGAAAAAAACCTTGATAAAATTGATTGGATCAATTTATCTAAAAATCCAAATGCAATTTCATTATTAAAGAAAAATTATAATAAAATTAGCTGGAGGCGATTATGCCTAAATCCAAATCCTGCAATTATTCCTTTGTTAAGAAATAATAAAGATAAAATAAAATGGCATTACTTATCATATAATCCATGTGCCGTATCATTTTTATTGGAAAATGAAGATAAAATAAATTGGAAACTATTTTCAGCAAATACATCAATAGATGCTATTAACTATCTAAAAAATAATAAAGATAAAATTGATAAAGAACTGTTTTCAAGTAATTCTGCTATTTTTACTTATGATTATGAAAAAATTAGAAAAAATAGAGAAGAATTGAATGAAGACATTATTAATGCCGTTATTCATCCTAAACGGCTTTTTCGATTAATTTCAGAATATGGAGAAGATGAAATTTATAATATCTATTTTGATGAATAATAATCATAAATCTCAATAATAACTACAATAGTATTGATTTTTATAATGACAATCGTCAAAATATTTATAGAAATTAACAATATTTTTATAGATATATGATATTACTCGTATTACAATATTTCTTTTTTTTTTGAAAATGCCAGGATTTTTTGATAATTCACACCAATTGATTTTATCAATATTTTTTTCTAATAATGAAATTGCACACGGGTTTGATGATAAATAATGCCAGTTTATTTTATCTTGATTGGCTTTTAATAATGAAATAGCATTTGGATTTAAGGACAATTCACACCAATCAATCTTATCGGGATTATTTTTAAGAAGGTTAATGGCTGCTGGATTTCGTGAAAGATAATTCCAATTTATTTTATTTTCATTCATTTCTAATAAAAAAATAGCACCAGGATTAGCAGAAACAGATGTCCAATTTATTTTATCTGGATATAAATCATATAATATCAAGGCATTTTCATTGAAACCCAGCAAATGCCAATCAATTTTAGAAGAATTCCTTTTTAAAAGCTCAATTGCATTTGGATTAATAGACAACCCTGACCAATTAATTTTATCAGGATTTTTTTTTAAGAAATTTATTGCTTCTGGATTAGGATTTTTAGAAAACATATACCAATTAATTTTATCTGGTTTTTCTGTAAGAAGATAATCAACGGCATTGGGATTTTCTGATAATAATGTCCAATTGATTTTATCCGGATTTTCTTTTAATATTATTAATCCATTAATATTTTTTGATAATGCAAACCAATTAATTTTATCTTGATTTTTATATAATAATTCAATTGCATTATAATTTTTTGATAATTCACTCCAATTCAAATTGTTTATATCTATCCATTTTAATAATTCCATTAATATATATAATTCAGTCTTATTTTAAATCATCGTCATTGTCACTATCATAATTAAACAGAGGTAGTGATTTTATTTTTACTATCCTTTTAAATTTGAAATATTCAATATGTCTTTTGCATTGTCTAAATTTAATATCAATAATAATTGCCAAATAATTATTTCTTTGATATTTATTTATATTTCTTTTGTCATATTGAATTTCAATAAATTCTTCAATATTTTTAAATATTTCTAATAGCTGTTTATAATTAAACAATAAGATATTGAAATTATTGATATGAAGTATCTTTTGTTTAATAATACTCGCCATCAATCTTCTTATTACAAGATTAAAAGAAAATAACATTTCATTTTTTCTTATTTTTAATTATCGAAAATTATTTATATAAAAAAAACAAAAATAGATTTCTCTAAGTTTGTTTTTTTTGTCACATCTTCATTAACTATTCATTCTTCCTCGTCAAAGAAGCATCGATACATCTCCTCCAGATCTTCCTCAGTTTTTACACTATGAAAAATTCGTTTGGGATGCAAAGCGGCTTCAATAATATCTTCCTTGAGTTGCAAAGATCTGTTTTTAAGCGCCTCATAATCATATGTGAAGATCGCTGGATTTAATGCAAATTCTCGCCAGTAAATTTTCTCTCGATTTTGTTCGAGGACAGAAATAGCGGCTGGATTTTGGCTCAAATAATACCAATCGATATATGCATCAAGATTATTCAACAAATACGGAACAGCATTTGCATTTAGTGAAAAATGTTGCCAATCTATATTTTTTGGATTTTGCAAAAGAATGTCAATTCCTTCTTCATTTTCCGAAAAAGTCTTCCAATAAATTTTCTTAGGGTTCTCCTTCAAGAATTTCACAGCCAAAGGGTTCTTATTAGCTGAAAAATATTTCCAAACAACTCTATCTTTATTCGCAAGAATATGTTCAACAGCTCGAGTATTCGAATTCATAGAAAAAGTATTCCAATGAATTTTCTTTGGGTTTGTCAATAATAGTTCAACAGCGGCTGGATGAGGATTATGAGATAAACCAACCCAATCAACGTTTTTGGGATATTTCAAAATAAGATCAATCCCATTTGGATTTGTCGATAGACAACGCCAGTCAATTTTTCGCGGTTTTTTCCATAACTTGTCACTATAGCCGATGTTTTCCCTAAAAAAGTCAATCCCATTCGGATTTTGCCAAATATAATAATTGTCGAGAATAGATTGAGTATATTGAGAATCTTCAAGAACAACCCACTCTAACATTTTTTTTGGAAGCATTTTGATGTGCCTAGGACCTGCATTTGTATATAAAAATTCATATTTTTATTTCTCTGGTTTTATTTTAATACAAAAATTAATATTTATTCTTCTGTAAAATAGATGTCATAAATCATTTCTTCTCCAAATTCTTCAATTAATCTCATTATCCTTTTTGGATGCAAAACTTTTGCGAAAAGCTCATTTTTTAATTCAACATTCATATTTCTCATTTTCTCATAATCATATGTAAAGATAGATGGATTGCATGAAAAATTAACCCAATCAATCTTATCTTCATTTTCTTTTAAATGATTGATAATATTTATGTTTGTATTACTTGAAAGCAATTCATATGAATTATCAAGTTCTGTTATTATCTCATCAAGAATTTCAAAGGCATTTGAATTAACTACCAAATAAGACATATCAATTTTATCTGGATTAGCCTTAAGAAGCTTAATTGCATTCGGATTTTTATTTAAATGTTTCCAACAGATTTTATCAACATTCATTTCAAGTAGCTTAATAGCTGAGGGATTTAAAGAAAGCATAGACCAATCAATCTTATTTTTATTCTTTTCAAGAAGTTTAATGGCTTCTGAATTTGTATTTGTGCATAAACTCGCCCAATGTATTTTATTTCTATTGGCTTTGAGAATATGAATACCATTTGGATTAGATGAAAACAGATGCCAATTAATTTTATCTAAATTCTTTTCAATAATATCAATGGCATTTGGATTAACTGAAATTCCATACCAGCAAATATCATCCATATTTTCTTTAATAATATCAATAGCATTTGGATTTGAACTTAACAACGCCCAATTAATATCATTTTTAAATTTCATAATATAATCAATAGCATTTGGATTTTTATACAAACAATATCTATTCAATTTATTAGGATCAATCCAATCTAACAATTTCATAGGTAACATGATAATGATAATGACAATGATTATCACTTTTTTATAAAAAAAATGATTATATTATTATTCATTTTAAATTGTCTATAAAGAAAATTATGGCTATGTCAAATGAATGCATCGTTATCTTTGAAATTATTCTTATTATTATATTGTCTATTAGTTGCGGAATGCTTATGAATTGGACATTTGTAATGGATGAATATTTTATTGTAAGAGAACTTCTATCATTCATTCTCATGATAATAGGTGTCAAAATTATTGACAAATATTTATAAAAATAAATTTGTTTTAAAATAATAGAAAATGCTTTAAAAATGATTTATTTTTTTTTAATTAATTTTATCATCAAACATGATCCCAAAGATGCCGACAAAAACGCTGACCAAGTTGCTCACATTCGACAATATTCATATGTTTCTCCAGGTTCTCATCATGAAACTCATCATCGCTAATTTCAAGACATTTATAAATGACCTGCCGTGTTTTAATCCCAATCATCGGTTTCATGCGCAGGAAATTATGATAGCTGTCTATCTCATGATTGCTCTAAAGCTCGTCAAAAAGGCTTTGAAGTTCTTCGAGGTTATTTAATGGAGATGGTGTAGTTTAGACAAATTAATTTTTGTCATTTTTAATTGTAATCTTCTTCTTCTTTTTCTTCTTCATCTAATGTTTTATTTATTTTTGATGAAAGTTTTTCAGACATCTTTTTTTTACCAAAAAAGATATCGGTATTTTCATCTAGTCTTTTTATATTACGAACCAATCTTGTAATAAATGGCAATTCCATAACATTGTCATTTTTTAATCTATATTGAGGCTTTAAGATTTCTGCAAATTCAGAATAAAATTTATTGTTAAAATTTTGTAGATTACCATAAGTTTCAATATCTTTATCATCAACAAATGCAATTTTTTGCTCCATTTCTCTAAATGATAAATTCATCAAACTTATTAAATCTTTTGTTAATGCATTTTCATTATATCTATAATCAATATTAACTTTTTCATCTACTTTTACTGGCAGTGATACATATTTATTATATTTTTTACTACTTCTTATTTTAGAATCATCGTAAGTTAATAATTGTTGTTCATAATTTTCAAAACGTCCTCCTGTTACTGGTAGAGAAGGATCTGCAACAGGCGCTGGCTGAACAATATCAAATAAATTTGGATTTTCATAATCTCCAAATTGTTTAATATTATTAATTTTTCTTGCTTGAATTAATTCATTTATTATTTGCATTATTGATATATATAATTTATCACTACTTTCATTAATTGTATAATCTGCAATTGAATTTAACTTTTGATTTATTTGCTTATTGGCTTCGCTTGTAAAACTAATAACATTTTGAGTATCTATTGAATATATTGGCGTTTCTGATTTTTGTTGAAAATATAAATTCCATAATAATTTTAATCGTCCATAATCTTTATCACTTTTACCTGCAAAAAATCGCAATAATGATAAATCATTTTCATTGTAAGTATGTAATAAATCTGATAATAAAAATTCTAATTTAGCTAATGGCAAATTATTTTCAGCAAATACAGAAAAATTATTATACATTCTTCGCCCTTCTTGTTTAACTACAATATCAATAAATGCAATATTTAATGGTACATTAATTACTTTGTCTTTTAATGTTAATTTAAATATGCATTTATAATCAATTGAATATAAATCAGCTGGAAAATATGGTTTTCCTGATTTTCTAAATTTGAAATTTACCATTTTTGGATCTTCTGTAATAAAACTGACATCTATAATAACTTTATTATCATCTCCTCCACCTAAAATTTCTTTGTGGATTATTTCTGGCTTTTGCAATCCTTCAAATAATGTTTTCTTATTATTTTCCAAATAAGTCAATAATTTTATTAAATTAGTTGTTATACATCTAAATATCTTTTCTTCATTTTGATATCCTGAATCAACATTTACTCGATCATTATCAGAATAAGGAATTTTCATTGGTATATATATTTTAGCATCAATATCTTTAGTTTGAGTTGCATCATATTTATATCTTCTCAAAGCATCTCCGCCTAAAATAAAAACGCCTGTTAATTTATCATCTCCTCTGCTCTTTTCAGTCTCAGATTTATCAGCATCAACCATGTTAAATTCCATTGTGCTTAGTTGATCATTTATATTTAAAATAGTTTTATTGATATAAGGTCGCAAAACTTCAATTACATTACTTTCTATCATTTCTTTGAATTCATTCAAATTTTGATCTAAATCTAATATATCTTTTTTCATATTATCATAAACAAATTCTTTTACAATATTTTGTTTTTTAAATGTTTTTTCAAATAAATCAGTTATATACCACATTTTTTCTATTTTTTTAACTGGTTGTGGATCATATTCACTAAAAATATATTTGTCAAATATAAAACTTCTTATTTTATATGGATTGTATCTATTTCTTTGTATAAAAATCTTCTGTTGCATAATTTTATTTAAAATATATAATCCTTCTAATCCAAAATATTGTTCTTTATTTTCTTCTTTTATTGCCAATAATTTATCAAAATTATCAAATAAAATAGTTTCTTTCTCTTCTAATTCTGTTTCAATAATTGTCATTCCAGGATTTATTATTTTATTAAAATAATTGAATGAAAATGTAAATAATTTAATTTTTATAAAATTAGTTTTATCATCATCTGGTTCTCCTCCTTTTTTTTGTTTGTTCTTTAAGTTTTTTTTATGTCTTCTTCCTCCAGTCATCATATCGCTAACGCCTGTTGTAATTTCATTTTCATCTTTAATAGTTGTAATAGTTGGACCATCCCTTCTTGCAAGCTCTCTTAACATAGCTCTTGCCGCTCGTCCTTTTCTTTGCAATTCTATATTTAATGCTTTTGCATATTTTTCCTCTTTTTCTTCTTCCATTTCTTCTTCTCTTGTTTTTCTCTTTTTTCTTTCTACTTTTGGTTGTTCTGGTTCAACTTCAATTTGTTGAATTCCTCCAGGTATTGGATCATAAACAAATCTAAAATAATTATCAATATATCTTTTTTGCATTATTTTATATTTTCCAATGTATGATGATAATTGAAATGTTTTTTTAGGTGTATAATATATGCCTTTTCTACGTTTAACATTTTCATTTAATTTAGTATATTCATTCACAAATTGATTATAAAGAATTACATCATTACTAAAATTTCTATCAACTATTATTTCATTTTCTGGTATTACTGTATCTGGTTTTGCTATATATAAATTTATTGAAAAAGAAAATGTGTTATCTAATAACATTTTTTTATTAGTATATGGTTGAACACCTACAAATATTTCTTTTCCCCTAAAATAAGAAAATTCATCACTATCTATTAATTCCCCTAATGACTTTTGAACATACATATTTAAATAATCTGCTATTTTTTTTAGAGCATCTATCATTGCTACTTTAAATAAAAGTAATCTTTCTTCTGATGTATTTCTAACAACATAAATATATTCTTTGGTATTATATTTATTCATTGCCGATAATTCATAATCAGATAATGCAGGCGCTATATCTCCAAAGAAATTATACCATGCATTCGAACCAGATATTCCATATTTATAATTTCTTTCTCCCAAAAATTTATCAATTTGTTTAACAAGTTTTTTAAATAAATCATTAATTTCATTTTCCATATATGTTGGATCACAAACATAATTCATAAAATTATTTATAATTGAATATATGTTTGTGATGTATTGCATTTCTAAATGCATTTTATTTTGAACAATATATTCTAGATTTTTTGGTGGCAATGGTTCTCCATCTCTTATTTGTTTTGGATATGCTTTTCTATAAGCTGTTAATAAAAGCTGTTTTAATCTTTCTCGTCTAGCTTTTGCCAAATTAACTAATAATAATGCGTCATTATTCATTTTATATAAATAATATCAATTATTCTAATTTATATGAATAATTTAAATTTAGATATTTGCAATCTAATATCATCTTTTGTAATAAAACCAGAATATATATTATTAGAATGGATTAATAAAGAAAAATTGTTTAAATGTCCAGAATTGTCTCAAAATAAAAATGCTGTATCTTTCCTTCAAAATAATCAAAATTACATTCATTGGGCTAAACTTTCCTTAAATATAAATGCAATTTCATTATTGGAAGCCAATGAAGATAAGATTGATTGGACCAATATTTCATTTAATACAAATGCTATTTCTTTGATCAATAAAAATTTAAATAAAATTGATTGGTATAATCTTTCATTTAATGAAAATGCAATTCTTATCTTAGAAGCCAATGTTGATAAAATTGATTGGGATATGCTCTCATTCAATAAAAATGCAATTCCATTATTAGAAGCCAATATTGATAAAATTAATTGGTTCAATCTTTCTTTGAATATCAATGGAATATATATTTTAAATTCTCATCCTGATAAAATTAATTGGAGTTCATTATCTTTGAATAGAAATGCTATTCCATTATTAGAAGCTAATCTTGATAAAATTGATTGGGATAATCTTTGTTTAAATAAAGGAGCCTTTGCTATTTTAAATGCCAATCAAGATAAAATCAATTGGAATATATTATCTTTGAATAAAAATGCTGTTCCATTATTGGAAGCCAATGTTGATAAAATTCATTGGGAAAATCTTTCGTTAAATCCCAATGCCATTCATCTATTAGAAAAAAATAAAGATAAAATAAATTGGTTTCATTTATCTTATAATAAAAATGCTATATTTCTTTTAAAAGATAATATTGATAAAATTAATATTCAAAATTTTTGCAGAAATAAAAAAATATTCAAATTGAATAATCCTGATACCTCTAAATTCGCCTCTCTTCTCCATAAAATGTTTAGTAATGGATCAAAAGTAATTGATATAAACTAAAATCAACAATCAAAGCTATAATATAAGCATTGATCAAAGTTATAATAACTATTTTCAATAAGATAAAATCATATTCAGATAATCCAAACATATGCACTGGCTTATAATAAAAATCATTGTTATTATTGTTGTTACTAGCTAAAGTTATATTTTTATTGATGTCATTGGTATTGTCATTGGTATTGTCATTGGTATTGTCATTGGTATTGTCATTAGTATTGTCATTGGTATTGTCATTTTCATTACCATTTTCAGATAAATTTAAAAATTGCTGTAGTTTAAAATTATATTCACTTAAATTAAAAAACAAATTTTTATTATTAAATGATGAACCATCATCGTCATTTAATTTAAGATAGTTAGATGAATTTTTATTTTTATTTGATAGATATAATGGTGTGTTTGATCTTGATAATTTAGATGGTTTTATTAATTTATAAGGTTGCAACATGAAACAATCAGAATATGAAATAATCGTTAATCCTAATAACAAAAATTTAGAAAAGAATGACATAATAAATAATTAATTATTTTATTTCAACTTTTCCTTAAATTCTGTTTCCATCATATTTTTTCTTTCCATCCAATGAATTTTTGTATAATCATTAACTGAATATACCGGTTTTATCATCTTAGATTTTTTTAGTTTTATTAAAATATTGTCTAATTTATATTTCATCAAATCTCCACAATTTTTTAATGCACATTCACCCATTTTCTTAAAATCTTTAGAAATATATAATTTTTGTTCAAGCTTTATCATTTGTTTAATATACTCTGCTTTCTTTAGCTTTCCTTCTTTGAATTCTTTCATTATTTTAGATTTCTCCGGTATTTGTTTAATTGTCATTGCTGTCATTAATTTTATTTCAGCGTTGCAATGACCAAACAAACAATTTAATTGTTTTCCAAGACTATATTCTTCTGCCATCTATATTTAAATAACAAAAATGTTTTAGATTTCTGTTATTTTTACTTCAAATTATCCTATTTGCCTTTCTTGTTGTCTTTCTTGTTGTCTTTGCCTTTCTTTGCAGGAGCTTTAACGACAACTTCGACTTCAGTTTCTGACAATGTTTCATCATTGGCATCTTGGAAATTTTCAGCATTCTTCTCTTCTTGCCACTTGTTAGCAATATAACTCATCATTGCTTTCGCAGTCATCCTCTCTTCTTTCGGCAAGGATTTTTCGCGCTCTTTGATTTCTGCCGCCTTCGTCTTATAATAAATATTATAAAGAGAAGGTTCGCGCTTCTTCTTTTCCTTTCCTGCACTTTCCGACTTCTCCTTCTTAGCTTTCTCCTTATAGACTTCCTTAACGGCTTCTGTAAGTTCTTTCTTTGAAGGTTCTGTCGTTTGCGTAGAAACGAAACTCAAGAGACGAGCGATCAAACTGCTTGACATTGATGATTATAGATCTAACTGTGATATAGATAACATCTAATAATAATTAATTAATCATTTTTTACTATTTTTTTATAAAATCAATACATATATATAAAAACCAATGTTATATTAATATTTATATTAATGGCTGAAGAAGAAAAAGCAAATATTCTTATATATATCTTAGGTTATGACAACGAAACATTACATAATGCAATGGCATTATTTGGAAATTATAAATGGGCTAAAATAGTTATATTGCCTGCAACTCTTTTATTTGAAAATTATATGTATGATAAATGGCTAATTGAGCATTATGATGAATGGAAGGATTATGATTATGTCGGGACATTATCATGGAGAGCAAAAGATAAGATTATGTTACCTGATATGGATAAATTAGCCATCTTTCTTAAAAATGAGAAAATATATGATGTTGTTCCGTTCTTTGTTATTGATAGCATGGATCATATCAATGATATTGACAGAAGACAACCTTTGAATAATATCATTTTAAATCGGCTATTTCAAAAATTAGGATTTCCTGATAATTATTTAAAAAGCAATTTTATTCAATTTTATTGCAATTATTGGATTACACGACCAAAAATAATGATAGAATATATTCAGTTTTTTCATAAATGCAAAGAAATTATTGATGATGATGCTGAAATACAAAAACATATTTGGAAATATGTGGAGTATAATAGCACATTAGACGATGCTAATATTAAAAAGATTTTTGGAAGACCCAGTTTTTCTAGCCATCCATTTGTTTATGAAAGAATTCCATTTTTATATTTAAATAGATATCCAATTTTACATCCTGGATTATCTTATAAAAATGGTTTATATCCTCTAAATACTAAAAATGAACACAAAAATAACAATGATCATTTTAATACCTCTATAAAATTATGGATAGGCAAGCATTTATCATCTTGCTTTAGCATAAATTTAAAAAAAATAAAGATTGCGCATGATGTCAAAGAACATATTATTGACTTCTAATCAATTCCTTAACTTCTTTAGGTAATGAAGAGGTTTTATAATCAATTAATAATAATTTTTCTTGTTGCGATAAGCTTTGAATTTCTGATAATATCATCGCTTCATTAATAGTTGTAAATGTCAATTGTATTTTCTTTAAATAATTGACTAAGGCAAATAATATATTTATACTAAATTTCTTTAAATTAACGATTTGAATAATCTTTACTTTAGAAAGAGTTTCTATTTTATTTGAAATAATATGTTTGATATATTCAATATTTGGATAAGTCAATATATATATTATTGGAGTAATTGAAGGTTTCTTCACATATACCTCTGATATGTATAAATTATTTTTGTAATTATAGCATTCATTTATTTTTGCGATAAATGTTGATAAATTTTCAATTTTTATTGATTTTACATTATGTTCAACAATATAATCATCGTTAGATCTGCTATTTTTATAAACATAAACATTATTTATTTTCAAAAAAGAATTATGCTGATTTCGAAATATCTCTTGTGCCCACAATTGAATGTTATCAATTTTTTCTAGATTATCTTGACTTGAATATAATGGTGTTATATGTTCATGAAATGTAATATTAGAATTTATAATTCTGACATTATATTTTATATTTGAATTGGTTTCTGTAATATCATCAAATACAGAACTATTTCTTACTACTGGAATAGATATATCATCATCCGAATCATTATTCATCTTATAATTTAAATATATATAATATTATTGCAAATTGATAATAATTCATCATCATGTGATATAATCATTATTGTCATCTTATATTCCTTTGATATCTTTTGAATTAAATTAATAAATTTATTGATATTCTCAGTATCTAATGCAGATGTTGGTTCATCTAATAATAATATCTTTGGCTTTCTCATCAATGCCCTGCATATACAAACCCTTTGTTTTTGTCCTCCTGATAATTTAATATTATCATTACCATTATCATTACCATTATCATTACCATAAAAATCACTTATTAAAGGTAATATTAGGTTATATAAATAAGGGTCAAATATTGTTACATTATTAATAATATTATCTCTTATTGAACCTTCTAATAATACTGGTTCTTGACCAACAAATGATATTAATTTTTCATAAAAATAAATTTTGTCAATATGATGAATATTGATATCATCAAATAATATTTCTCCTTGTTTTATTTGAGATTTATAAAATCCTAATAATAGTTTAAATAATGTGCTTTTTCCATTTCCGGATTTTCCTTTAAATCCAATTATCTGATTATTTGGAATAGTTAAATTTAAATCGCTTATAACATCTGTTTTATTATCATATGAAAATCTTAAATTTCTTATTTCTATATTTGGATTAAAATTATAAGCTGGAACATAATAACCATCATTGTCATTGTCATTGTCATTCATAAAATCAGTAATATTAACAATTGATTTTTTGTTTCTTATTATATTTCTTTTCATTTCATTAATTTCTTTTATAATACCTGTAAAATATGATTTATATAATATGAAAATTAGGATAATATCATTTGAATAATTAAGATAATTACCTAATACAATTATAATAATTTTCATTATTTCATTTAAAGTTTGGATAATTAATAGATTGATCCCATAACAAATTGCATCTTTCTTTTTTAGATTTAAATATTTATTATTTATTTCATTCCATTTATTTTTTAATGCAGGTTCTAAATAAAGGCTTCTATAAGTTTCAATTTTATTTATATATTCTGATATCATGTTATTCTGTTTTATTGAAATTTCATTTGTCTCTGTTGAAATCTTTTCATAAATATAATGCATATATATTTTTTCAATTATAATATGTAATACGGTTAATGATAATGTAATTAGATATAAAATAAATGATGTTGGAATTAGGATATAAGAAATCGTTATAAATTGTGTTAAATTTCTTACAAATACATTACTATTTAATAAATATATGTCACCAACTAATCTAGCATCTGATATTAAAATATTACTTACTTCATTAAGTTTTCTATTATCATAATAAATAAGATCTTTACTAAAATAAAGATTTAATATCTTTTCTTTTATTTTATTTATTACCAATTCTATGTTAATTGTAAAAATAGTTCCCCTTATTCCAGCAAATACATTAGAACTTATATTATAAAAAAGATATAATATCAAATATTTATTTAAGTTTTCATCGCCATTGTCATTACCATTCCAATTACCATTGTCATTACCATTAACCAAATGTTGAACAATCTTAGAATAGATGCTTGGAATATATGATAACATAATTGAGGATAAAATGCCTGAAATAAAACCAAATGTTAGATTTCTTTTATAACCTTTTAAATATTCTAAAATCATTATTGGTATTTTCTATAAAATAATTATGCATTAAACTTAAGTAAAATAAATAAAAATTGATAGATATATGATTTATATTTATCTTAGTCAAAGATGACGCGCCTATATAAAATCAAATACGATTTTTATGTGAAGGATGAAATTTACAAAGACGCAATTGTCGAATGGGTAACCGTTATTAACGATTATTATTTGGTCGAAGATGTCATTACAAAGAAAAGAGCGTGGGTTAATAAATACGAACTTGAAATGATAAGAGACGACTAAATATATATTTATATATGACAAAAAATAGAGAAATCTAGTTTTTGTCATTACTATCAATTTCTTTAACAAAAATTTGGAAATAAATGACAAAAATAGATTTCTCTACGTTTGTCATTTTTTGGCTTGTGGCTGTCCTTGTTTAGAAGATCGGGAAACCTCCCTTCCCCTCTTGTTCGTAATGTTTGAACAAGTCCTCATATTCCTTTAACGGAAGTTTGGAAATGTCATCGATATACTCAACACCAATTGGGTTTTCGTCATATACAAGTGCAACACGCAATCCTTTCTTCTGGTCTTCCTTCTTTTTTGCGACTTCGTAAAACTTTGGAGCGACAAGTTTGAACAGAAAGGGTTCATTCGGGGTCTTGACAATCCCGGATCCGCATTCTTTCAGCCTATTAAATAATTGATGAATTTTTTCATTTTCATCCATTAGATAATAGTTTGGGTTTGTGGGTCCGTTTTCGCTATCAGTTGAAATTGCATAATAGCTAGTCCTGTCTAAATCCGTATTACCTTCAATCCTGTGAATAATCACATTGTCGGTTCCGTAATCAAAGAATGCCGCGACGTCTTTAATAATGTAAGAAGTCATTTGAAAGCTTTGACCTAACTTTAAGTTGGTAATAGTTACATAAAAATAACGGTTTCATTTTTTATAAAAAAATTATTAAAATAATACAAAAGTTATTTTATTTTTATTTGTATTAAAAATATTATTTTTTGTTAAAAAATGATTAATGATTATAATAATAATTATTAACCGTGGTTATGATAGTATCACTAAGTATATTCAATCTAATTGAATGTATGATATTATATGTAGTCACCGTTCAAAAACTTGTGTAAAGCTAGTTATGATTTGATGTATAGAGAAGGCAAATGCCAATAGAAGGTGTAATAACCCGAATCGCTGTATATGTTGATGAACTAATCCTTTACATAAGTTTTTGGGTGTTATTTTGTCTACTTATTTAAATGAATAAATATGTATGAATAATATTAATTTTTAACAAAAAATGATTAAGTATTATAATAATAATTATTAACCGTGGTTATGATAGTATCACTAAGTATATTTAATATTATATTGAATGTATGATATTATATGTAGTCACCGTTCAAAAACTTGTGTAAAGCTAGTTATGATTTGATGTATAGAGAAGGCAAATGCCAATAGAAGGTGTAATAACCCGAATCGCTGTATATGTTGATGAACTAATCCTTTACATAAGTTTTTGGGTGTTATTTTGTCTACTTATTTAAATGAATAAATATGTATGAATAATATTAATTTTTAACAAAAAATGATTAGGTATTATTATAATTATTATTACCTGCAATTACAATAACGTTTAATTTTAAATGTTATATAGTGTGATTGTCGTTCAAAAGTTAATGTAAAGGTAGTTATGATTTGAGATATAGAGAAGGCAATTGCCAAGAAGGTGTTAAAACCGGGATCGCTGTATAAATTGATGAACTAATCTGAGCTTAATTTTTGTTCGTTATTTTGTTTATTTTGAATAAATATTAATGAATATGAATAAATATTATTCAAATAATTCAAAAAAATGAATTTAACTTTTAATTATCAGTTAGTGTAATTGCTATGATACTAATAAATGCATTTAATTATGTGTGGTATTGTAATGCAATTACCTTACAAAAATTTGTATAAAGACTGTAATGATTTGAGATATAGAGAAGGCAATTGCCAAGAAGGTGTAATAACTGGAATCGCTGTATAGATTGATGAACTATCTGAGTATGAATTTTTGTTTGTTTATATGAAATGACAAAAATAGATTTCTCTACTTTTGCCATTTTTTTTCATCTTCTCAATTATCGCAAAGATCATTCCAGTCGACAGTTATTTCCTTTCTGTCTTCGATTTCCTTCGCAATCTTTTGTTTCATTTGAATGGCTTTCAATTTCTTGTTAAAGACCTTGAAAATCGTCTTGCGTTGCTCCAAATCTTCGATGCCACTATGTGTAAATGGGCATTCCAATTCGAAGCACCTCAAGCCAAACTTACAGGCGCACGATTTCTTCGGTGGCGTAAAATTGCTCACCAAAGCCATGTGTTCTGGGAATTCGTCAAGAACTTCAACAAGAAGTTGTCTTTGAGATAATGAGTGATGATGCTGAAAACGGCATTTCGGATCGACACAGACAGAGTTCATTCTGCAATAGTAGATAGGCATGATAGCGTTTGGACCAGCTGATTAACAGGGTAATTAAACTCTAAAAAAAACAAAATCACTTTTTAATTTTTTTTTATAAAATTAATACAAAAATAATTGTATTTTTTTTAAAGATCATAAAATCAATGCCCCAAGTATTTAGAACCGTCTGGACCTCCATTATCATTATTATGATGATGAATATAATCATTGCTTTTTGGCGATGATTTTTTCGATCTTGGCGAAGAATTTTTCTTCATTCTTTTCAAAATTTCCTTGAGAATTTCAACACCGGTTTTCTTCCTTCTTGGAGACATAAAATTGATATAAATAAAACAAAATCAATTTTTTCAATTATTATATTTAAATTTTGACAAAAATAAAAATGCTCATTATCATTACTAAGATAGGATAAAAATACCAAAAAATGGTATTTTTTTTGTGATAAATGTTAAACTGCTTGACGAGGTGCGTGAAGCGTAATTCCGCTTAATTGCTCCATGTCTTTTGCAAACAGCGAAAATTGAATTTTGTCAATCTCGTCTTTTTTTGCTTTTATCAAGATCTTGTTTTTGACAATCATATCAAGATTGTTTTCATTTTTGAAAAATTTCAATTCATTCTTCAAAACCTTAATCTCTTTGTTCAAAACCTTGATCTCGTTGTTTGTATAGCATTCATCATCATCGTTATGCTGATTTCTAGGCATATTTGCGTGTAAAATATATAAATTATTAATATCATTTTTTTATGGTTTTTTGTATTAATTTAATACTTATTTATATAAAAGTATTAATATTATTCTAATTATTGCAATTACTAGTTATGAATTGTATATTCATTTGTATTTTCAATAATGAAAAATATATTGATATGTTGTATTTGTTATTGGAAAGTATATTTATATTTGGTAATTTAGACAAAAATACAGAAATACTGATATATACTTCAACTAAATTTATGAATATTATTAAAAATAGTCATTTGTTTAATGATGATAAAATTAAATTTGAAATTAATGATAGTTATAATACTATTGATAAAGCTTGTAAAGCTCGATTAGATTTATTCAATTTTTCATGTATTGATAATTATGAAAAAATATTATATATAGATACTGATATTATCATTAGAAATGATATAAATAAGGTTTTTGATGTTTGTCAAAACCATTATTTATACGCATTAGAAGAAGGAGATATTAAAGATGATAAAGATTATTGGGGAAAATCATTATTTAGAGAAGAAATAAATAATTATTCTGACACTTCAGCATTCTCATCTGGAATTTTATTATTTAAAAATTGTGATGAAATAAAAGACTTATTTAATAAAATTAACCAAGATATTATTGATAGATATCATTTTTTTAACGACCAACCTTATATTATCTATAATGCATTTAAATATAATTTATATAATAACAAAGTCTTAAAAACAGTTGCTGTTAATAATGATTGTTCTTTATTTAATGATAAAGTAATACATCATTTCCCTGGATGTCCTGGAAAATGTGAATATAAAATAAATTTTATTAATGTTTTTTTAAATTCGTTGAAAGATATTAGAATTGAAAATAATATTGAAAACACAAAAAAGATTATTGATAATTATTTAATGCCAATTATAAATAATTCAGGGGAGTTATTAGAAGGGAGTATATTTAATCAACATCATTCAACTGATTATACCGACTTATTTATTAATAAAGTTAAAAATATTAGTAGCTTAATGCTAAATAAAAATATTAAAAATGTTATGGAAATCGGGTTTAATGCTGGATTTTCGGCACTATTGATGTTAGTGACAAATCCAAATGTAAAAATAACTTGTTATGATTTAGGAGAACATAAATACACCATCTCTTGTTATGAAGTATTGAAACAATTATTTCAAGATAGAATTAATATTATTATTGGAGATAGCACAAAAACATTAAAAACAGATAATAATAAATATGATTTAATTCATATTGATGGAGGACATTCAACAGAAGTTGCAACAAGTGATATTATAAATTCATATCGCTTGTCAAAAAAAGGAACAATATTAATAATGGATGATTATGATTTTTACAATTTACATCCATTGTGGGATTATTATAAAAATGAATATAATTTAAAATCATTAAACATTCAAATTTATAATACTCATCAACATGACATTCAATTTGTATCTAAAGATATTAAATAAATTATATAAATAAAATGTATTTAATTGTGGGAAGTGGTTTATCCGGTTCAGTAATAGCAGAAAGAATTGCAAATGTATTAAATGAAAAAGTTTTGATAATTGAAAAACTATCTCATATTGGTGGGAATTGTTATGACTATATTGATGAAGAGACTAATATATTATGTAATAAATATGGAGCTCACATATTTCATACAAATAATGAAGAAGTTTGGCAATATATAAATTCATTCAACACAAAATGGATCAATTGGCAACATAAAGTTGTATCAAAAGTTGATGATAAGTATGTTCCTATACCTATAAATATAACTACTGTAAATGAATTATTGAATGAAAATATTAATGATAAAAATGAAATGAATGAATGGTTGAAAAGAAATCAAATTTCATATGAAAATATTAATAATAGTGAAGAAATGGCATTATCAAGAATAGGAACTGTTTTATATAATAAACTTATAAAAGATTATACATACAAACAATGGAATAAATATCCAATTGAATTAGATAAATCAGTATTGGAAAGAATACCTGTAAGAAATGATAATAATTGTCGTTATTTTAATGATAAATATGAAGCATTACCTGAAAAAGGCTATACTAAATTTATAGAAGAATTATTAAATAATGAATTAATAACAGTATTATTAAATACAGATTTTAATGAATACAAAAAAACCAATGATTTATCAAAATATAAAAAAATTATTTATACTGGACCTATTGATAAATTTTATGATGATCTTGAAAAATTAGAATATCGAAGTATAAATTTTATTAAAGAAGTTTATAAAAATACAAATTTTTTTCAAGAAAATTCAGTTGTCAATTATCCTACTACAGAAGTTCCATATACAAGAATTGTAGAATATAAACATTTTTTAAATCAACCATCAAAAGACACAATAATATTTAAAGAAATAACAACCGATAAAGGAGATCCATATTATCCTGTTCCAAATAAACATAATTTAGAATTATATGAATTATATAAAAATAGAGCAGATAAAGAAGAAAATGTTTATTTTATAGGTAGATTAGCTAATTATAAATATTTTAATATGGATGAAGCTATATATAACAGTTTGTTATTATTTAAAAATAATATCAATAATAATAACAATGTTAATAATAGTATCTAGATATAATGAAAATATTGAATGGACAAAACAATTTAATAATGTTTTGATCATCAATAAAGGTGAAAAAATAAATGATATAGATAATCAAATATTTTATCCTAATGTTGGCAGAGAAGGACACAGTATATATAAATATATTGTTGATAACTACGATAATTTAGATGATTATTATATATTCTTACAAGGAAACCCATTTGATCACGAAAAAAATATAATAAATAAATTACAAAAAATAATGAATGATTATAATAGTAATAATAAAATTGAATTTGAATTTTTATGTGATCTTGTATTGCATTCAACTGTAAATAATGAAAAAAATTTATATTATCAATGTGCAAATATATTTGAAACAATTTATAAAATATTTGGAACAAAAATACATCCTAATACAATTTGCATATTTGGAGCAGGTGCCCAATTTATTGTTTCGAAAGAAAGCATTTTAAGCAGAACAAAAAATTTTTATGAAAATATTGTTAAAATATTAGAATATGATATTTGTCCTTTAGAAGGTTATGATGTAGAAAGATTGCATTATTATATATTCAATTGCACACCTGGTTATAATTAAATTTTCTTTTTTTTATAATAATGATACGCCATTATTATAAACAATCCACGATTTCAATACTGGTTTAAAAAATGGTAAATGTATTATTGTATTTTTATTATAATAGGCGGCTATTATTGAAAATGTGCTACAAGCCATAACTAAGACATCTGCTTTAGATAAATGATGAAAGGTGTCAAATACATCAATATCATCAAAATGCAATTGAATATCTTTGACATCTCTCAATTTTTTGAATTTAATATCAAAATATTTTTCCTGTGAAAATATATGAATATCATGATTTGTGTATTTAGCTTTTAATTGATCTATCAAATTTATATACATATCAGCATTAAAATAATATCTTTGTTCCGTTGGAATATTTTCCGAATATTTTTCATATTCTCCTTCATTATCATATTCATTATAAACACGTATATGAATTGCTATACTTGTTTTATTTTTGTCATAAATCAATGTTCTGTGATTGTTAGTTTCATCATAAGCATTTATTAAATCATTTTGAATATCTTTAAAATAATATTCAGGGTCTTTATAAAAGATGTCAAATGTATGAAAATATAAATATAATGAATTTGGCTTATTATTATTTAACATTGTTTCAGTTGTTGTATTTTCTGTAATAAAATATTTGTCTAGATTATTGAGTTTGTCAATATCAATATTAAGTTCATCATTATTAGCAACTTTTTTAAAATTAAAAAAACGATCCCATTTTTCATCCCAATCTTTATCATTATCATAATTATGACCAACTCGAATAGGAATATGAATATATTTCAAATTATTTTTTTTAGCAACAGAATATACACTTATAATTTTTCTATATTGAGATCCAATACCTTCTAATGATTTCACAATATTACAAGGATTTAAATGATTATAAGTTATATACATTTTATTAAATAATATTTTTCTTTTAATTTTTATATAAGAAAATTTGATATTTTTATAAGTAATTAAATATGGATATTAATGAAAATGAAAATGTGATTGATTATAAATATAAGTTTCCTACTATAGATGTTCTTTTTACTAAAAATACTGATAATGACAATAATAATTATAAAAAAAACAAATCATATTATTTCATTTTAGATAGCAATGCATCACGAGATTTTGGATATTGGATATTTGAAAGCTTTATATTTATTAGTCTTTTAAAAGATTTGAATAAAAATAATCCAAATATCAAAATTCTTACTAAGATTAAAAATTATGATATCAAAGAGTTACTTCATTATTTTAATGTTGATAATGAAATTGTTAATGAAATAGATAATTATAATAATATTTGCTATTCACCTAAAATTTATTCAAATTATTATATTCATTATCTACAGCATGACAACTATTATAATAAATTTCTTATTAATTACATTAATCATATCAAAAACAATCTAAATCATGATGTTAATAAATATAATTATGCATTTATTAATTTCGATCATAATAACGAAACTATAAAAAAAATAAAAATGAATGCAAATGCTAATGATGTCTGTTTTATTAACAATGAAAATATTAAAAATAATTTGTCTGTTATTAATAATGCTAAAATTATAATAATATTATATGATCCTTCATTTTATTATAATTGCATTTTCTTAGAAAATAAAACAATAATTGTTATACATGATAATGATGATCTATATTGTCCAAATGGAATAGGAACTCATATAAATTCAAATACATTTTTAGATCATTTATTTAAAATAATTTCTAGTAAAAATAAAATTCAATTTATGAAATTAGATAATATATTTAAATATATATAAAGGAGTTATTAAAACTTTTTATATATATAAATGAAAAAAGTATTTTTAACATTTGGAAGTCATAATGATCCATATAGACCACATATATATTATGCTTCATTATTGACTAATCAAGTTAATAATTTAAATATTTTTGATGAAATTAAATTATATACTTCAAATGATTTAATAAATGATACTACATTTTGGAAACAACATGAAGATTTTATTTTAAACAATAAAAGAGGATTTGGATATTGGATATGGAAACCATATTTGATCAAAAAAACAATGGATAATTTAAACGATGGTGATATTATTTTATATTTAGATAGTCAATCAAGAGTAATAATAGAAGAAAAAGAACATTTATTAAAATATATAGATATTGTTAAAGAAAAAAAAATATTGTTTTCTTATGATTATACTAATGCAGCTCCAGAAATTAATTTTAATAAATCTGATTTAATATATAAATTAAATATGGAAAATGATAAATCAATATTTGATAATCAATTTTATGCTCATGCTCAATTAATATATGTTTGTAAAGAAACTAGAGAATTAATAAATTCTATTTATAGCTATGCCTGCGAGTATCATAATATTGACGATACACCTTCTATAATACCTAATCATCCAACATTTATAGATCATAGACATGATCAAAGCGTATTTAGTTTATTAGTTAAAAAAAATAAATTATATTCAGAAGCAAGAATTGAAAAATGTTTATATCATAGATGTATGATAGTAAATTAATTTGGTATTATTATTAATTCTTCATCTGTTAAATTATATATTTTGTAGTTTAATTCATTATTAATATAATTCATTAATTGTTTTGGTGTTATATTACATTGTTTCATATTAGTTACATTATATTCTAATTGAATAATTGGTTTATTTTTTTTAATTGTATTTTCACCACCTTTTAATATATAATATTCATATCCTTCTGTATCAATTTTAATATAATCAACTGTTATATTATTATTAAAAAAAATATTGTCTAATGTATTAACATCAATTTCTACTGGCTTAATATCATTAAATCTTAATGGATTATCTCCCATTGTATGTAATCCATTATGAGATATGCAAGTATTTAATATTGATTTACATTCTTTTTCTCCTAATGCTATTTTATAAGTATTTATATTAGTTATATTATTTAACAATATATTTTCATTTAATAAATTATAATTAATATCAAATGGTTCAAAACTATAAAAATGCGCATTTGGTAAATATTTTGCATATAAAGAATATAAACCAACATTAGCACCAATATCAACAATATTAACGGATTTATCTTTTGGAATTAAATCAAAAAAAAATATAATTGAATTATATTCCCATAATGATCCATTATCTAAAAAAGATGTATTTGCAATTTTTTTTGTATTATCTGATATTTGTATTGGCTGATTACTATTATAATAATAAATAAATTGCATTACTAATTTTTAATATAATTTATAACTTTAAATATTTAATTATTATTTGCAATATAATGAAATATTTAAAGAACCGTCAAATTTTTGTTAGTTGCTTTAATTAATCATTTTCATGAATAGAATATATAATTATATTAATTAATCTTTTGCAAGGACTATAATCTTCTATTTTATTATTCCATTTATTATGCCAATGATAAACAAATGCACCTTTAAAAAAATTATCAAAATTATAATCAATTGTTGTATTAATAAAAAAATCATTAAATGATAATTTTAATGGATTGGAAATCCAAGAAGCATCAAACCAGCTACATGGTAAAACTAATAAATCTAAATTTAAATCATATGTTAAATTTGCCTCTTCAAATCCCCAACCTCTATTTCTTTCAATTATAAATAATATATTTTTTTTCATTTTATCAGATTTTGGTTCTAAAGAAATATATATCGCACCATTAGGAAAATTTATATTTGCCCATTGATATACGCAAATATCATTTGAAAAATTATTAAATAAAGGATTAAAACATCTTAAAAATAAACAATCTAAATCAAACCAAACACCGCCATAATTATATAATAATACATATCTTACAACATCACTATATAATGATAAATTATATGATTGATAGTTAATATTATTCATAAATTGTGTTTCTTTTAGTTCATCAATTAATGAAAATGTTCTTATCTCCGCGTATTTTTTAATTTCTATATTATAATAATTTGGAATATTATTTTCTAACCATAAAATTATTTTATTATTATTATTATTATAAATATTAAAATAATAACAAGATAATATTGAATATAAATGTTTTTCATTTAATATACCATGCCAAAAACAATGAAATATCACAGAATTATTATTATTATTATTATTATTTAGATTTTTTAAAGCATAATTAATTGTTTCTTCATAATCAGTGGTATTAAATAATAGCTTCATTACTTAATATGTATAAAATATATTAACTTTAAATAATTAATTTCTTGATAATTTTGATATAATTAATGTATGCCATCCTAAATCTTTACTCATTTTTTCAATTTCATTATTTGGAATATTTTTCCAATATTTATCTTTGATATATATATTATTTTTATAATTGGGAATATCATATGTAAATATATGATCTTTCCAAATTTTTATTATTTCAAATCTATCATCTAATAAATCGTTTTTAATATCATCAAAATCATAAATATATGTCATTGGGCAATTTTCTTGTGCTTCTGATTGTTCGCAAATAAATTTAAATCCTTCTGATAGATCTGTTATATTATTTTCCATCATTAACCAAAATAATTTATATGATATTTTTGAATATACCATAAATCTAAATTCCCCATCTTCTTTTAAAAAATTATATACATTGTTAATAACTTTTTTAGGTTCCACTGTATGGTGAATAACACCAAATGAATATATTAAATCAAATTTTTTATCATCATTTATATATTCGCTTATGTTTTCAATATTTCCACAAATAAAAGTTGCTTTTAAATTATATACTTCAAATCGTCTTTTGCATATTTCCAATGATTTATCTGATAATTCAATTATAGTTAATTTTGCACC
>Ga0315906_10000966_pt1 | contig 43669 bp, 35 predicted proteins | sample LakEriMetagenome_4_FD_203526 | JGI IMG/M metagenome (GOLD analysis project Ga0315906, IMG submission 203526) | Freshwater fungal communities from buoy surface, Lake Erie, Ohio, United States - Buoy 2 MA122 | ecosystem: Environmental > Aquatic > Freshwater > Lake > Lake biofilm | place: USA...
GCCGCGCTCGCGACCAAGGATCCCGGGGCTGCGGCGCGGCTCGCGGCGCTTCTCGCGGCCGATGCCGCGGCCGGTGGTGACGACGCGCTCGCGGGCGAGCAGGCGCTCGCGGTGCTGCGCGCCGACGCGGGGGTCGCCGGCGATGCCGGCATCCTGACCGGACGCGCGATCGGCGGCTTCGAGGTGCGCGAGCTGGTCGGGCAGGGTGGAAGCGGCGCCGTCTATCGCGCGCTGCAGCAGCGACCGAGCCGCGAGGTCGCGTTCAAGTCGCTGCGACCGGAGCTCGCGGGCGCGCGGCTGCGGCGGAGATTCGAGCTCGAGGCGGAGCATCTCGCGCTTCTCGACCATCCGAACATCGCGCGGGTGATCGCCGCCGGTTTCGACGAGGAGACGCGCGTGCCGTGGCTCGCGACCGAGTTCGTCGCCGACGCGCGCGGGATCGTGCGCCACGCCGAGGCGCGCGCGCTTGCGCCGCGGGCGAGGATCGAGCTGCTGCTCGCGGCGGTCGACGCCGTCGCGAGCGCGCACGCGCGCGGCGTGCTGCACCGCGATCTCAAGCCTTCGAACATCCTCGTCGGCTCGGATGGAGCGGTGAAGGTCATCGATTTCGGCCTCGCGCGGCTCACGGTCGGGGGTGCCGACGGGCGGTCGGTCGCGACCGAGACCGGCGAGATCGTCGGTTCGCTGCGCTCGATGGCGCCCGAACAGTGCGACGGCGACCCGCGCAAGGTCGATGTGCGAGCCGATGTGTTCGCGCTCGGCGCGGTGCTGCTCGAGATGCTCGCGGGGCGTGCGCCGCGCGACCTCGCGGATCTTTCGGTGCATGGGGCGATCCTCGAGGTGGTTCGCACGCCGCTGCCGAGGCTGCGATCGTTCCGGCCGGATGCGTCGCCCGACCTCGAGGCGGTGATTGCGAAGGCGTGCGCGCTCGATCCGGCCGAGCGCTATCCGTCGGTCGCGGAGCTCGGCGAGGATCTCCGGCGGTTCCTCGCGGGCGACCCGGTGCGGGCGCGGCGGCCGAGCGCGGCGCGCCGCCTGCGGGCGTGGGCGCGGCGAGAGCCGGGCATTGCGATCGCGGTGGCGGTCGCGGGCGTGGCGATCGTCACGCTCGGCGCGGGAGCGGTCGCCTACGCGCGGGTGCAGGAGCGGGAGGCTGCGCGGGCGGCGGAGATTTCCCGCCGGCTCGTCGACGAACTCGTTCCTGCGAGCAAGCGGCTCGGGCTGACGCAGGATGCGCCTGCGGTGCGGGCGATCGATCGGGCCGCGTACGACCTGAGCGTGATCGCGAACGGCGAGGAGCATCCGGTGTCGGCGCGACTCGCGCTCAAGCTCGCGTTCGACTGGATGAAGGGGGCGGGCAGCGATCCCGCCGAGGCGGCGGCGTGGGCGCGTCGCGCGCGCGCGGCTGCGGAGGCGTCGATCGGTGCGGACGCCCAGGTCGCGCTCGAGGCGCGGTGCATCGAGGCGTGGATGGGGTTTCAGAGCAGCGATAAGCAGACGCACGATCGCGCCCACGAGGAGCTGATCGCGCTCGCCGGCATCGTCGAGGAGCGCAGCGATGTCGATGGCGCGAGCGATTGTCTCGGCCTTCTCGGGGAACATGCCGAGCAGGAGGGCGACATCGCGCTCGCCGAGACGTATTACCGCCGCGCCGCCGCGCGATCGACCCGCATCGTGGGGCCGGAGTCGGAGCTCACCGTGCAGGCGCGCAGCTACCTCGTCGACGCGCTGCGAAAGGAGCAGCGCTGGCCGGAGGCGCTGGTGGAGCTCGACCAGCTGCTCGAGATCCAGCGGCGCAATGGTCGCGCGACCGGCGCGTGGACGCTCCGCTTCGCCATGCAGCGCGGCGAGTCGCTCGTGCGTCTCGGCCGCGCGGCCGAAGCGGAGACCGCGCTCGTCGAGACCGAAGCGCTCGTACGCGACGCGATCGGCGCCACGAGCCCGATGCGCGACCGCGTCCGCGCACTCGTCCGCGAGGCGCTTGAGGCGCAGGGGCGAGGCGAGGAGGCTGCGCGCGACTGGCCGCCGGTCGGCGGGAAGCCGTAGGGCGGCTCGAGATCGACCGCCCGGAGCGGGCTGTCTCGAACGATTCGCATTCCTTGGTCACCCGGCCTGTACCGGCCCGTCATCACGGGTCGGGTGGTCCGGGGGGCGGGTCCGGCTCTGCGTCACCCTCGGGCTCGCCTTCACGGTTGTGATCGTTGGGATCCTCGTTGGCCCGCCCGTCCGGTTCGGTTTCCCTCGGGGGAGGGTCCTCGTCCGAGCGATCTCCGCGCCGCCGGTCGCGGGCGTCCTCACGCCCATCGCCTGCCGAGCCGTCGGCATCGCGGTCGATCCACATGAGTTGCGCCGGGTCGCACTCGTCCCGGATGAAGCGGCAGAGCCCGAGGAACGCCCGGACCGACTGCATGAAGTTCGGCTGGTAGACCCCGCCGAGGCAGCAGATCATGTGGGTGATGACGAGGTCGCCGTCGGAGTCGACGAACAGCTTTCCCCAGACCCGCCGGTTCAGCGCCTCTGCGAAGAGCTCGCGGTCGGCGAGCGGCGTCTCGGTCCGGGTGACGCGCTCGTAGCGGCGCAGCTCGAGGCGGCTGCCGGGGTGGTCCGACACGTAGATGACCCGCGAGCTCTCGGCATCGCCGATCGAGATGTAGTCGTCGTGCACCGCGCCGAGGATCTCGAAGCCGCCGTCGATGAACACGGGGATCAGGTCGCGCGCCCGCATCCGGTCGTGCTCGATGATCCGGCCGCGAAAGGGTGATGCTGGGTTGTTCGGGTCCATGAGACGTCGGAGTCCTTTCCGCAGGACGGTCTTCCTGTGTTTGGGCATGGTTCGATCGCGGGTGTGTCGCCCGCGCCTTCCACAAGCATGACGCTGCGAGCCGACGATTTCCCGTCTCGACGCGGCGCGAATTCTCGATCGATCCAACCTTTGGTGGCGCCGAAGCGAGCTGCTGCCAAACTGGCAGCAATGGCAGGGCTGCTGTCAGCGACGTGCCAAGCGCCTCGGCAGTCGACCTGCGTTTCCGTGCAACGGCGAGCATCGCGTCGTCCGTCGGGCGGATTCGCACGTGGCACGCGAGTTGCACTCGCGCGCGCCCCGACGCATTCGTCTCCGTCGGGCCGTTGGACTTCTTGACACGCTCACTCTGGTGCGGATGGAAGACGCCCCCGTTTCTCGGGGATGCGGGTGGTGGCGCCGCGCGGTTGGGGCGCGTTGGTTGTGTCCGGTGAGAAATGTGGGAACTTTTTGTGGATCGATCGTCGGATATTCCGGAGTCGAGTCGTCCGACCCGAGGCTGGCGGTTGAGGACAGGGCGAGCACAAGATGAGAACCGGGTGACGGGGAACTGTGCCGGCCATCGCGTGGCGGCGTAGCCGCTCGTCGAATCCGGTTCGTCGACTCCGGAGCGCGCTCGCTGGACGCGACGCGATGGTCGGTCGTGCGCATGGAAGCCCGGGGTGGGTGTTGAGAGATTTCGGAGGGAACCAGGAGGAAAACGAGTAGGGGTGAAGAATGCGGGGATGGAAGTGCGGGGATGGAAGTGCGGGGATGGAAGTGCGGGGATGGAAGTGCGGGGATGGAAGTGCGGGGATGGAAGTGCGGGGATGGAATGTCGCGCGCCGGCGAGGTGGTCGGGCGCGTGCGAAGCGGTGGCGGGTGCGTGTGGCGGCTCAAGCGGAAGGAGCGAATCGTGGCGGACGGATCGAACGATGGCGGGATCTCGGGTGTGGCCGCGGGTGGTGTCGCGGCGGCGAAGTCAGGTCGGCGGATGAACACGGCGGTGTCGGCGCGGGACTGCAGCGACAAGACGGTTGACCGGGGGTGGGTCGCGTCGTCTTCGTCGCTCGTGGCCGAACTCATGCGTGTCGTTGTCGAGCGGTTGGAGCGCACAGCAAGAGGCGGTCGGTCTCGACCGGTCGCCGCGCTGAGAGCGATTCAACCCTGACAGCGCGATGTCAGCCACCGCTCGGTGGCGTCGCGGGAACTGTCGGGACAGGTCAACGCTTCCGTTCGGTATCCGAACGGAGAAGGGATGTCCCATGGTCGACAACCAAGAAGAGAAGTATCACCACGAGGCCTTCGCGTGGATCGAGTCCGAGGCTTGCGCGAGCGATGGCGGGGCGCCGTCCCGTCCGGCGGGACCGCTGGCGGGCTTCGGATCGGACCTCGAGCTGGTCGATCGCGCGCGTCGCGGCGATCTCGACGCGCGACTTGCGATCCATCACATGACGCTCGGGATCCGGGTGAAGGAAGAGGTGGGAATCGACACCGAGTCGATCCGATCTGGACTTGCATGGCGGCTGTTCAGCGGCCCGCACAGGCTCGCGGCGTTCACCGGCCGCAGTGGACTGCGTTCCTATCTCGCGTCGGCCGTGCGTCGCGAGGTCAGCTCCGCGCGTCGGGCCGCGTGCAACCGCGAGCACCTGCTTCGCCAGATCATGCCCGCGTCACCGGTCTGCGGAGCGGAGTGCGACCATCTGGTGGCGGGCGTCGAGCACCCGGCGCAGCTCGTGCGCGCCGCGATCCACGAGTCGCTCTACGACGGCTGCTTCCATCGCAACGGCCCCGGCGCACCGACTGGTCTGGCCGGCGCGATCGGCCGGGGGATGCTCGACGCGATCGAGGACCTCATTGCGATCCACTCCCAGCTCTTCGTGCTCGGACACCTCGGTTCGATCCCGGAGCGCCCGCACATGCACGGCCCGGTGCTCGACGCGTATGCCGCCGCCGGCATGCCCGTGCGCGGCGGGCGCGTGTCGCGGCACATCGTCGAGATCGGAACGGAAGCGACGATCGATCTCATCGACAGCGTCTGCGATGCGATGGACCGGAGCGCGCTGCGGGGTCGGAAGCCGATGCTCGCCCGCCTTCGCGCGGCCCGCGAGTGCGGTCGCGGCCTGCTCCGCGGCTCGTATGCGGCGTGAACTCGATCGGACATCGGAGGGACTCGACATGCACGGGATGACGGAATTCGAAGACGATGGTGGCCCCGTGGTGGAAAGGACGGGCGAGGGCGTGATGACGACGAAGCGGCGTGCACCGACGGGTGGCGGACGCGACGGCGCTGGCGATGGCGCGGGCGACGGCGGGGCGCGGGAGTCGGAGGGGCTCCCGCGCTCTTGCCGGCCGCCGTTGCTCCTGCGGTGCCTCCAACTCGGAATCATCCTGTCGCTCGCAATGGCAGGGGTCGCCCTCGCGTTCCTGCTTCCGCCGCGCGCTGCCGATGGGACGCCCGTGCCGCTTCCGCCGCGGGCGGTGTTGATCGGCGCCGTGCCAGACGCACCCGAAGTGATGGGCGAGGAGCCTGGCGTGGCCGAGGAGCCTGGCGTGGCCGAGGAGCCTGGCGTGGACGATGAGCGCGATTCCGCCGGTCCTCACTACTCCCGCGTCGGATACGCGACGCGCGTGTTCGCCGATCCGGCGACCGGCGTCTTCCAGATCACGCGGGAGCCGTACTTCGCGTTCGGGACCGGCATCGACGGAGCGCCGCCGCCGTCCACGGCGCCTCGGTCCCCCGAGGTCGTCGCGATCGAGGCTCCCTACTGCGAGCAGATCCCCGACCACTTCGGATGGTCCGAGGTCGAGGTTTCGGAGCACCGCTATCGCATGGCGGGCCGCGAGATCCGGATGCTGCTCTACAAGTGGGGGCCGCCCGAGTCCCAGCGCGACCTCGTTGGACCCGACGATCCGCCGCTCCCTCGGCTGGCGGCCACCGAGCTCACGCTCTGGATCGATGGCAAGGCGCGACTGATCGGCCAACTGACCGATTCCGTGGCGGAGATGGGGGAAGACGCGGTATTCGACACGGTGCTGGTGCAACTCCACGGTGAAGCGATCTTCGTGCGGGCATCACGGCGCGACGGCGGCATTTCCCATCGCGGGGAGGGGCGGATTAACCTGTCGAGGGAGCCTCCGACGATCCTGTTCGCGGAGCATCTGCTCGAGGACGAGGAAGAGCCTGGGCCGGTTCCGGCCTCGGAACCAACGGGCGATGTCGAGCCCGACGACAGCGAGCCGAGCCGAATCGCGCTCAGCGTCGAGAAACGACCGACTCGGCCGCGATCACGCCGAAGGCCGACCACTCCGGAAGTCGTGCTGACTCGGTGAGCAGCTGCTGCGCGCGCGCCTCGTCGCGCGCGACATGCCGGGCGTGCATCGCGAGGCCGAAGCCGAGGGTGGCTCGGTCGACCGCGATGCCGAGTTCGGAGTCTCGCGGCGCAAGCGACGAGGCGTCGAGGCTGCCGCGCAGCGCGAGCGCAAGCGACAGGTAGGTCGCGTTGTCGCGGACATCGAGGTCCGCACGAACCGGCTCGAGGGCGATGCGGGCGAGCTCTGGTCGTCCGCGTTCGAACTCGGTGACCGCGAGCCAGTAGGTCGCGCTCACGAGTGAGTCGTCGTTGGTCGCCACGCGGATCGCGTCGCGCCAAGCATCGGCGGCTGCGTCGAGTCTTCCTCCGCAGAAGCGGGCGAGACCGAGGTGGTAGGCGATGTTCCCCTGCAGCGTCGATCGCGGGCCGGCCGGGGTGACGATCCCGTCCGGCTCGAGCGAGTCAGGCGTTCCCTCGACGAGCGCCCACGCGGTAGCGAGATCGGCCTCTGCCGTGGCGAACTCGCGCACTGTGATGAGCCGATGCCCGCGATGGCGGAGCAACTTCGGCGTCGCGCCGAAGCGCGTGATCGCGTCCGTATACCACGCGATCGCCTCGCGGTACCGGCCGAGGTAGCCGAGTCGTCGACCGACCCAGATCGCCGCGTCTTCGTCGCCGGGATTCGCAGCGGCCGCCTCACGCGCTTCCGCGAGGTCCCGCTCGAGCCGCGCCTCTTTCTCGGCGGTCATCGCCGGCGCGCGCAGCGCCCGCCCGTCGAGCGATCGCGCTTCCGGCGCGGTGCAGCCGACGAGCAGGGCGATCGCGAGGACGATCGCCCTGCGAATCTGGAACAAGCTGGCGGGCTGGGCCTGGGGCAGGGGCATCGGTGCAGCGTACGGCCAAGCATGACCACGAATCACGCTACGCTCTCGCCGTGGCGCGCCCAGTGACTTCGCCGAGGCATGACCCCGCGACCGCGCACCTGGCGCGGCTTGCGGCAGAGTCGGCGCCGAGCGGGGTGTCGCGACGGCAGGCCCAGGGCGCGCACTACACGCCGCCGCCGATGGTCGACCATCTCGTGTCCGAGACGCTCGACGCTTGGCGACCCGCGCGGGCCGACTGGCGCGCGATCGATCCCGCCTGCGGGTCGGGCAACTTCCTCGTCGCGCTTGCGCGGGAACTTGCCCATCGCTTCCGCGAGCCGATCGAGCGCGTCGTGGCGACGCGTGTTTTCGGAGTCGACGTCGATCCCCGAGCGGTCGAACTCGCTCGCGAGGCACTGGTCGCGCTCGCGACCGACGGCTCCGGAGCAAGCGCCGAGATTCGGGAGGCGATCGAGCGCAACATCGTGGTCGCCGACGCCCTCGCGGAACCCTTCGCATTCTCTGGCGAATTCGACCTCATCCTCGGCAACCCGCCGTTCCTGAACCAGCTCGAGCGCGGCACCGCGCTCGCCCGCGAGCGCGCCCGCGCGATCGCCGCCGCGACCAACGGGGCGGTCACGCGCTATGCCGACGTCGCCGCCGCGTTCCTCGTCACGAATCTCGCGCGACTCGCGCCAGACGGTCGCCTCGGCTTCGTGATGCCGCAGTCGTTCCTCTCGACGGGAGACTCGCGGCGCGCCCGCGACGCTGCGCTCGATCACGCCGAACTGCGGGCGATCTGGTCGAGCGCCGAGTCGCACTTCGAAGACGCGAGCGTGCGCGTGGCGACGCTCGTGTTCTCTCGCGCGCGGCTCGGCCGCGCGCCTCGTCGCGCGTGGGGTTGTGGGTTCGCGCCGATGGCGGATGCAGCCGCGCCTCCTCTCCGGGGCGACCAGTCGTGGTCGCCGCTTCTCGCCGACGCATTCGGCGCTCCGGTCGTCACGCTGCGCGAGGCCGGCTCGATCGGCGACATCGCGCACGCCACCGCAGACTTCCGCGACCAGTACTACGGCCTCGCCGGCGCGATCGCGACGCGCGACGCGCTTGGCGCCGACGATCCGATCCTCGTCACGACCCGCCACATCGACCTCGCGCGCAACGCGTGGGGCGAGCGGCCCGTCCGCATCCTCGGCGCGCGGTACGAACGGCCGGTCGTCGAACGCGCCGCGCTCGCGCGCGATCCGGCGATGCAGCGCTGGCTCGAGGCGCGAGGCGTTCCCAAGATCCTCGTCGCGACGCAGACGAAAGTGATCGAGGCATGGGTCGACGCGCAGGGCACCGCGTTGCCGCTCGTGCCGCTCGTCACCGTCACGCCGCGCGATGGCGCGGACCTCTGGGAGATCGCGGCCGCGGTCGCGTCGCCGGTCGTCGCCGCGCGGGCCCTCGCGCTCTATGCCGGGAGCGCGCTCAGTGCCTCGGCGATCAAGCTCTCCGCGAAGCAGCTCCTCGCGATGCCGACCCCGGTCGATCGCGACGCGTGGCGCGCGAGCGCGGCCGCGTTCCGCGAAGCATCGGGTGCGATCGACGACGACGCGCGTCGCGCGGCGCTCGCGCGCTTCGCGGAGATCTCATGCGATGCGCACGGTCTTGCGCCCGACGAACGTCGCGACGTGCTCGCCTTCTGGCGCGCGCGCAGCGACTGACGGCCCAAAAACGCCGGAACCCGCCTTGCGGCGGGTTCCGAGCGGCCATCCACATTCCGGACTCACGCGGCGGCGGCCACCGCGGAGGTGTTCTTCTTGGCGATCTCGACGAGCGAGTCGAAGGTCTTGGGATCCTCGATCGCGATCAGCGAGAGCATCTTGCGGTTCAGGAGGACGCCCGCGCGCTGCAGGCCGTTGATGAACAGCGAGTAGCGCGTCCCGCGCATCCGGCACGCGGCCGTGATGCGGGTGATCCACAGGGCGCGGAAGTCGCGCTTGCGGGCGCGGCGGTCGCGCCACGCGTAGCGCTTGGCGCGCATGAGCGCGACCTTCGCCTGCTGCTTGTGGCGGGACTTGGTGCCGAAGTAACCGCGGGCTTCACGGAGAAGCTTGCGGCGGGCCTGCGTTCGTGCTGCACCCTTGCGTGCGCGTGACATGGTTCAAACCTCGTGCATTGAACTCGTCGCGGCGGGGGCCCGGCACGTGCCGGACGCTTCGGACCCGACGGACATCGGTGTTTCGTGATCCTTGCGGGACGTCTCAGCCGGCGACCGCGGTTTCGCGCTGCGCCTCGCGGACTTCCGACTGCTGCTGCGAGAGCAGCGGGCGGAACAGGAGCTTGCTGAGGGCGCGGATGTCACCGCTGCGCGCGAAGCGCTTCTTGCGGTAGCTCTGGATCTGCGCGCCGTCCTTGTTGCTCTTGAGGTGGCGGCTGTGCGGACGACCGAATCGGATCTTGCCCGACTTGGTGACCTTGATCCTCTTGGCGAGGCCCTTGTGGCTCTTGTTCTTCGGCATGGCGTATTCCCGAAAGGGGGGATCGGGGAAGATAGCAGAACCCGCGAAAGGTTCAACGGGTCTGTCGCCGCGGAAAGCGGCCGGCTCGGGGTGGCCCGGTTATCGGGTGGACGACGGCTCAGTGCAGCAGGAACACGTCGAGGCCGGTCCACGCGTGGGGCGCGTCGAGCACCTCGGTCCCGGCCGGAGTCGCCGGAAGCCAGACGTTCTCTTCCGTCGGCGTTCCAGGGCTCGCGGCACCGCGACGGGGAAGGGTCAGCACGGGCGTCGCCACGAACTCGACCGAACCGTCGGTGAAGAGCATGTTCTCGCCGCGCCCGCCATGGTCCGGGCTGTTCCCGACGAACGAGACCACGGGGATTCCCCGGCGCTTGAAGTCGACGATCGGGTTCCGATCGGAGAGGACGGGCACGCGCTCTCCGCCGCGCCAGCGCCATTCGGCGAGCCGGCTCGGCACCTGGAAGGCGTACCCCGACCCGCTCGGCGCTCCCGCGCAGCAGAGGCACGCGGGATCGCAGTAGCTGTGCTCGCTGAGCGGATCGAGGTGGCCGGAATTCCGGTAGCCGCTCCAGTTCAGGAGCGAGGAGAAGTCGGCTCCGAGCCCGGCCGCGAACGGCATCGACCCGTGGTCCTTGGTGTAGACGTCGAGCGCGCTGGCGATGCTCCGCATGTTGTCCGTGCAGCGCGCGTCGATCGATCGGCTGCGCAGCCAGGTGGCGATCGGCACGCCTGTGGCGAGGACCATGATCGCCACGCAGGCGACGGCGATGAAGTCCTTCCAACGTCCCGATCCGAGCGCCGCGCGCGCCGGTTCGCGCGCCGAGTCGATGCGCATGCGCGACTCGCGCGCGGATTCCTCCCGAGCGATCCTCGCGAGCGTCGCGTCGATGATCGCCGGATCCGGCGCCTCGACGGCGGGGGCCTCGAGCCGTCCGAACAGCGCGCGCGCCGCAGCGATCCGCTCCGCGAGTTCGGGGTGCGTGGCGGTGGCGCGCTGGGCGTCGAAGCCGTGCTCGACCAGCGCGTCGACGGCGCGCGCGTCTTCCGGGCCGAGGGTCGTCGGTCCTGCGATCGAGGTGTCCTCGCCCTGCGCGCCCGTGTCGTCGTCGGCGTTCATCGTTCGGCGTCCTTGCGCTTCGAATCGGAGGATTGGTTTGGCGGCGGATTCGGGCTCGTCTGTCCCCGCCCTCGCCGCGTGCAGGCGATCCGCCAGCCGGAGGCGAAGCTCGCGACGGCGGCGTGCAGGCGGCTCTTCACGGTCCCGATCGGGATCGAGAGGCTGTCCGCGATCTGCGCGTAGCTGAGTTTCTGGAAGTAGGCGAGCAACAGGATCTCCCGGAAGTGGTTCGGTAGCTCCTCGACGACCTGCCTGACCATTTCGGCCTCGTCGCCCGACTCGAGCGGCGACGACGGCGCCTCCGCAGCGCTCGGGATCAGGTCGACCAGCGCGCCCTCGCCGTTGGTCGAGATCGGCGCGTCGAGGCTGAGCGCGGCGCGCCGCTTCTGCCTACGCAGGAAATCGCGTCCCTTGTTCGCGGCGATGGTGTAGAGCCATGGTCGGAACCGGCGCTGCTCGTCAAAACTCTCGGCCGAGAGATGCACCTGGAGGAAGGCCTCCTGGAACACGTCGTCGGCGCCCGCCCGACTGCTGACGAGTCGGGTCAGGAACCCGTGCAGTTCGCCGCTGTAGCGCTCCATGAGGTGGCGCAGCGCGCCGGCGTCGCCTGAACGATGCGCCACGACGAGTTCCTCGTCGGTCCGGGTGTCGGTGGATGTCCGGGAGCGGGCGTCTTGCACGGCGGGCTGCGCTTGCGGGCGCCCGCGGAGAATAGCCGACCCGAGACCCGCCCCGTCGCCGAGCCGGGACGCGATGGAACGCGCGGCACGGTCGAGAGCGTCGCCGAACTGCCGAATCGGGCAGGCGCCTCTCGCCGTGATGGCCAGCACATGGGGCATGGCGGCCGCCTACGCGGGTCTGCTGCGCGTCGGTTCGGTGGGTCCGGCGAAATTTCCTAGAATCGGGTCTTCCGGCCATCGAGGTCGAGGCCGCCACCGTGGCCAAGGGCCGGAAACGAGAGGCCTGCATGGGTGTTCCGCTGAGCCAGATGTGGACGGTCGCGAGCTACGTGCTCGGCCAGAAGATTCGCGGACGCCGGCGCTACCCGCTCGTCCTGATGCTCGAGCCGCTCTTCCGCTGCAACCTCGCCTGCGCCGGTTGCGGCAAGATCCAGTACCCCGCGCATGTGCTCAAGCGCCAGCTGACCCCGCAGCAGTGCTTCGACGCGGTCGAGGAGTGCGACGCACCGATGGTCTCGATTCCGGGAGGCGAGCCGCTCCTCCACCCCGAGATCAGGGAGATCGTCGAGGGTCTCGTCGCCCGGCGGAAGTACGTCTATCTCTGCACCAACGCGCTGCTGCTCAAGGAGAAGCTCGAGGCAGGACTCTTCCGGCCGTCGAAGTACCTCACCTTCAGCGTGCACATGGACGGGCAGGAGGAGCACCACGACTTCGCCGTCTGCCGCGAGGGAACCTACGCCCGCGCCGTCGAAGGCATCCGGCTCGCGGTGCGGATGGGTTTCCGAGTCACCACCAACACCACGCTCTTCGAGGGCGCCGATCCGAACTCGGTCCGCGCCTTCTTCGACGAGATGATGGCGCTTGGCGTCGAGGGCATGATGCTCTCGCCGGGCTACGCGTACGACAAGGCGCCGGACCAGTCCGGATTCCTCAGGCGGCGCGAAACGAACCGCCTGTTCGAGATGATCCTCTCGAATCGCCGCGACGGCGGTCGCCGGTGGATCTTCAACCAGTCGCCGCTCTTCCTCGAGTTCCTCATGGGCCGCCGCGAGTACGAGTGCACGCCGTGGGGCATGCCGTGCTTCAACATCTTCGGCTGGCAGAAGCCCTGCTACCTGCTGCAGGAGGGGTACGCCGACTCGTTCGCCGAACTGATGCGCGAGACCGATTGGGACGCGTACGGCCATGCGAGCGGCAACCCGAAGTGCGCCAACTGCATGGTGCATTCGGGGTACGAGGCGAGCGCGGTGCACGACACCTTCTCGAGTTTCGGCGGGCTGTTCGCGACGGTGAAGGCGATGGTGTTCAACGCGTATGCGAATCCGGGCGCGAAGGCGGGGCTGTCGGAGGAGGCGCGCAAGCCGCACGGGCCGGCGCGGCATCTGGTGCAGCTCGGGCTCGCGGAGGACGTCGAGGGTGCGGACGGGCGGCGGTCGTACCGGCTGAAGCAGCCGGCCTGAGCCCGGACGCGGTTCAATGGTGCCTGGCACGTGCCAACCGGTGCCGTGCACTACCTGGCACGTGCCAGGCACCGGGTGTCCCCGGTGGCGCGACGGGGATGCGGTTCTACGCGAGCGGGTGGCGGAAGAAGCCGGACCGAGACGGCGGCGAGGTCGCTGCGTTCGGCGTCGTTCGGCGGTGCACGGCACGTGCCAACCGGTGCCAGGCACCGGTTGGCACGTGCCAGGCACCGAGGGAGGAGAGGGGTCGATGGGCGTCGCCCTCGCTCCGCTGTGCACAACCTGTCCGCGCAGTCGCGCGTCAGGCCCTTCCGGCCACACTGACCCGATGCCTTTCCGTTCCGGCGCGATCACCTACCGACGCTTCGCCCTCGAGGCCTCCGCTCCCGACCTGCTCTCCCCGAAGACCTGGGCGAGCCTGCGCGAGAACGCCCTCGGCGAACTCGAGCCGATGAAGCCGGGCGAGATGCACGTCGGCTGGACCTCCGGGCGCCACCTCTTCGATCGCTCCTTCGACCACGAGCGTTGCGGCTTCGGCAGCGGCCTCCTCCTCGGCTTCCGCATCGACACCGTCCGTGTGCCGCCCGAGATCAAGAAGGCCTACGTCTCGATGGCCGAGGACGCGCGGCTCGTTCCCGCGAAGGACGGCGGCGGCGCGTTCCTGCCGCGCAGCGCCAAGAAGGAAGCCCGCGAAGACGCTCTTCGCCGCATCGAGGAGGAGATCGCCGAGGGGCGCTACCGGCGGCCGAAGCACGCGCCGGTCTGGTGGGACTTCTCGAAGGGCGCGCTCTACGCCCCGATCTCCGCGGATCTCGAGGTGCAGGCGCTCCGGCGATTGGTCGGCGACACTTTCGACGGGAAGGTCGCGTCTCGCAGCGCCGGCACGCTCGCGCGCGACTTCCTCGTCGCGAAGGGACGCACCTCCGACTACGACGACCTGCGTCCCGAGGCGCTCTCGAGTCCGCCGCCCGAGATCGAGCTCGCGCGCGAGGACGGCTCGCGCGCGTCGGCCGACCGGCCCGTGCCGCCGTGGACCGCGAACGAGCCGCAGGATTTCCTCGGTAACCAGTTCCTGCTCTGGCTCTGGTGGCACTGCGACGCGCGCGAAGGGCTCGTCGACACTTCCGAAGGCGAGATCGCGATCGTCGTCGACCGCGCCCTCGACCTCGAATGCGCGTGGGGGCTGGCCGGCCGCACCTCGATCCGCGGCGACGCTCCGACCCGCCGCGCCGAGGCCGCGCGCGCGGTCCAGCTCGGCAAGTGGCCGCGGAAGATCGGGCTCACGGTGTCGCAGTTCGGCCGGGTGTGGGAGTGCGCGCTGCAGGGCGACCGCTTCGAGGTCTCCGGCCTGAAGCTGCCGAAGCCCGAGGAGAAGCCGCAGTCGTATCGCGCGCTCCTCGAGGAACGGCTCGACAGCTTCGCCACCTTCGACGCGGCGCTCGTCGCGCTCTACCGCGCGTTCATCGAGGTCCGCACTTCGCGCGCGTGGGATTCCTGCCGCGGCGAGATGCGCGCGTGGATCGGCGAGCTTGGCGCGGTGCGCAAGTCGGTCGCGGTCGGCGTCTGAACGGGTCTACGCGGAACGCACCGCGTCGATGAAGGCGCGGATCCGGTCGGCGTCCTTCACGCCGCGCTCGCGCTCGACCCCGCTCGAGACATCGACCCCGCCGGGTCGTGCGGCGCGCACCGCCGCGGCGACGTTCGTCGGATCGAGACCGCCCGCGAGGAACGCCCGACGGCGCGTCTCGGGAGAGAGCGCGGCGAACAGCGCATGGTCGAAGGCCACGCCGCTTCCAGCCTCGGGCCCGTCGACCACGAGCCGCGCGACGCGGCCATCGGCGAGGAACGACTCGATCTGCGCGGGATCGAAGTGCAGACCCTTCCAGAACTCCCAGTTGTCGTCGCCCTTCGCGAACTTGCGCAGGTCGGCCGCGTCCTCGAGGCCGTGGAACTGGACGATCGGGAAGGCGTCGAGCGCGCCGCGGGTCTCGGGATCGATCGGAAGCCGGACCACCGCGACCGGAATCGTTCCCGCATCGATCGCAGCGAGCGCGAGCGGGGGGGCGATCAGCGGCGACACGTAGCGCGGACTCGACTTCGCGAGGACGACGCCAACGAAATCAGCACCCGCCTCGGCGGCCACCTCGACCATCGCGCGGTCGCGCAGACCGCAGATCTTGACGAGCGTCCGGCTCACCTCGGCCCGCCTCCGGGAGCGGCCTCCGCCCGAAGCGCCGCGACCAGCGCGTCGCGCTCGGCGCCGAGGCTTCGGCCGTCGAACTCGCGGAGAAGTTCGGCGCCGCGTCCGGCCTCGCCGAGGCGGCGGATCAGCACCACCGCGAGCATGAGGCGCGCGTCGTCGCCCGCCGGATGGGTGCGGAAGCGCTCGAGGAACAGCGTGTACGCCGCGGCCGCCACGCGGTCCTTGCCGCTGCGGGCGAGCTGGTTGGCGACATCGAGCTGGATCTCGGCGGGGAGCACCGCGTCCGGCTTCGTCGCCACGAGCTCCTGGTAGAGGTCGGCCGCGAGGACATAGTCGCGCTCCCGATGCGCGGCGGCGATCGTCGCGCGCAGTCGCATCTGCGTCGGCGTCTCCTGCGATTGGGCGCCCGCGCGCACGCGGCCGGCCACCGGCCCGTCGGCCGTTCCCACTCCGGCCGCGATCGCGACGGCGCGGAGATCGCGGCGCCGCTTCCACTGCCTGATGAGGAAGAAGAGGTCGAAGTCGTCGCGCGGCAGGACCTTCAGCCCGAGCAGCGCGACGCAGACCCCAAGGCCGAACAGCAGGCCCGCGAGATGCGCGATCGTGCCGATCCCCGTGCGCGTCACTCCGCAGAAATCCGTGCAGGTGTTGACAAGATCGATCGCCGCATAGAGGCCGAGAAGCCACAGCGCCGGAAGGCGTCCCGGGGTCGGCGGGATGATCCAATAGCCGACCACGGTGCCGCGCGGGTAGAGGGCGAGAAAGGCTCCGGCGACCACGGACACCGAACCGCTCGCGCCGATGACGCCGCCTCCGGTGATCGCGGTCTGCAGAAGCCCGGCGAGCGCCCCGCCGACGAGATAGAGCGCGAGGAAGCCGAGGTGCCCGAGCCGCCACTCGACGACCGCCCCGAAGGCCCACAGGAAGACCATGTTGCTCAGAACATGGAAGATCGACGAGGGATCGTGCAGGAACTGGTAGGAAAATGGCTGCCACCAGCGCATGCCGGCGAGGGACAGGCTGCCCTCGTCGTACCAGCGCTCGAGGTCCAGGTCGCCGGAGCGGGCCATCGCGAGCCCGCCGAAGTAGATCGCGAGGTTCAGCACGACCAGCACGGGGACGATCGTGGCCTTCCGGCCGGTCGAGCGATCGGTTCCGAGGGGGATGAACACGCGCGGGAGCGTATCGGAACCCGGGCCGGCCCGGTACCCGCACGCGACCCCGCGGCGTCGCTGAATTCAGCGCTTCCCGCACGCTCCGCGGGTACGCGGCGGGGGCGCTTGCGCTAGCATCTTCTCTTCCTCCGAATCCCTTCGGTGGCGCCGCGCGAACCTTCCGGTCCGTCGGTTCCGCGGACGCAGGGAGCCACCGGAACGCTCACGAGGACGAAAGATGTCGACCGCCACCCCAGCGGCTCCGGCCGCAGAGTTCAAGCCGAACGCCATGACCACCGCGCAGACCGCACCCACCGGACCGATCTTCGACAAGGGCCTCGCGAACACCATCGCGGCCGAGACGCAGATGTCGTTCATCGACGGCGGGAAGGGCGTGCTCGAGTACGTCGGCATCGACATCGACTCGCTCGCGCGCAACTCGACCTACGAGGAGACGGTCTTCCTCCTCTGGAACTGCCGGCTCCCGAAGCAGGCGGAGCTCGACGCGCTCAAGTCGTCGCTGCAGGCCGAGTACGAGATCCCCGACGCGATCTACGACATGATCCGGTCGTTCCCGAAGGACGCCGTGCCGATGCACGCCCTGCGGACGCTGGTGTCGGCGCTCGCGCTCCACGACGCCGACGCGACCTCGAGCGAGACGACGCCGGCGGGCATCGAGAGCGCGAAGCGCCAGGCGCTGCGGCTCGTCGCGAAGACCCCGACCCTGATCGCGAACTTCGACCGCCACCGCAGCGGCAAGCCGTTCGTGCGCCCGGACAAGAGCCTCGACATCGCCACCAACTTCCTGTGGATGCTGAACGGCGAGAAGCCGACGGCCGCGATGACGAAGGGCCTCGACATCTGCCTGATCCTCCACGCCGACCACGGCCTCAACGCCTCGACCTTCGCGGGCCGCGTCACCATCGCGACGCTCAGCGACATGTACAGCGCGATGACGACCGCCGTCGGCACCCTCAAGGGCCCGCTGCACGGCGGCGCCAACGAGGAGGTCATGATCATGCTCGACGAGATCGGATCGATGGAGAACGTCGACCCGTACATCAAGGGCAAGCTCGAGCGCAAGGAGCTCATCATGGGCTTCGGTCACCGCGTCTACAAGGCGTACGACCCGCGCGCGACCTACCTCAAGACCTTCGCGAAGCAGATCGCGACCGACACCGGCAATCTCAAGCTGTTCGAGATGAGCCAGCGGATCGAGAACATCGTCCTCGAGGCGAAGGCCGGCAAGGGCATCTTCCCGAACGTCGACTTCTACAGCGCGACGACCTACCACTGCCTCGGCATCAAGACCGACCTCTTCACCTGCATGTTCGCGATGAGCCGCATGTCGGGCTGGGCCGGCCACTGCATCGAGCAGCTTCAGGACAACCGCCTCATCCGCCCGCAGGCGAAGTACAACGGTCCGCACGCGGCCGCGTGGGTGCCGATGAACGGGCGACATTGAGCGCTCGCAAGTCGCGCGCTGACCGCTGCTTCGCAGCGGCGTGCGCGCGTTTGCTCGCTTTGGTGCTACGGCCGCGGCATGCCGCGGCCTTTCTCGTTTTGGGTGGGCGCTCAGGACCGCGTGTTTGAGCGGTCGCGGCTGCGGCCGCTCCCTCTGGTGCTACGGCCGCTCGCTTTGGCGCATCTTTGACCGCTCGGCCTCCGGCCGAGGGTGTGGAAGTTCGGCGTCTCGTCTCGGCTGGTCGCCGCCGCCATAGACGGCGGGTGCCCATTCCCGGAGCAATGGGTCGCCCAGTCGAACGATCTCGAGTGGGCCGCCGCGCGACGCGCCGGCATGTCGTCCTCGCTCCCTTCCGTCGATTGTCCGCCGAAGGCGTCGTGCCGAGAACGTGGTATCGGCGACCCATTGCTCCGGGAATGGGCACCCGATGTTCCTTCGGAACCTCGGCAGCGGTCGTATTCGTAGCTGTCCGTCGTCATCGACGCAACACGTGCACGCGCGAGACCTCCGGCAGGGGCGAGCGGGACCTTTCGATCAGGAGGTGAGCTCGGGTACGTGCGATCCGCCGGGCGTCGCCCGGCGAAAGGTCGCGGATTCTCGATGCTGGCGAAAACCGAGCGCACTCCGCTTGGCGTGCCGGCCGCGGTAGCGAAATCCGGCCCCGCGCTACTTCTTCGTCTGCGGGTAGAGCAGCACGCGGTCGTGGCAGAGGAGCACCACGTCGTCGGCGCCGTCGCCGGTGAGGTCGACGACCATCGCCATGCTCGGCTCGAACTCGCGCGGTTCGCCGCTCTGGAAGAGTCGCGACTCGAACACCTTGAAGCGCGTGATCGGCACGAGCCGCGCCGATTCGCTGAAGCTCAGGACGCCGAGCGACTGCTCGCCCGCGTCGAGCGCGACGAGATCGAGGAATCCGTCGCCGTTGAGGTCGCCGGCGGCGAGCTCGTGGTCGACCTGCTGCGCGCGGTCGCCGCGGTAGGTGGCGATCTCCTCGAGCGCGAGTCGCGAGCCGGACAGCCGCGCGATCGCGAAGCCATCCTCGCCGACGAGCATCACGTCGCCGGAGCCCTGGCCGTGGAAGTCGCCCGCCTTCACGGCGCCGAACTTGAATCCGCTGATCGCGTACTCGTCGGCCTGCTTCCACGCACCGGCGGAATCGCGGGCGAAGAGCCCGAGCTCGCCGTTCTCCTTGTCGCCGGCGACGAGCGTCTCGCCGCGCACGCTGAGGGCGACGAGCTTCGCGTCGGCGCGCGAGGCGTTCATCTGGACCACCACCTGCCAGCCCGGCGGCGACGCGCCCGGCGCGTAGCGCAGGCCGCGGATGAAGTTGCGGTCGGCGACGACGAGCTCCCGTCGGCCGTCGCCGTCGATGTCGAACGCGGCCGAATTCCCGGCGTTCGCAGCCTGCGCGAGCCCGAACTGCCCCATGTCCTTCGACTCGCGGAGGACGAATCCGGGCTTGCCATCGACCTCCATCGCCTGCAGCATCGACATCGGCTTGTCTGCGGTGAAGAGGAGGAGGTCCACCCTTCCGTCCTGATCGGCGTCGAGCTCGAGGATCGCGTCGGGGCCCTTCACGAGCGCGCCGAGCTTCACGATCTCGGCGGCGGCCGAGCCGGCCGGGTCGAGCAGCTCGACCTGGTAGTTGCGCCCGTCCTTGGTCACGACCGCGACGCGCGGTCCGCGCTCGAGGCGGACGAGCGCGAGCACCGTCGGCACCGCGCCCGCCGAGAGCTGCATCGCCTTCGGGAAGGGAAGCGTCCCGTTCTCCCATGCGGTGCGGCCGACGACGCCTTCCTTCTCGGAGAGGACGAACACCTCGTCGCCCGGCTTCCCGTCGACATCGCCCGCGACGACCGCGTCGATGTCGGCGAAGCTCGGCTGCTGCGCGCCCGGCTGGAGCCCGCGGCCCGGCAGCTGGCGGAAGACGGTGATCGCGCTCGTCGCCGGATCGCTCGCGAGCATGTCGGTGAGGCCGTCGCCGTCGACATCGGCGACGACGTACGAGCGCTTGCGGTTTCCCGACTGCGAGAAGACGGCGAGGGCGGCGTCCTTCGTGCCCGACGCGTCCTCGACGAGTTCCTCCACGACGATTCGCTTGCTCTGGCGCTCGATACGCGCGAGGTAGTCCTTCTTCGCGCCCGGAAGGCGCACCGCGGTCGCCTCGCGCAGCGGCGGCATCTCGAAGCGCTGCTGCGCGCCGAGACGGGCGATCTTCTGTCCGCCCGGCCCGTCCTCGATCCCGGCGAGCCACATCCGCACCGGCGCCGGGCTGTCGGGCGAGATGCCGACGAGATCCTGATGGGCGTCGCCGTCGAAGTCGCCGACGACGAGCGCGACGATCGGCGTGCCCGAGCCGAGTTCGATCGCGTCGCCGAGCCGCGTGCCTTCGAGCGGCCACACCATCGCCTGACCGGAGACGATCGCCGCGAGGTCGGGCTTCGAGTCGCCGATCAGGTCGGCGATCACGAGCCCGTCGCGGCTCGTCGAGAGTCCCTTCTGAGGGATGCGCTGCGCGACCTCGAACTCGCCCGGCTTCGACTGCCGCAGGAACACGATCGTGCCCGGCTGTCCGGCGTAGACGAGGTCGAGCCGTCCGTCGCGGTCGTAGTCGAAGGGAACGATCGCGTTCACCTGATGCGACACCGGCACCTCGACGCGGCGGAAGCGCCAGTGCGGCGGCACCTCGTTCACCGAGGTCGTCGGCTCGGCCGGATCGTCCGGAGACGCGCCCGGCTTCTGCAGGTGGATCTCGAGGCGGCTCTTGAAGTTGTTGGCGACCACGAGATCGACGCGGCCATCGCCATCGAAATCTCCGGAGGCGATCGGGCCCGCGACCGGATCGATCTTCACCACCTCGAGTCCGTCGAACCCGTAGTACGCGGCCGGCGCGACCTCCTGCGCGCGCGTCGGCGCGGCCGGAACGAGGACGGCGATGGCGAGGACGGCGGCGCGGAAGAGCGTCGGGGAGCCGGAAAGTCGAAGATCGGACATGGCGTGGGGATCCGTGTGCGGCGGCGCCGGATGCGTCGCGGAGGCGGGTATAGTACGAATTCCCAATGAATCCGACCCATCGATTGGCATGGCACTCCGGAGGCGCCGCGATCGCGGCCGTCGTCGCTCTTTCGCTTTCGTTCGTCGCCGCAGCGGACACCGTGCGGCTCAAGAGCGGGGCGTCCGTCCAGGGCGACATCATCAAGCGCACCGAGCGCCGCGTCTGGATCGACGTTGGGCCCGACGTGCTCGACTTCTCGATGGACGACGTCGACAGCGTCGACACCGAGAAGAGCTCCGCGCGGGTCGAGATCCGCCAGGACTCGATCTTCTCGACGGCCGAGGGCCTCGCCGAACTGCCGGCGCGCGATCAGGCGAAGGCGATCGGCCCGTCGGTCATCAAGGTCTCGACGCCCGGCGGGCTCGGCTCGGGAGTCATCCTCTCGCGCGACGGCTACGCCATCACCAACGCGCACGTCGTGCAGGGCGAGACGAACCTGCGGGCGACGGTCTGGTTCGCGCAGTCGGACGGAACGCTTCGCCGCACCGACATCGACGACGTCGAGCTGATCGCGGTCAACAACCACATCGACCTCGCGCTCATCAAGGTCAAGCACCCCGACGGCAAGGACTTCGTCTTCGCCCCGGTGCAGGACGCCGAGGCGCTCGAGAACGGCCAGAGCGTCTTCGCGATCGGAAACCCGCTCGGACTCGAGCGCACCATGACGCAGGGCGTGATCTCGACCACCCAGCGCAACTTCGACGGTCTCACCTACATCCAGACCGATACGCCGATCAATCCCGGCAACTCGGGCGGGCCGCTCTTCAACACCCGCGGCGAGGTCATCGGCATCACCAACATGGGGATCCGCGGAGGCGAGGCGCTCGGCTTCGCGATTCCCGCGCGCTATGTGAAAGACTTCATCCGGAACCGCGAAGCATTCGCCTACGACCGGAACAACCCGAACTCGGGCCACAACTACCAGAAGCCGCCAGCCCGAGCGGCCGCGGGTGCGCCTCCCGAACTCCGGGACGGATCCGCAGGCGACCGCAAGAAGTGACGCGGCCGGCCGACGACGCCAGCCACACCACGACCGACTGAAGAACCGCGCGGCCCGTGCCGCATGAACGCCCGAAAGGACACGCCAGTGCTTCGCCAGACCATCGTCTCCCGCACGCTGATCTCCATCTCCGCCGCCGCGTTCGTCGCGTCGGTCGCCCTCGCCGGCGACCGGCTGACCATCCGCGAGATCGCGCCCGACACCGCCCTCCTCGTCCTCGGCGCCGACGACTTCCGCGGCACCACGTCGCGCCTCGAGTCGACGGCGTGGGGCAAGCTCTGGAGCGATCCGGCGCTCGCCGACGACGTAAAGAAGATCAAGGAAGGCGTCGAGAAGGGCCTCGCCGAGGCTGCGGCCGAGGTCGGCGTCGAGCGCGACGACATCTCGTGGCCCGCGAGCTTCGGCGCCGCGGTGATCGCCGATCTCGACGAGGAGCTCGGGATTCCCTCGATCCAGTTCATGTTCTTCGCCGACTGGGGCGTCGAGGACGAGAAGGCCACGAAGGTGGTCGATGCGTTCCTCGCCCGCGCCGAGAAGGAAGCGAAGGACTCGGGCGAGGCCTTCAAGGTCGAGGAGATCCGCGGACGCCGCGTGCTCGTGAGCGACTTCTCCGACGATCCCGAGGCCGGCGCCGACGCGATGGACGGCGGCGACGGCATGGACGAGATGGAAGAGTTCGGCGCCGGTCCCGACATCGGCCCGAAGAGCATCTGCCTCGCGAGCGACAAGGGCCGGCTGTTCATCGCCAGCTCGAACTCCATGATGGATTCGCTGCTCTCCCGCGCCGACGGCGAGAAGGCGAAGTCCTTCGGCGAGACCGAGATCTTCCGCAACGCGATCGACCTCGCCGGCGGCGCGCAGGACATCTACGCGGTGCTCTCGACCGAGGCGGCGCGCCCGATCCTCGCGATGTCGCCGCAGTTCGCGATCGCCGAGCCGATCATCAAGCGCGTCTTCGGCGACATCAAGGCCTGGTCGCTCGGCGTGCACGCCCGCGACGGCGTGCTCGAGCAGAACATCGGCCTCTACGCGCCCGAGGGCAAGTCGGGCCTCCTCTCGCTCATCGACCACTCGACCGAGCCCGCGGCGCCACCGTCGATCGTTCCGAGCGACGCGGTCGGCTACGGCCGCATGAACGTGCGCTTCGACCGCATCCTTCCCATGATCGACGACATCCTCGGCGGCATCCCGCCCGAGATGTCGGAGATGATCCGTCCGCAGGTCGATCCGTTCCGTCCGGCGATGGCCGCCGCGTTCAGCGCGCTCGGCCCCGAGGTCCACATCTACTCGGCCGAGATGAACCCTGAGAACCCGATGGCGGGCACCACCGTCACCGCGATCGCCATGAAGAACGACAAGGATTCGGCGAGCGCCGTCGTCGACTTCATCAACCTGCTTCCGATGGGCCTGCAGTCGCGCGACTTCAACGGGATGACGATCCTCTCCGACGAGTTCGCGCCCTTCGCGATCGGCGTCGGCGGCGGGTACCTCGTGATCGGCGACACCCAGCGCGTCGAGCAGGCGCTGCGCGCGGTCGACGCCAAGGGCGACGCCGGACTCGCCGGCGACGCGGACTTCGACCGTAGCTTCTCGCGGATGGCGAAGGAGCCGATCGCCGGCTTCTCGTGGACCGACACCGCCCGTCAGATCGGCAGCACCGCCGGCATGATGCAGCTCGCCGCCGGCCAGATGGCCGCGATGGGCGGACTCGAGGAAGGCGCCGAGGCGATCCCCGGCATCGACTTCGAGCCCGGCGACCTCTTCTCGATCCTCGGCAAGATGACCCCGGAGGTCGCCAAGCGCTGCTTCGGCGACGCGATCCTCGAGTTCCGCGCGACGCCCAAGGGCTTCGTGACCAAGTGGTCGCAGATGCCCGCCTCGGGCGGCTGAGCCTGACTCAGGCAGTTCCTTCCGACGCCGCGCTCGCGAGCCACGCGAGCGCGGCTGTCATTTCGTCGCGACCGAGCGTGTGGAAGTCGTCGTGCCGCCCGTGCTCGAGGACGGCGAGCCGCGAACGCTTCGCCGCCGACGCGACGCCGCGCGCTTCCTCGAGCGGCGAGACCGGGTCGTTGGCGCCGGCGAGGACCGCGAGCGGGCAGCTGAGCCTCGCCGCGAGTTCGCGCGTCGAGCGCTCGACGATGCCGCGCGCGGAGAGGAGCGCGATCGCCGGCACCACGAACGGCGCCTTCGGCATCGCGCGCAGGTCGAGGCGCGCCGAGATCGGCGTCCGGAGGCGCTCGTAGGGCGCGAGCGCGAGGACGCCGCGCACGCGGGCGGCGATCGCCGCATCCGAGGCGGCGCCGATCGCGGCCACCGCGCCGAGCGAGTGGCCGACGAGCGTGACCGGCCCCGTGGTCGATGCCTCGATCAGGGTCGCGAGGAAGCGGTCTTCGTCGGTCCCGAGGCGCGTGCCGCGGCCGACGCTGTCGCCGTGGCCGGGGAGATCGGGCAGGATGAAGCGGGGCGCCGACGGCAACATCGGGCCAAGCCGCGCGAGCGAGTCGTAGCGTGAACGCGCGAATCCATGCACGACCACGAAGGTGTGCGCGGCCGGGTCTTCGCTGCCGAGTTCCCACACCGGACTGGTCGCGCCGCGGAAGCCGTGGCTCCATTCGCGGGCGGGAAGGCCCCAGCAGTCGGGTTCGATAGGGAGGCCGCGCCCAAGCGCCCAGCCCACGGTCTTCCGCTCCGGGCGCATCGCTTCGCCGACGATGCCCGTCAGGGTCAGGCCGTAGACGAGCCCTGCGGAACTCGCGAGGAACGCGCTGGCGCCGAGAATGGCCGTGAGATCCGCCACGCGCGCAGTCTACGGTGCGTCAGCTCGCCTCGAAGATCCGGCGGCTCGTGCCGCCGTCGCCGACAGGCACCTCGCACGACGCGAGGCACTTCGGGCAGCGGCCGTGGTAGCGGGTGCCGTCGCGGTCCTTGTAGAGCCGGCCGTAGGCATGGCAGCAGCGGAACCAGATCATCAGGAAGGGAACTGCGGGGCCCGGGCGCTCGCCCGCCGCGCCGCGCGCCGGATCCGGCGCCGCCGGCTTCGAAGTCGCGATCCCGGGGATGTCGACGATGTCCTGCGGGTCGGGCACGAAGAGGACTTCGGCTTCCGCCGCGGCGGGTCTTGAGCGTCAGCCGAGCCGCTGACGCGCCTGCGACGCCCGGCGGGTCGCGTCGGCAAGAAGCGCCTCGGTCCGGGCGGAAATCCCGGCCCGGAGCGCCTCGTCTGCGACCGACGGCAGGTTGATCCGGACGTTCTCCTGCGCGGCGAGGGCGCCGGCCGCGGCGAGGTCGAGCGCGATCCGAAGGTCGCTCGCGAGACTCGGGCTCGTGGTCCCGACGAGCGCCTCGAGCGCCGCCACCGTGTCGAGCGCGAGCGCGACCGTCGCCTCGGGCGCTGCGATCGCGGCGAGCACCGCCTCGCCGAACCCGGCCCGCGCCGGATCGTCCTTCGGCAACTTCCAGAGCGCGTTCAGCCGTCCGTAGGCGCGCGCGTCTTCACCCGCGAGTTCGAGCGCCCGGCCGCGTCCACGCTCGAACGCGGCGTGGGCGACGCGATGGGCTGCGTCGTGGGCCGCGAACTTCGGCTTCCCGATCGCATAGCCCGCGACCATCGATCCAAGCGCGTTCGCCTGCGCGAGGGTCACGCCGGCGACGGCGCCGCCGCCCGGAACCGGCACCGCGGCCGCGAGGCGCTCGAGGTACGCGCCGATCGTCATCGATCCGAGGTCGAGCGCAGGCGCGTCGCTCACGAGCGGATCTCCGCGCCGAGCGTCTCGCGAAGCGCCGCGATCGCGCGCGCGACCGACGCGTCGGCTTCGTCGCTCGTCATGGTGCCGTCGGGCTTGCGGAAGTAGAGGCGCAGCGACACGCTCTTCCTGCCGTCGCCGATCTGCTTGCCGCGGAAGGTGGTGACGAACTCGATCGACTCGAGGTTCGGAAGCGCCAGCGCGCGGATCGCGTCCTCGATCGCGCCGTAGCGGACGCCTTCGGCGACGATCGCGGAGATGTCGCGGTCGGCGGCTGGGAACGCGGGAAGGTCGCGCGCCGCGTTCTCGGGCGGATAGGCCGCGAGGACGCCGCGAAGCTCGAGCTCCGCGGCCGCGGTCGGACGCTCGATCCCGTGCAGCTTGAGGACCCGCGCGTCGACGAGGCCGACGCAGCCGATGCACGCGCCGTCGACGAGGACGCGCGCGCCGGGCGAAAGCCAGGCCGGGGCCCCGTCCGCGACGAACTCGACGCGCGAGCGCCGCGGCACCACGAGGTCGAGCACGCGCTCGACCGCGCCGCGCGCGAGGCGGTACGCGCCCTGCGCGTCGCGCGCGCCGCCGGGCGCGTCGGTGACGAGCGCGAGCGTGGGTCGCTCGACATGGCCGCCGTTCCCGAAGTGGAACGCGCTCGCGAACTCGAAGACGCGCAGGTCGGTCGCGCCCTGGTCCTCGTTGTGGCGACGGACGCGCAGCAGGCTCGACACCACGCTCGGGCGCAGCGCCGGCTCGCCGCCCGCGCGCTCGTCATCGACCTTGAGCAGCCTCGCGCCGGGCGCGAGGAACGCTTCGGCCGACTTCTCGCCGACGAGCGAGTGCGTGATCGACTCAAGGAAGCCCATCCCCGCGAGCAGGTCCTTCACCGCGCGCGTGCCGCGCTCGATCGGATTCGGCCGCGGGACGCGCACCGGGATGGTGTCGCTGACGGGCACGGCGTCGAGCCCGTTCAGGCGGCAGATCTCCTCGATCAGGTCGATCTCGCGCTCGACGTCGACGCGCCGCGCGGGCGCGGTCGTCTCGATCGTCTCGGCTGCGCCCGTGCCCGTGACCTTCGGCGAGAACCCGAGGGTCGCGAGCAGCTCGACCATGCGCGAGGTCGGGATGTCGAAGCCGAGGATCTGCCGCGCGCGCGCGGGGCGCAGCGTGATCGCGCGCGCGGGCGGAAGCGGGGCGCCGTCGGCGACCACGCCTTCGCAGAGCGTGCCGCCGGCGATCTCGAGGATCAGCGCCGCGAGGCGGTCGGCGGCGGCGTCGATCTCCGACGGATGCACGTTGCGCTCGAAGCGGTACGACGAATCGCTCGCGATTCCGTGGCGCCTGCTCGTGTTGCGCACCGAGACCGCATCGAAGGTCGCGGCCTCGAGGACGAGATCGGTGGTTCCCTCGCCGACGCTCGCGAGCGCGCCGCCCTTGACGCCTGCGAGGGCGACGGGCCGGTCGCGGTCCGCGATCACGAGGTCGTCGGCGCAGAGCTTCACTTCCTTCGCGTCGGCGCCGAGCGGCAGGAACGGCTCGTCCTTCCGCGCGCGGCGGATCTGGATCTCGCCGCCGGCGAGGGTCGCGAGGTCGAAGACATGGGTGGGCTGTCCGAGCTCGAACAGGACGAAGTTGGTGGCGTCGACGACGTTGTTCCGCGGGATCTGGCCGATCGCGATCAGGCGCCGCTGCAGCCATTCCGGGCTCGGGCCGACCTTGACCCCGCGGATCACGCGCGCGGTGTAGCGCGGGCAGAGCGCGTGCTCGTGGTTCGTGACCCGGACGTGGTCGGCCGCGCGGCCGCCACCCGTCCGGAGCTCGACCTTCGGCATGCGCACCGCGCGCCCCGTCACCGCCGCCACTTCGCGGGCCATTCCGACATGGCACAGGCAGTCGCCGCGGTTCGAGGTCGTCTCGATCTCCTGCCACGGCTCGCCGTTCTCGGCGACATCGCCGCCGTCGAGGGGAAGGCCGGCCGAAGTCAGCGCCGCGGCCTGCTCGGAGGCGTCGGCGGGGCGGTCGAGGTAGTCGTTGAGCCATAGCACGCTCGTGCGCATAGACGCGCAGCGTAGCGCGTGGCGCGCGCGCGGTTCGGCTACCTTTCCCGCATGAATCGCAGCCCCGCGCCGCGTGCCCTCGTTTCCTCCGCCGTGCTCGTCGCGGTTGCGCTCGTCGCGGTGCTTCCGGTCGCAGGCTGCGCCTCCGCGCCCCGCGCGGCTGCGCCCGAGGATCCGGCCGGCAGCGTGCCCGGCGACCTGACCGTCGAAGTCGCGGTCCGGCCCGGTCGCGGCGTCGAGCAGCGGGTGAAGATCGAAGAGCGTCCGGCACGCTTCGTGCTCCTGCCGGACGGCGCGCTCTTCGGCGAGGCCGACGCGCCGCCGCGCGACGGGGTGCGTCCGGCGCGCGCGCGCAGGCTCGCGCGCGAGCAGATGGCCGACGTCTGGACGCTGCTGCGCTCGTCCGGCTTCGCCGACGCCGCGCTCGCCGAGACGACATCGAATCCGGCGCTGCTCGCGCCCGCGGCCGGCGAGATCCTCGCCACGCTCGAGGTGTGCGCCGATGGACGCCGCTTCGCCTTCGTGCGCCGCTACAAGCCGGGCGCCGAGGACGAGGTGGCGATGCGCCGGGTCGTGCGCTCGCTCGCATCGCTCGCATGGGCGAGCGACGAGGTGCTCGTCGAGAGCGCCGAGCTTCCCAAGCGCTACGACCTCGGCGTCGATCCGTACGCGCGGTTCGCGCGACCGGCTACGGCGCCGGAAGGCGGGAAGTGACGCGATGATGTCCGCGCGAGTCCTTCCGCTTCTCATCGCATGCGTCGCGGCGCTCTGCGCCGGATGCGCGTCGACGCCGCGCGAGGGCGACCGCGCCGGCGCGCCGAGCTTCGAGTTCCTTTGGCAGAGCGCGACCCGCGACGCCGCGGTCTTCGCGACGCTCTCCGGCGACGGCGTGCTGCGCACCGCGGGCGGACTCAAGGCGCTGCGGCGCGAGACCGAGGATGCGTTCCCGCTCGGGGGCGACGAGCGAGAGGAGATGTTCGCGCTGGCGGAGCGGGCCATCGCGGTCGATCGCACCGCGGCGCCCGACGATGCGCGCGGCGCGCGCAGCGAACTCGTCGTGCGCGCGGATGGCGCGCGCCGCGAGGCTGCGGCGCACGGCGCGGACGCGACGCTCGACGAACTGCGCGCCGCCATCTCGCGCGCGATGCTGCGAAAGTTCCGCGCGACCATCGAGGCGCAGCCCGAAGCGAGTCGCGAGGGAACGAGCCGGTAGCGACGGCCCCGGGTGCATCTTGTGTTTGCGAAGGGATCCGGGGCGGCTTCCCACCTTCGTGAGGAAACCGCCTGATCGCGAAAAGGACGCGGCGGCTGAAGGGTCTTCTCGTCGCGGGCCGCAGGGATGCGCCGCACGGATCGCACGGAGCGCGATCCGAACCGAACACACTTCAATGCGCCGTCAGCGAGGACGCGACGGCGCGCGGAAGAAAGGATGGAGCGCGGCGCAACGGACTGCGACGCGAGGCGGTGACGCGCTGCGCACGGACGCGACGCGCGTGCGCCGTCCGACGCCGCGCCCTCCCGGGCGGCCACCCGGGAGGGCGCGGCGCCACACCTCTGACGGCGGAGGCCCGACCCGAACCGCGATCGGCGCGGTGAAAAGCCTCGATCGAGGTGAAAGGCTTCCGAACGAGACCCTCTTGAATCCTTCGGATGCGTCGCGCACGGTCGCGGGCGCAGCCTCGGAGGGTCTGGAATGGCACACAACGACATTGCGGTCGTGGAGAGCGTCCGATACCTCGCTTCGCCGAGCGGCGGGCAGCGGGGCCGCGACGCGCGGTTCCTGCGCCTCGTCGCCGAAGATTGCGACGAACCGGGAACGCAAGCGTTGAGCGGAGACGGTGCGGTTCTAGAGTGCGGCTTCCTCGAAGAGCAAGGATCCGCTCTCGTCATGCGCCACACCAAGCACGCCGACTCATCGGACGAGTCCGCCGCGCAACCCGCGGCCCGCACCCTGCAACCGGTCGACGGAGGCATGCCTTTCGACGGCCCGCCCGAGCCTCGTCCGGATCGCCAGCGGATCGTCGAGGAGCTCTACCGGGCCTACCGGCACCGCGTCGAGGCCTTCGCCCGGCGCCTCGTCGGGCCGTCGGACGCCGAGGAGATCACCCAGGAGACCTTCGTTCGTCTTTCGCGAGTGAGAAATCTCGAAAGGATGGCGATCGGCGTCGCTTATCTCCTACGTATCGCCCAGAACCTCGCTCGCAGGAAGTACGAGCGGGCCGAGCGGTACCGCGAAGCACTCGAACGATCGGGGCGGAATCGGCCACGGGAGTTCGAGTCCGGCGAAGACCGGGGATTCGACAGTCCAGCGAATCCTCCGGCTGCGCGGGAAAGCGGGTTGTCCGGCGTCGCACTCGACGCCGACCGGCTCGAAGCGGTGCTCCGGCTCCTCAGCGACGAGGAACAGGCCGCGATACGGCTCATCGTCTGCCAGGGACTCGAATACCAGGCAGCCGCGCGAGCGCTCGGGGTCAATGTCTCGACGGTCAACAACTGGAAGCATCGTGGTCTCACCAAGCTCAAACTTCTCGTCGGATTGGAATCGTCCGCCCGCACCACCTCGCGCCGGCGCCATGCGGCTGTCTGACGCGCAGGACGAACCGGAGGCCGTCGCGAACTTCGCGGAGGCGCTCGACAGCAAGCGTCGCGTGCGCGACAGCCTGATCCGCTCGATCGCCCGCGAACAGCCTGAGGTCGCCGCCAGACTCCTCACCGTGGCCCCGATCGTGGAGACGATCGCGAAGTCCGAGGGCGGTCCGGCCAATCCGCTGGGCGACTACCTGCTTGCTCTCGCCGAGCAGGAGCCGTCTCTCCGCTGATCCGCGTCCGCGGACGCCGAAAAACGATCCGACCGCGCGGTCTCCGGGCCGCGCGGTCGTCGTTTTGGCGAGTCCGGTGCCGAAAGCGGACTCGACCGCGGGCCCCCGTATCATCGGCGCCCCGATGGCCGACCTCCCCGAAAGAGCTTCAGACCCCGCCGATGCGTCGCGCGATGCGTCGTCGTTGCCGGCGGACCCGGTGGTCGGAATCGACCTCGGGACGACCAACTCGCTCGTCGCGTACTGCTCGGAGGAAGGGCCGCGGGTCCTCGGGCCGGAACCGGGCGGATCGATCGTGCCGTCGGTCGTGCGATATGTCGCGGGCGGTCGCCCGATCGTCGGACGAAGCGCGCGCGCCGCGCGGGGGACCGATGGAGGCGTCACCATCTCGAGTTCGAAGCGGCTGATGGGCCGCTCCGCGCGCGAGGTCGCGCCGTTCGCCCGAGCGCTGTCGGCCGAGGTCGTCGAGGGTCCGCGCGGCATCGCCGCCCTTCGGATCGACGGCGATCGCAACGTCACGCCGCAGGAAGTCGCCGCCGAGATCCTGCGCGAACTTCGGTCGATCGCCGAGGCGGATCTCGGCGTCCCGGTGCGGCGCGCGATCGTCACCGTTCCGGCCTACTTCGACGATGCGCAGCGGCAGGCCACGCGCGACGCGGCCCGCCTCGCTGGCCTCGAGGTCGCGCGGATCGTGAACGAGCCCACGGCCGCGAGCCTCGCCTACGGCCTCGGCGGCGCGCGGCGCGCGGAGAAGCTCGCCGTCTACGACCTCGGCGGCGGCACCTTCGACGTGACCGTGCTCGAGATCGTCCCGAGCGACGGCGCGGAAGGCGGGTCGGACTGCTTCCAGGTGCTCGCGACCGCGGGCGACACCGCGCTCGGCGGCGACGATGTCGATCGCGCGATCGCGGCGTGGTGGATCGCGCGCGAGCCGGCGCTCGAGCATGGCGGCGGCGCGGCCGCCGCGGCGCTCGTCGAGGCGGCCGAACGCGCGAAGATCGCGCTCTCCGATCGCGATCGCGTCGAGGTCGAGTGCGAGATCGGCGGCGCAAGGCGCGTGCTCGCGCTGGCGGCGACCGAGCTCGACGCGGTCTGTGCGCCGCTCGTCGCCCGCACGCTCGATGCCTGCGCGCGTGCGCTGCGCGACGCCGGGCTCGAGGCCTCGGCGCTCGACCGCGTCGTTCTCGTCGGAGGCTCGACGCGCCTCGCCTCCGTCCGTGCAGCGGTCGCGCGGTTCTTCGGACGCGAGCCCTACGTCGCGCTCGACCCGGACCGCGTGGTCGCGCTCGGCGCGGCGGTGCAGGCGGCGATCGTCGCCGGCGCGCGGCGGGATCTGCTCCTCCTCGATGTGATTCCGCTCTCGCTCGGGATCGAGACCGTCGGCGGCGCGGTGGCGAAGCTCGTCATGCGCAACAGCCCGATTCCCACGCAGGCGCACGAGCACTTCTCGACCTCGAAGGACGGGCAGACGAGCGTCCGGATCCATGTCGTGCAGGGCGAGCGCGAGCTCGTCGAGCACTGCCGCTCGCTCGGCACCTTCGACCTGCGCGGCATCCCGCCGATGCCGGCCGGCATTCCCCAGATCGATGTCCGCTTCCTCGTCGACCAGAACGGGGTGCTGTCGGTCCGCGCGGTCGAGAAGCGCAGCGGCCGCGAGGCGTCGATCCAGGTGGTGCCCGCCTACGGACTCACCCGCGACGAGGTCGACCGCATGGAGCGCGAGTCGGTCGAGCACGCGCGCGACGACATGACGGTCCATCGCGTGATCGACCTGCGCGTCCACAGCGAGCTCGACCTCAAGTGGATCGGCGAGGCGCTCGCGCGGGTGCGAGGCGAGCTCGATGCGGCATACGTCGTGGAACTCGAGGCTGCGATGGCGGTCGTCCGCGAGATGTGCGCGAAGGCCGCCGCGGATCCGCGATCGGTGCATGCCGACGGCTTCCACCGCGCCAAGCAGGCGCTTGATGTCCTCTCGATGCGCGTCCACGAGACCTCGATCACGCGTTCGCTTCGGGGCGGCTGAGGCATCAGCGCGACGGGCCGCGGCCGCGAGGTTTCGGCGGGGTCGTGTGCGGCCCGAAGTACTTCTCGCTCCGGTATCGGAGCCAGACCCGCAGCGCTTCGGGCACGCGCGCGCGTTCGTCCTTCGAAAGCGCCTCGTACATGGCGAGCGCCTTCTCGCGTTCGCCGCGGCAGGCGGCGTTGCGGTGTGCGTCCCAGAGCGAGCGGGCGAGGCGGATCCGGCGGCAGGTCTCCTTGACCGCGTCCTCGCGCGAGGCGGGGGTCGCGGCGCGGTCGCGTGCGTCGTCGGGGTCCTTCGAATCGCTTCGCCAGCCTCGCGCCATGGTGGGTCCGCCTCGGTGTTTCGGTAGGATACGGGCATGGACCTCGACCGCACGACGACCGCGCTGCTCGCCGGGCTCTTCGATCCGAAGAACGCCGCCGCGTGGGAGACGTTCGACCGCCGGTATCGGCCGATCCTCGTCGGCTTCGCCCGCAACAGCGGGCTTCGCGAGAACGACGCCGCCGAGGTCGCGCAGGAGACGATCGTGCGCTTCGTCGAGGAGTACCGCGCCGGGCGCTACGACCGCGAGCGCGGCCGGCTCGGCGCGTGGCTCGTGACGATCGCGCGCTACCGGATTCTCGACCAGCGCCGCCGCGAGGGGACCGCGAAGGTCGCGCGAGGCGAGAGCGCGATGGTCGACCTCGACGACGAGCGCTCGGTGACCGAGGCGTACGAGGCCGAGCGACGGCAGGCCGTGCTGCGCGAGGCGCTCGACGAGCTGCGCACCTCGAGCCGCACCGATCCGAAGACGATCAAGGCGTTCGAGATGCTCGTCTACCACGGGCTTTCGACGCAAGTGGTGGCGCAGGAGCTCGGGATGTCGGCGCACGACGTCTACCTCGCGAAGAGCCGCGTCGCAGCCAAGCTGCGCGAGATCGTGGTTCGCCTCGAGCGCGAGTTCGAGGAGGGGCCGGGCGACTGGGAGGCGTCGGGACAGCGTCCCTCGGCGTCGCTCGGGTCGTGAGTCTCGGCGACGATGCGACCACCGCCCGATCGCTGCCGCCGGGTTGCGGCGGAATCGCGCGCGAAGAACTGGAAGTCGCCGCCGCGATGCGGGCGGACGGCGTTCCCATCGAGGACGCGGTCGAGGCGCATCTCTTCGCCTGCGCCGAGTGCCGGCGAGACTTCGACCGGATGGTGGCGCGCGCGAGCGCGGACCAGGGGCTTCTCGCGGAAGCCGCGCGGGCGGCGCCGCGGCCTGCGCGCATCGCACCCGACGAGGATCCCGACGCGCCGATCGCGGGGTACCGGCTCGGAGAGGAGCTCCATCGCGGCGGGCAGGGCAGCGTCTTCGCGGCCGAGCAGCTTGCGACCCGTCGGCGCTGCGCGGTGAAGACGCTTCTCGGCGGCCGCTTCGCCACCGACCGCGAGCGCGCGCGCTTCGAGCGCGAGGTCGAGGTCGTCGCGCGCCTGCGCCACCCGTCGGTCGTGACGCTCTACGAGAGCGGAATCATGCGCGACGGCACGCCGTGGTTCGCGATGGAGCTCGTCGAAGGCGAGCGGATCGACGCCCATGTCGCGACCGGCGGACTCGCGCCGCGGGCGATCGCGCGGCTCTTTCGCGACGTCGCAGCGGCGGTCGCCTACGCGCACCGCCGCGGCGTCATCCATCGTGACCTGAAGCCCGGGAACATCCTCGTCGACCGCGAAGGCACGCCGAGGATCCTCGACTTCGGCCTCGCGCGCGCCGACGAGGGCGACCTCGAGGCCGCCGGCGCCGCCGCGACGCGCGCCGGCGAATTCCTCGGCACGTTCGCCTACGCCGCGCCCGAGCAGCTCGCCGGCGACCCGGCCGCGGTCGACTCGCGCTGCGACCTCTACGCGCTCGGCGTCGCGCTCTTCGAGTGCCTGACCGGCCGTCGACCCTACGAGGGCGCGCGCACCGTGGTCGAGCTCGCGCAGCAGAAGCAGGGGCCGCCGCAGCGCAAGCCGCGGGAGCTCCGCGCGGGCATCGACCGTGACCTCGAGGTGATCGCGCTGCATCTGCTCGCGCCCGAGCCGGCGCGGCGCTACGACACGGCCGACGCGCTCGTCGACGACCTCGAGCGCTACCTCGACGGGAGACCGATCCTCGCGCGCGAGGACAGCCTCGCCTATGTCGTCGGCAAGACCCTTCGGCGCCATTGGATCGCCTCGGGCGCCGCAGGCATCTTCCTGCTGACGATCGTCGGCGCCGCGGTCGCGCTCAGCGTGGCCTACGCGAACGCCGAGCGCGAGCGCATCCGCAGCGAACGTACGCTGCGCAGCTTCCAGGACGCGGTCGCGAGCGTGAATCCCGAGGCGGGGCGCGGGTCGGCCGACCTCACCGTCGAGGAGTTCCTGTCGCTGATCGAGCAGAACGCCGCGCAGGAGCTCGCGAGCGAGCCGCGCGTCCTCGCGGGCGTGCTCGAGACGATCGGACTCGTGCACATCGGCTTCGAGGACGCGCCCGCCGCCGAACGCGCGCTGACGCGGGCGCTCGAGGAGCGGATGCAGCTGCAGGTGCTCGGCGAGGCGAGCGAGCTCGAGGTCGCCGAGAGCCGCCACAACATGGGGCGTCTGCGCATCCTGCAGGGGCGGGTCGACGAGGCGATCGAGAACTACGAGGCGGCGCTCGATGCGCGCACGGCGGCGCTCGGGCCTTCCGACCGGCTGACGCTGCTGACCGCCCGGCACCTCGCGAGTTCGCTCCGGCGCGTGAAGCGCCTCGACGAGGCGGCGCGGCTCTACGACGACATTCTTGCGCGCGCGAAGGAAGCCGGGCTCGATCTTGGCGAGGTCGCCGCGATCCGCAACGGCCGCGCCTTCGTCTTCCGCGAACGCGGGGAACTCGCCCTCGCCCTCGCCGAGTTCGAAGAGGCGCTCGCGGCCATCCGGCCGATGGCGTCCGCCGACGACTGGCGCGTCGGCCGCGGGCTGTTCAACTGCGCGAGCGTCGAGGTCGAGCTCGGGCGATTGGACGACGCCCTTGCGCATGCGGTCGAGGCGCGCGACATCCTCCGCCGCCGCAAGGGCGGCGACGCCACCACCGTCCGCGAGGCGGAGCGACTGGTCGAGCGGGTCGAGGCGGCGCGCGCGGCGCGACCCTGAGGGCGCGGATCAGCGACGGCGGCGCAGGCGCAGGCCTGCGAGACCGAGGAGCGCCACGGCGCCCGGAGCCGGCACGAGCGTGCCGGAGATGCCCTGGACCGAGAGGACGTACGAGCCTCCCGGACCTCCAGCACCACCCCAGTCGGACAGTTCGCCCGACACCGCCGAGGAAGGTCCGACGACAAGTCCGGGCGTGCTCAGGTTGTCGCCGAAGATCGATTCGAACATCGAGTTGATCGGATAGGTGCCGTTCAGCGCGATGCCGATCAGATAGAAGCCGGGCACCTCGAGCTTGATGTTCGATCCGTCGTTGGTGGCCTGCACCAGCCGCGCATCGTTCGTCCCGACGAACGCGCTGGTGTTGCCAAGGAGCGCGCGCGCCTTCGCGTCGCCGCCGGAGGTGTCGACGGCGAAGGCGAACAGCGAGGCATCGAAGCCGGCGGAACCGCCGTCGATGCCGACCGTGCTGACGCGGAACAGAAGCGGGCTGTCGACGTAGACCAGATAGAGGTCCTGGCCGTCCGCCTGGCCGGTGAGCGGATAGTTGCCCAGGGTTCCGGCGATCGTGTTGATGTTGCCGCCGGTGGTGATCGCCTGCGCGGTCGCGAGCGTCTTGCCGGCGTCTTCGGTCAGGTCGAGATCCCAGTCGGGTCCGGCGAGCGAGACCGAGGTGGTGGCGAGCAGAAGCGACGCCGATGCGGCGACGAACGCCGAGCGGAAGGAATTCGACATGTGGAACCTCAGGGACAGAGGCGGGGCCCGGAGAGCGGGCTTGAGGGAAGAGGGAAGATGAACGCTGCGGGGAAACGGGTCGGCGAGGGAGGGGCCCCGCCGGGCGAAGTATGCACCCGGATTCGACGGGTCGGAAATGCCGTCTCGTCAAGAAACTTCGGGTTCTTTGGGCCCGCGAACCCTTCGGATCCGGTTGGGGAGGCCCTATAGTGTCCGTTCTGCCCACGCGCCAAATCGCACCTCGCGCGGGCTCCCGTCGCCGCAAGGCCGGGTCGAAAGGCTGGTAGGGATCTCGATGTCTCAGGTTCTTCCTCCCGCGCTGTCCGCTCCGAACGGCAGCGCACCGGTTTCCGCCACCGCCCCGAGCGCCCGGGTCAAGGCGGGGATCGACCCGTGGACGGTCGACGATGCCGCCGACCTCTACAACCTGCGCGGCTGGGGCAAGGGATTCTTCGAGGTCTCGAAGAACGGCCAGGTCATCGTGCGCCCCACCCGCACCCCGGGTCGCGAGGTCAATCTCTTCGAGGTCGTGAAGGGGCTTCGCGAGCGCGGGCTTCGCACGCCGGTGCTGCTCCACTTCAGCGACCTGCTGCACCGTCGCCTGCAGGACCTCCGCGAGGCCTTCGACAGCGCGATCCGTGACAACGGCTACAAGGGCGCCTACAACGCGGTCTACCCGATCAAGGTGAACCAGCAGCGCCGCGTGGTGCATGAGATCCGCGAGTACGGCGAGAAGTACGGCTTCGGACTCGAGGTCGGCTCGAAGCCCGAGCTCCTCGCGGTGATGGGCCTCACGAGCGACACGCCCGACCGGCTCATCATCTGCAACGGCTTCAAGGAAGACCGCTACATCGAGTTCGTCACCCTCGCCGCGAAGCTCGGCCGCACGATCATTCCGGTGATCGAGAACCTCGCCGAACTGCGGCTGATCGTGAAGTACGCCGACAAGTACCAGATCCGCCCGAAGATCGGCGTGCGCGTCAACCTCGCGACGCCGGGCGCGGGCCGCTGGCGCCACAGTTCGGGCGTCAAGGCGAAGTTCGGTCTCTCGCTCACCGAGGTCATCGAGGTGCTCGAGTACCTGAAGGCCCGCGGGATGCAGGACTGCCTCCAGCTCCTGCACTGCCACATGGGCTCGCAGATCCACGACATCCGCCAGGTCAGCTCGGGCATCAACGAGCTCGCGCGCATCTACGCCGAGCTCGCCAAGATGGGCGCCGGCATGCGCTACCTCGACGTCGGTGGCGGCCTCGGCATCGACTACGACGGCAGCCAGACCAACTTCGAGTTCTCGACGAACTACACGCTGCAGGAGTACGCGTCGAACGTGGTCTACAAGATCATGTCGGTCTGCGACGAGGAGGGCGTGGCCCATCCGACGATCGTGACCGAGTCGGGCCGCGCGATGGTCGCGCAGCAGAGCGTGCTCGTGTTCGACGTGCTCGGCGCGAACCGCCTCGACCGCTTCACCGTGCCCGGATCGCTCGACGACGTTTCGAAGGACGAGCACGGCGAGGTGCCGCGTCCGATCGTCGACCTGTTCGAGGCCTACCACGCGGTGACCGAGCGCCGGCTGCTCGAGTGCTACCACGACGCGCTGCAGTCGCGCGACGAGGCGATGAACCTGTTCTCGGTCGGCTACCTCAGCCTCGAGCACCGGGCGCTCGCCGAGCGGATGTTCTGGGCGACCTGCGCCAAGGTCCGCGACAAGGCGAAGGACATGCCGAGCGTGCCGGAGGAGCTGCAGGACCTCGAGACCAACACGAGCGACACCTACTTCTGCAACCTGTCGATCTTCCAGTCGCTGCCGGACATCTGGGCGATCAACCAGCTGTTCCCGATCATGCCGATCCACCGGCTCGACGAGCGCCCCACGCGCAAGGCGACGATCGCGGACATGACCTGCGACTCGGACGGCAAGATCGACCGCTTCGTCGACGACCACGACGTCAAGAAGTGGGTCGAGCTCCACGACATCAAGGACGGCGACGAGTACTACCTCGGCGCCTTCCTCGTCGGCGCGTACCAGGAGACGCTCGGCGACCTGCACAACCTCTTCGGCGACACGCACGTCGCGCACATCCGTCTCGACGACAACGGCAACTGGTGGATCGACGAGATCGTCGAGGGCGACAGCGTCCGCGAGGTGCTGCAGTACGTGCAGTACGACGTGAACCGGCTCGGCCAGGCGATCCGTCACGAGTGCGAGCGCGCGGTTCGCGACAAGCACATGTCGGTCGCCGAGTCGAACGCGCTCGTGCGCAACTACGAGTCTGGCCTCGCGGGCTACACCTATCTCGAGACCGAGAACGGCGCCGCGATGTGACGGGGCGCGCCGGGATCCCGGCCGGCTTTCAACTGTTGAACACACGGCGCCCGCGCAAGCGGGCGCTTTCATTTGGCCGTATCGATCGTCGGGTCGGCCGTGCGCAAGGCGACCGCGCCGCGGCGCAGCCCTGCGCGTGACATCGAAAGGAGATACTCGTGCCGGGACATCGCCGGGGATCGAAGGGCCGTGCGGTGATCGTTCAGTGATACGCGGCATCGAGCGGGTTCCCATTCGATCAATCTGCAGACAAGCTCATCCGGTGAGAGTGCTTCTATCCCGAGCCGTCGCAGGATCTCGGGTGGGAATCCCCAGTCGTCAAGTGTGCAGATGACCTCGGCCTTGCATGCCAATGCCGCCTCGGCCACGTGGGCATCGTTCGGGTCTGGAAGCGGGGGTAGGGTGCGCCTTGGCAGCCGGATGGACAGCAGGCCGGAAGGAAACTCCGCGCGGAAGCGATCGCGGACTTGGATCAGTCGCTCCAAGGGGATCTGTGGGCGTGCCTTGCAGACGCTCTGCATCCACTCGGATTCGATTCTCGCTGTCCAGTGCGGCTCGAACAGACCTTCGATCGCCAAGTGCCTCAGCACATGGCGCACGAACGCACTGTGCCAGACGCATGCGTCGATGATCACGCGTGGCGGCGTACGCCGGCCTGCGGTTGCATCCGTGTCTCCTTTCCCTTGCGGCATGGACTATCGACCTCTTCGCGTTGCCCGTCGCTTCGTGCGCCCGGGCGGAGGCGTGGCGATGAGGGAGTTCCACTGCGCCCGGCTCGCCGGCAGTGGAAGCTCGTACAACCCGAGTTCCTGCTCAATGCGGTCAGATTCCATCGCATGCGCGACCCTCGCCGCCTGTTCTGCACGCGCGTACGCGTTGAAGTCGTAGATCCGGACGCGCCGGTGCTTGCCGACCTTGCGAGCGGGAAGCCGGCCCTCGTCGATGGCCTTGATGATGGTGGGTCTTGAGACGCGGAGTGCGGCGGCTGCCTCCTGGGTGGTGAGTTCGTCGTTCGGATCTCGGTCGAGGATCAGGTAGGGGTTCGGGGGTTCGGCGGAATGGACATGGACGACAAGTCCCACTCGGTGCCCCAGCGCATGGGCGTCGAGCGCGTCGGCGAGAAGGTCGGCGAGCTCGTCGGGGAGTGCGAGCCGCGCGCGGACACGGGGCAGCGCGATGCCGACATGCTTTCCGGCGGCGCGGGCGCGACGGATCGGGTCGCTCGGGCGGGCGTCGGACCTGCTGGCGGCGCGGAACTCTCCGGCGGTGGGAGGGATGCCGGCGGCGGGGCGGGTGCGGGAGACTGATTGCTTGGCGTTGCGGGCCATAGGCGAATTATACGCAACAAACGAAGCAAACGCAAGTTTGCGTTGCGTTTTTCCTGTCGCCTCTTTCCGCCGAAGGTCGGCGGCCCGGAACGTCGGCGCCGCGCGAGTCGTGGCAGGCGAGACCGAAGCCGCGTCGGCGGCGAAGCGATCGGTCGATGATGACGGCGCCGGCCGGAATGCTGCACGGACTCGAGCGCGGCGAATGCAGAGGCACATCCATCCGGCGGCCGCGCCGCGACGGCCCGCTCAGTGGACGAGCCGCAGCACGTCCCGGAGTTCCTCCGCCGCATCGCCGCCTTCCGCTTCCAGCAGCTCGAGCATCCGCGCGCGCAGGCGACGCGTGACCATGCGCACGAGGTCGGCCATCTGCTGGCGCCCGAGCCCGAGCTCGCTCTCGAGGTCGATGTAGCTGCGCCCGTCGATGGCATGGCGGCGGAAGACCGTCCAGGCGCGGTCGCGGCCTTCGGCGAGAAGCGCCGTTTCGACCGAGGCGCACGCTTCCGAGAGGATCGCAAGCGCCCAGGCGCGGTCGAAGGCGGCCTCTGGCGAGCCATGCGCCGCGGCCGCCGCTTCGAGCTGCGCCGGATCACCGCCCTCGCGGCGGGCCTGCCGACCGCGGTCGCGCGCGACTCCGCGCGCGTGGAGCAGGAGACCGTTCATGAGGTAGCGGCGCAGACGCATGCCGCTGGCGCGGAAGCGCTCGAGATACGTGGGGTCCGCGAGCGCCGCGGCGAGGAACCCGTGGACAAGTTCCGCCGGTTCCGCGATCTCCCGCAGCGACGATCCGCGCGCGTAGACCTCGAGCGGCCCGGCGTAGCGCGACATCAGCGTCTCGGCGATGCGGCGATGCGCCGGCGAACCCGCCGGCGACGACTCGTCGCGCAGGACGGTGCGCAGGTCGTCGAGCAGCGCCGTGAGATGCGTCGTGGGAAAGTGGTCGACGCGCGGGGCGACGAGCGGGAGCGGCGGTCGGGGAAATCCCGGCTCGCCCGTCACTCGCAGGGGCCCCAGGTGCCGAGCACGATCGAGAGGTCCGCGCCGTCCACGATTCCGTCGTCGTTGACATCGGCGTCGATCGGACCGCCGCCGGCCGCACCCCAGTTGTTGAGGACCGCGGCGAGGTCGATGCCGTTCACGAGGCCGTCGCGAATGATGTCGCCCGGGCAGTTGCACGGCGTGCCCGACTCGCAGCAGTCGGGGATGTTGTTGCCATTCGCGTCGTCGAGCGAGCCGTCGCGGATCTGCCCGAAGTCGACGATGCCGTCGTTGTTGCAGTCGGCGGACCATTCGATGCAGTAGTTGGCGATGGGGTTGTCTTGAGTGTCATTCCAGGTAACTGCGCCAAAGTCGAGGAGGGCCCAGTTTTCACCTCCCTTTCCTATTCCGTCGTTTGGTTCGTTTGGCTGTCCGTTGGTGTTGATTCGCCACTCGGCGTAGATCAGCGGTTCGGAAGTAACCCAACTCCAGCCACCCGCGGGTTCGCTGTACGCGGCGCCGGCAGTGTCCTGCTTCAGTCCAATCCAACACAAGTCCAAGCCAAGTTTCCGCACAAATTGAGCTTCGCTGACGCTCTGCAGCGTGACCAAGTGGCCACCCAATGCACCTGATTCAGCATGAGCAGTTGTCCAAGTCACCGTCTCGGCAACGAGCCGATACCAGTGCCCATTCCCGCCCTCGCTCGCGGGCCACTGGACCGGGTAGCTGCCAACGATGCACGTAGTTCCTGCCTCACAGCAATCGGGGATGTTGTCGCAGTCGAAGTCGGGCAGCGAGCCGTCGCGGATCTGCCCGAAGTCGACGATGCCGTCGTTGTTGCAGTCGGCGGACCATTCAGTGACGTACGACCTCATCGCGAGGCCGGGTTGAGAGCCCGACTCGTTGAAGTCGTTCCATCTGCCGCCGCTCGCGGTGAGGCAAACCCGATTCTCACCCCAGGTCCCGGGGCCATCGGGGTTCGGCGGCAACCAGTTTGCGAAGTTCCACGACTCGCCAGTGACCCAGGACCACTGGTCGTCAATGCGAAGACCGCCCACCCAGGGACCCACGACCGGACTGCCCCCATATGCTGGCGTTACGTTCGCCATTGCGAAGACGAAGTTGTTCTCTTCCGCCGACGTCAGTGTCGCGAGGTGCCCGCCGGTGGCAGCCGCCGCACTTTGCGCGACGGACCATCCCATCTCTGGCTTGACCAGTCGCAGTTGATACCAGTGCCCGTTTCCGCCATTGGCGGTCGTCCACTGAACTGGTTGATATTGACACGACTGGTCTTGGTCGCAGCAGTCGGGGATGTTGTTACCGTTCGCGTCGTCGAGCGAGCCGTCGCGGATCTGCCCAAAATCAACGATGCCGTCGTTGTTGCAGTCGGCGGACCATTCGATGATGAAGGCGTCGGGCTCGTCACCTGGGTAGTAAGTGCAGTCTTGTGCGCTCCCATCCTGGATGTCATCAAGAATGTTCGAACAGCACCCCGTGAAGAAGGCGGCGTCTTGCGCTCCGCCACCGCAAGCACATCCCGCGGGAGGGCCGGCGGGGCAGTCATCGAAGGACATCCAATCGCCCGGCTGAAACGGCTCACCTGTGACCCAGCTCCATCCGCCACTGGGTTCAGCGTAGTTCGGGGCCGAAGGACTTTGTGATAGGCCGGCCCAACATTCAGCGACCGAGAGCAACGATTTGAGATGCTGCCACTCAAGGTTGGTCGTGACGGTGACCAGATGTCCGCCACGTTCCTCCGCCGCGATCCTCGCCTGAGACCACGTAAGAGCGAGATTCACCCGTGCATACCAATGCCCATTCCCACCATCCTCGACGCGCCACTGCACCGCCTCCTGCGCGGCTGCGGCCGAGGCGAGCGACAACGCGATAGCACCGGCCATCGCACCGAACTTCCGTGACTGACCCATGGGGGACTCCTCGCGCGCGGATCCGGACAGCGCCTGCGCAACACCCGCGGACGCGCCGAGAAATCCCGAGCCGCCCGCCGCATGGAGGCCGGCGATGAGGAGAATCGCGAGAATTCCGAGCGCTCTGGTCGGGCGCGCCGCGTCGGGCGACTCGTCCGGCTCCGCAATCAGCGCCCCGATCCGGGCGGCGGCGGGCGGCGCGAGCAGCGTGCCGGCGCCGTGCGCTTGGGAATCGGCGAGGCGAATCGTCGACATCGCGGTCAAGGTACGACGGATCGCGCGACTCGGTCGCGCGGCGGTGTCGGCGGCATCGGGTAGTGTCCGGGGATGGACGGGTGGCGCGACAAGTCCGTGTGGTTGCGGCTCGATGCGGAAGGCGCGGCGAAAGCCGGTGCCGGTGCCGGGGTCGGTGGCGATGCCGAGGCCGGATCGCCCAGCGGCCTCGTCGCCGCAGCGGCAGCCATCGACCCGGCCGATCCGGCCGCGGTCGCGCGCCTGCGCCGGCGCTTCGACGCCGACCTCGTGGCCGCAGCCCTCGAACTCGCCCTCGGGCGGCGGAAGGCCGCTGGGCGCTTCGAGGGCGCCGAACGGCTCTGGTGCGACGCGCAGGGGGTCGAGCAGGCCTCCGGGACGCTGGTCGCGCGCTGGAAGGCCACGCGGATCCGTGAGCGGCTCGGCGCCGGCGCCGCGATCCTCGACGTCTGCTCCGGGATCGGCGGCGACGCGATCGAACTCGCCCGGGCCGGACTCGCGGTCCGGGCGATCGATCTCGACCCGCGGCGCGCGTGGATGACCGCTCGGAACGCCGGCTGCCACGCCGAGGTCGGCGACGCCGAGGCGATCGACCCGGCCGGGCTCGTGATCCACGCCGACCCGGCCCGCCGCGACGAGCGCGGGGGCGCGCGCTCGTGGAGCCTCGACGACCACCGCCCGGGGCGGGCGTGGATCGAGCGCGTGCTGCGCGAGGCGCGCGGAGCCGCGGTCAAGTTCGCCCCGGGAGTCGACCGCGCCGCCTTCGGAGCGATCCCGATCGAATGGGAGT
>Ga0315906_10000967_pt1 | contig 43668 bp, 44 predicted proteins | sample LakEriMetagenome_4_FD_203526 | JGI IMG/M metagenome (GOLD analysis project Ga0315906, IMG submission 203526) | Freshwater fungal communities from buoy surface, Lake Erie, Ohio, United States - Buoy 2 MA122 | ecosystem: Environmental > Aquatic > Freshwater > Lake > Lake biofilm | place: USA...
ATTTACCCAAGTGAGCAACCAAAGAAAACCCAGTCCAGTTGCTAAAGCGATACTTAAATTTTCTGCGAGTATTGGGAAAAAGGTACTCATTGCACTTACCAATGAAACTGCAATTGCTGCATTGGTTGTCCAAACAGAAATTAAATAACCCCATCCTACCAAAAATCCTGCAAAATCACCTAGCCCAGCTTTTGTAAAAGCATAAGGACCTCCATCCGAAGCTGGAATCAACTTGCTGAAGTTGGCAAATACTTTTGCAATCACAATTGCTCCCAATGCAGAAAAAAGCCACCCAATTAAACTGATACTTCCAAAACTAGCTAAGGCCGAAGGCATCAAAAAAACACCTGCGCCAATCATATTGCCTACAACAAGCGAAGTGCTTGTCCAAATACCAATTTTTTTATGTTCCATTTCCATCCTTCAAGATAAGCAAATATTGTTTAAATTCATTCTATGAAAATCACCAAAGCAACCATTGAAGCAGCAGCAAATCGAATTGCGCCTTATATTCACAACACACCCATCATGACTTGTAAAAGTATCAATGCATTGTATGGGTTAGACTTGTATTTCAAATGTGAGAATTTCCAAAAAATTGGCGCATTTAAAATTAGGGGCGGCATGAATGCAAGTTTGCAATTAACAAAAGAGCAATTGGAAAAAGGAGTTGCTACACATTCTTCTGGTAACCACGCACAGGCATTGGCTTTTGCAGCAAAAATGTTAGGCATAAAAGCCTATATCGTGATGCCAGAATCATCCCCACAAATAAAAGTGAATGCAGTGAGAGGATATGGCGCCGAAGTGACTATTTGTGCATCTAATCAAGCAGCAAGAGAGTCCACTTTAGAAGCTATTGTTGAACGCACAGGTGCGACCTTTATTCACCCTTACGACAATGATGAAGTGATTACTGGTCAAGCAACTTGTATAAAAGAAATCATTGATGCAATACCGGATGTAGATATCGTAGTTACACCAGTGGGAGGCGGAGGATTATTATCTGGCACCTGTTTAGGTGCACATTATTTTAAACCAGGATTAAAAGTATATGCAGGAGAGCCAGAAGGCGCTGCAGATGCGGTGTTGAGTATTCAATCTGGAAAAGTAGAAAAAGCGCCTTTTGTAAATACCATCGCGGATGGATTGATGACGACATTAAGTGAACGCACCCTTGAGATAATTAAAGCACATGTTGCTGATATTATTTTAGTTTCAGAAGATGAAATAAAAGCAGCTTTGAGATTAGTATATGAAAGAATGAAAATTATCATTGAACCTAGTTGTGCTGTCCCACTAGCTGCTGTGTTAAAAAATACAGACTTATTTAAAGATAAAAAAGTGGGTATAATTTTAACAGGTGGTAATGTAGACTTGAGTAAATTTAAAGATTGGTTTTAGTCAGTTAGATTTTTAATTACAAATCAAGCGCTTTAAAAAAATATTCCTCGGTGACTTCTTGCACTTTGCCAGGCGCAATAGATTCAACAGTTAATTCTTCTATAGACCATCTTACTAATCGTATACAACGATGATGCACTGCTGCCACCATTTTACGTACTTGGTGAAATTTACCTTCTGTTAATTCTATACGCAGCCAATCGGATTGTTGATTTTCGTGTAACTGCAGGCCGTTATCCCATATATGTTTTGGAGGATCAATTAAATCTACATTACAAGGTGCGGTGGTATAAGTTGTACCATTGGGTGCTGAGATTTTTATACCGCTTTGTAATTGTTTTAAAGTATCTTGATGGACTTTATTTTTTACTTGCACTAAATAAGTTCTGACATGTGGTCGGGCTCCTTGAAATAATAATTTAGTCACTTTTTTATTGGTCGTTAATAATAACAAACCCTCTGACATTTGATCAAGTCTGCCAATGGCATGTGTGCTCTTTGGGAAATCAAAATTAATATTTGAAAGTAACTGAACCTGATGCGAACTTACAAACTGAGATACCATATTCATTGGCTTGTTCAATAAAAAGTAACGATGCGCATTCATAGCGGCAAATTACTTAATATTGTGTATGGAACAACCGCATAAAGATCCATTGCACGGAAAAACACTTGCTTTTATTGTGGAAGCATTAGTGCAACATTTTGGCTGGGAGGATCTTGGTCAACATATCCCAATTAATTGTTTCAATATTGATCCAAGCATTCAATCCAGCTTAAAGTTTTTACGCAAAACCCCCTGGGCTCGAAAAAAAGTAGAGGAGTTATATATTAGAATGGTTAGCTAAAGTAAAATAAATGTTAAAAGGCTTTAACCGAATTAAACCATTGAATCCATAGGTTGTCCTAGTATGTAAATTAACCTTTCTGACAACCTAAATTCCCCCTATGCGTTTACAATCATACATAACAGTAACCCTATTTGCTGGTATTTTTTGCATCATTGGTTGTTCTAAAAATGATTCAATCACTGTCATTCCAACCACACCTACTGCTGGGACAACAACAGCTATTACAACGATTGATGCCTATGCTGCTATTAAATTGGCATTTGGCAGTAATATTGATCTAACTAATTTAGAAAATTACGCCAATCAAGATAAGCCTGCCTATATCTTAAAAAATAATTTAGGCAATAATGCAATCACCGATAAAACAGCAACCTTAGGAAGGGTTTTATTTTATGATAAAAATTTAAGTATTAATAATACCATCTCCTGCGCAAGTTGTCATAAACAAAATTTTGCTTTTGGAGATACGGCATTAGTTAGTGCTGGTGTAGAAGGTGGATTAACTATTCGACATTCCATGCGTTTGATCAATACTAGGTTTGCGAATGAAGCAAAATTTTTCTGGAATGAAAGAGCAGCAAGTTTAAATATTCAAACAACGATGCCAATTGTTGACCATCTTGAAATGGGCTTTAGTGGAGAAAATGGAAGAGGCAGTATCAATACATTGATTGGGAAACTCAATACAATCAACTACTATAAGGAATTATTTAAATTCACATATGGTGATTCTGTAATTACAGAAAATAGGATGCAAAATGCTTTAGGTTCTTTTATCAATAGCATACAATCCTTTGATTCAAAATATGATATTGGAAGAGCACAAGTCAATAATGACAACCAACCGTTCCCAAACTATACTGTAACAGAAAATCAAGGCAAGCAACTTTTTTTAACTGCACCAGTATTTAATGTAGCAGGATTGAGAACAACAGGAGGTTTAGGATGCAATGCTTGCCACAACGCGCCTGAGTTTGATATTGATCCAAATACACTGAACAATGGAATCATTGGTATTGCGAACAGTGCAAATGGATTCGATATCACCAATACTAGAGCCCCAAGCTTAAGGGATCTTACCAATACAGCAGGCGCCATCAATACACCAATGATGCATACAGGCGTTTTAAGAAATCTACGCGCAGTAATTAACCATTATAATACCATTAATTTGAATCCAAGAAATACCAACCTAGATCCAAGATTGAGACCAGGAGGCAATGGGCAAAACTTAAATGTAACAGAAGCAGAGATTGCTGCAATTGTAGCATTTATGCAAACCCTTGGTGGTAATAATGTGTATGTGAATAAAAAATGGAGTAACCCATTTTTAAATTAATTTAGCCAATCTATTATTGTAATACTTCGATCAACGATTTTTTAGACCATTTTTTTGAAATAGTGATCCAGTCGGAAGTATGACTTTTAATATTGCTCAAAATTTCCCAAGCTTCTAACATCAAACCTTTTTTAAGCTCTGGGTCTTTTTTATCTTTATTGGCTTCTAATGTACCAATGATATCCCCATTTAATAAATAAATTTTTTGGTCGATGATCTTGCCAATGACTTTATTGTCATTCCCAAAAAAGCAATCTCCAATGACTAAGCCAATTACTTTTTCTCTTTTTTTATTCAGAATCATCATATTCTGAATATACGCGACTGTTTCGTTCTCTTGGTTTAAGATTTTGTACATGTTTAGCAATTTTGGGTTTGTTTGATTAATTGAGCTACAATATCTTTTGTGGAATGAGTTAATTCTAATTTAACCGGAGAAGCGTATTTCATCCAATTGGTAAATATAGCGTTAAAGTCTTGGTCAATCTTTAATATTACTTTTACACCTAGTTCAGATAGTGCAACAGCATTAGACAATTGCTCATAATGTTTTGCAATTGGTATACTTAAAACTTTCTTGTTCATATACATGGCTTCCGCTGGTGTTTCAAAGCCGCCGCCAGTAATGACTGCATGTGCTCTGATCATGCTTTTTGTAAACACACTATTACTGATAGGAAAGTATATGATATTTTTATAATTTCTTATAGATGTCACTTCGGCACTAAATACTTCGAAATGATAATTTGATGCTGCTAAAAAAAATGGCTCCAAATAAGCAATAGCATAATGAGGTAAGTACACAGATATATGACCATCATCTGTTGGAGTTGCATCAATGATTTCTTGTTTTATAATTGGATTAAACACTGCATCATCGTAGGATTTAAAATGTAATCCCAGATAATGTGTGCTTTTTACAAAATGTTTCAAGACAAATTCGCCAATGACATTATTCTTTTTTGCTCTAGGGGTTTTGTTGCTTTGAAAACTTGCTTGATGTCCAAATTGCACACTCTTTTTGTTTCTAAATAAGCAAGCCAATGAAGTCACAAAATCAAAATCATTGATCACCAAATCATATTTTTTGACAGGTAATTTATAGGCATCTAAGAAAATACTGAGCGAAAAAGATTTAATGATCTTAAGATAGTCTAAGCCTCCAGTTGCTTTATAAAAAAGACTAATCCCCTTACTTCTTCCCACAACTGGCAAGTCGGTTTTAAGATCGGAATTTGAACCACTAATAAAAAAATCAACATTACCATAAGGCCTTAAAAAAGGATAGAGTTGAATGGCTCTGCTAATATGACCATTTCCAGTACCTTGAACTGAGTATAAAATATTCATTAGACAGAAACTTGAAATGCAATTTCGTTAGTTAAAACATTTAATTCCTCTTGTAAGTGAACTACCTTAATTCGTTTTCTAGAATCAATATGTTCAAATTGTTTTGAATCATATTGATACAAGATCCATGCTTTTTCCACATATTCTAATGCTGTTAAATTTTCGATCCAATCACCGCTATTTAAATAAGTCACCGAGCCTTTATCATTGCTAATAACCCTGTGCTGTGGCTGATGGATATGCCCGCATATCACATATTTATAACCATTATCAATAGCTAATTCAGCAGCTGTTTGCTCAAAATTATTGATCCAAGAAACTGCTTTTTTTACGCCGTTTTTTACTTGCTTACTTAAACTCATTTTTTCACGCCCAAATAAACTGCATAAAAAATTCACAGAACTATTCATCAAGATCAATAAATCATATCCGTATCCGCCTAATTTAGCTAATAGTTTGGCCCATCCTTTTGTTGTTCTATCAAATACATCACCATGGAAAACCCAGTTTTTTTCTCCATTAATTTCAAACACAATTTTATCGGTCAATTGTATATTACCCATTTCAAAATGACCATATTTTCTTAAAGCCTCGTCGTGATTGCCAGTAATATAGACTACTCTAGTGCCTTTACTTGCCATGCTAAAAATTTGTTTGATAACAGCCATATGGCTTGCAGGAAAAAACCGTTTATTAAATTGCCAAATATCAATTATATCGCCATTTAATATTAAAGTCTTAGGTTCAATACTTTTAAGATAATTTAAAACTTCTTGTGCATGACATCCAAAGGTTCCTAAATGGATATCGCTAATAACGCATACATCTAATGGACGTTTGTTCATTGGGGTTTGTTTGAGTAAAGTAAGCCGATGTATGTTATTAGAATGTTTCCTTATTATTATCTTAATATTAAATCGAATTTGATTTATGAAACGTAAAATGTTATAGATTACATTTAATTACTAATTATCAGGCTATTATGAAACAAAAGCACATTCCCAGAGATATTAGCTGGCTCAGTTTTAATGCTCGTGTATTACAAGAAGCAAATGATAGTAGTGTTCCACTTCAAGAGAGAATAAGATTTCTAGGCATCTTCTCAAATAATTTAGATGAGTTTTTTAGAGTTCGAGTAGCTACATTAAAAAGAATGGTGGAATTTGTCGATAAAAAAAAGAAGATCAACATTGACTTGATTGCATCGCCACAAGTGATTTTAGACGAGATACAAAGTGTGGTATTAAGACAACAAAATGAATTCAATCGCATTTGGCAAAATATTTTAAAAGAGTTGAAAGCGAATAAAGTGCTCATTGTTGATAACAAACAACTCAATGCAGAACAAAAGGAATTTGTAAAAACTTATTTTGACAATGAAGTGAGACATGATATCATCCCTTTGATGATTGAGAATCTTCCGCAATTGCCATACCTAAGAGATAAGAGTTTGTATTTAGCAATCGTCATGGGTAATAAAACAGACGCCTACCAACAAAAGTTTGCTTTAATCGAAGTGCCGTCTAGGTCAGTAGGAAGATTCATCATTTTGCCATCTAAAAACGGATTTACAACAATCATGCTATTAGAGGATTTAATTGAATTTAATTTACCAATCATATTCTCTCATTTTAAATTCAACCAATTTGATGCGCATGTATTTAAAATTACAAAAGATGCCGAGATAGATTTAGATCAGGAAGTAGGCCTGAATTTTATTGACAAGATTTCAAAAGGGATTAAAAACAGAAGAAAAGGCAAGCCAGTAAGATTTGTATATGAAAAAGATATGAATCCAGAAATGCTTGAATTCCTGATAAAGAAACTTGGTTTAAACCGAAAAAGCAGTATCATTCCAGGGGGGCATATTCATAATTTCAGACATTTTATGGATTTCCCGAATGTCATTAAAGAGCCAAATAATAAAAGACCGAAGCCATTTATTCATCCTGCTTTTAAGAAAAAAGTAATGGTCTTTGACATGATCATGCAAAAAGATATCATGTTGCATTTTCCATACCATGCTTATGATACCGTAATTGACATGCTACGTGAAGCCGCCATGGACGATACTGTTATCTCTATAAAAATCACAGCCTATCGTTTGGCTTCCAATTCAAAAGTCATCAATGCCTTGATCAATGCTGCTAGGAATGGAAAGAAGGTGACTGTATTCCTTGAATTAAAAGCAAGATTCGACGAAGAAGCCAATTTAGAATGGAAAACCATCATGGAGGAAGAAGGTATTACGGTATTAGTAGGTATACCAAATATGAAAGTGCATGCAAAGCTTTGTGTGATTCAAAAAAGAGTGAAGAATAAATTAGTACAATACGGATTCATTAGTACAGGTAATTTAAACGAGAAAACCGCAAAAATCTATGCCGATCATTGCTTGATGACCAAGAATGTGACTTTAATGAACGAAGCAAACAGAATCTTTAATTACTTGGCCAATTGGGAACAAGGCGATAAGCCAATTGTTAAAATGAGAAATTTATTGATTTCTCCAATCAATATGCGTTCAGCATTTATGGACTTGATTGAAAAAGAAATTCAAATTGCTAAAAAAGGATATGACGCTTCTATAACTGTCAAATTAAATTCATTGACTGATACTATTTTATTAGACGCCATGTATAAAGCAGTCAAAGCTGGGGTAAAGGTAAATTTAATCATTAGAGGGATTCTAACACTCAAGCGTACAAATGAAAAAAATGCAGGAAAAATAAATGCAATAAGTATTGTAGATCAATATTTAGAACATGCCAGGGTGATTATTTTTAATAATAAGGGTAATCAAAAAGTATTTATCTCCAGCGCTGACTGGATGGTTCGTAATCTGAATCATAGAATCGAGGTTGCTGTCCCAATTATGGATCCAGTCATCAAAAAAGAATTGATTGACATCATTCATATTCAATTAAAAGACAATCAAAAAGCAAGAATCTTGGATGGTGAATTAAGTAATAAATATGTAACTTCGGCCAAAGCAACTTCTTTTAAATCTCAGGAAGAAACTTACAAATTTTTAAAAGGTAAAAGATAAATTAAATTGATTTTAGCCGCAATTGATATTGGCAGTAATGCTGCAAGGTTACTAATATGCGAAGTCGTTAAGCATGATAAAGAAATAGAGTTTAATAAATTAAATCTAATCCGGATCCCGCTTAGACTAGGCTTTGATGTATTTGAAAAAGGCTATATTGGATTTAGGAAAAAAAAGATGCTCATCAATACCATTGATGCATTTAGTGCATTAATGAAAGTGTATGAAGTGGACCATTACATTGCTTGTGCCACTAGTGCCATGAGAGACGCTAGTAATTCAAAGGAAATTATCAGAGAGATTAAATCGGATACAGGCATAAAAGTCGAAGTCATATCAGGTGATTTAGAGGCTGAAATCATTTATGAAAATCATATTGCCGAACTATTAGATGCTACTAAAAGCTATTTATACATTGACGTAGGCGGTGGCAGTACAGAAGTAACCCTATTTCATAAGTCTGCAGTTGCTTTTCAAAAATCTTTCAATATAGGCACTGTTCGTCTTTTAACTAATAAGGTGGAAGATGCAACTTGGGAAGATCTAAGGCAAACTTTAAAAGAGATTGGGAAAACTTATCCTAAATTGGTGGCCATTGGGTCTGGAGGAAATATTAATAAAATATACTCCATGATCAATTCAAAAAATATAAAGAGTATTCCTATAGAAGTGATTAGGGAGTTCCTGAGAGTATTGGACCCAATGAGTGTGGAGGAAAGAATGCACACTTATCTTTTAAAAAGAGATAGAGCAGATGTAATTGTGCCTGCATTACGTATTTATGCAAACACCATGAAATGGGCAAATATTGATGAAATATATGTACCTAAAATTGGATTAGCTGATGGCTTAATCAATCACTTGTATGAACAAGTGAAATAATTGTTCTCCTCAATAATTTATAGCGACAAGATAAATTAAGTGTGTAACTACAAAGATTTAAATGATTCAATCATCTCCATCGCAGTCTTAGCAAATTCTTGTCCCTTATTCATTTTATCAATGGCGGCGCGTTCATAAGCCAAAGCTTCGTTCTGCGTAGTTAAAATGCCAAATATAACCGGTGTTAATTTTGTGGCTGCAATGGTTGCAAAACCTTGGGTCACATATTGACATACATATTCGTAGTGATCGGTATCTCCTTTAATGATCGCGCCAATCACCACCACACAGTCATACTGTTTGGTCTCAATAATTCGATTGGCAAACACCACAGTCTCAACTGCACCAGCACATTCAAAAACTTTATAGGCTTCATTTTTAGCGTCTAATTCGTCTGTACATCCAGCTAATAATAAATCTGTGATATGGGCATTGAAATTTGCTTTGATAATGGCGATCATACTAAAAAGTAATTTTATGATTGGCAATTGTTGCCTTGTCTTGTAAATATTTTTTATTTTGTTCCGTCACAAATGGTGGAACAATCATTTGTTCAAATTGAAAGCCTGCATCCTGAATCGCTGCTACTTTATCTGGGTTATTCGTGATAAATAAAAATTGATTCACCTGCATGTGCTTAAGTATTGCAATAGCATCTTGGTAATTTCTAGCATCTTCTGGAAGTCCTAAACTAAGATTTGCTTGGAATGTATTTTCACCTTGTTCCTGTAATGCATAGGCTGCAATTTTTTGGCCAATACCAATACCTCTACCTTCATGTCCTTTTAAATAAATTAAGTATCCGTGTTTATTTTTTGCAATCTGTTCTAAAGCATTTGTCAGTTGTGCTTTACAATCGCAACGTACACTACCAAAAACATCCCCAGTTAAACATTCACTATGAAAACGAACAATTGGTGTAATTGATTTTTCACTATCAATGTATAGTACCACATGTGCCTCTTTTGTATACTTATTTTCAAAAACCAATGACTTAAACAATCCAAACTCAGTTGGAAGTTGCGCTTCAGCAATGAGCTCCATTGTAGTATTAATAGTATCAGTTGATTTATTGTGGCCAATCTTATTTAATGTTAGTTCCAAATCGATAGACTTTCTATGTTCAACTAGTTGTTCAATACTGATCATTTTTAGTTGATGTGTTTTTGCAAAATCAACTAAGCCGTTTCTTCTTAACATATCTCCTTCCTCGTCCATGATTTCACAAATAATAGCAGCAGGTGCCAAATCTGTAAGTAAACATAAATCAACAGCAGCTTCGGTATGGCCTTTTCTAACTATCAATCCTCCCTCTTTCGATACTACTGGAAACAAGTGACCAGGCTTAATAAAATCTGTTGGTTTTGCAGAAGGATCCACCACTTGACGCGCAGTGATTGCCCTTTCTTTTGCAGAAATCCCTGTTGTGATACCTAGTGCAGGTATGGCATCTATAGAATCAAAAAATGCGGTATGAAAAGGATCTGCGTGATTTGTATTCACCGGAGCTATGCCAATTTGCTTTGCAACAGATGGATGCATAGCAATGCAAACTAATCCTCTGGCATATTTTGCGCAAAAATTAATTTTTTCTTGAGAAGCTAAAGCTGCTGGAAAAACAATATCCCCTTCATTTTCTCTGTCTTCGTCATCTACCAATATAATTGGTTGTCCTAATTTAAAAGCATCCAATGCTTCCTGCACAGTATCAAACATTACACATTTCTTTTTAGAAGTAACTGTTCTGTATATTTTGCTAAAATATCAAATTCAATATTTACAATACTATCAACTGCAAGTTGATTGAAATTGGTTTTGTCAAGCGTAGTTGGTATAATACAAAGATCAATCAAATCATCATGCACCTCGTTGATCGTAAGACTTACTCCATTGATTGCAATAGACCCTTTATAAACAATATATTTTACAAATTGTTCAGGTACTTGAATGGTTAAAAACCAAGCAGTGGGGGTAATATCGATTTTATTGACTTTGGCAGTTGCATCCACATGGCCTAGCACATAATGGCCCCCTAAATAGCCATTTGGCTGCATTGGCAGTTCGGTATTGACCGTATTCCCAACCTTATAGTTTCTGATAATTGTTTTAGCGATAGACTCTGTTGATACAAAAAAATACATGTTTTCATCCACCACTTTCGTCACCGTTAAACAAGCGCCATCTATCGCAACACTATCTCCTAGTTGTACAATGGCCGCAAAATTTGGCTTACTTATTAAAAGTTCCCATCCAGCTTCTGATGCCGAAATTGCGTGTATCTTCCCTTTCTGAACAATACCTGTAAACATTTGCTTTGGTTTGAGTAATTTTGAAACGCAAAGATAATCCAATGAATAAGAAAGAGGCTATAGATTACTGTATTAATTTGGCTAAAAATGCCAATGAAAACGATATTAGGCCCAATCCTTTTGTAGGCGCTGTTATTATAGATGAATCGGATCAGGTCATTGGCGAAGGATTTCATCAAAAATTGGGTGGACCACATGCAGAAGTATTTGCTATAGAGCAAGCACTCAAAAAAACTATAGACCTTAGTCAATGCAGCTTGTACGTTAGCTTAGAGCCCTGTTCACATTTTGGTAAAACCCCTCCGTGTGTTGATTTAATTATTCAACACAAAATCAAAAAGGTAGTCATAGCTAGTTTGGACCCTAATCCAAAAGTGGCAAGCATTGAAAAATTAATGGCAGCTGGTGTTGAAGTTGAAGTAATGAATGAACCTTTAGCAATAACATTAAACAGAAGATTTTTTACACAGCAAATCAAAAACAGACCCTATTTTATTTTAAAAACTGCAAGCACAACAGATGGGAAAATTGCAGATAGAAATAAAAAAAGTAAATGGATAAGTAATGCAGCTTCTAGGCAATTTGTACATGCTCAATTGCGATCAAATACAGACGCCATTTTAACAAGCTATAAAACAGTTTTGCAAGATGAAGCTAGTTTTACAATCAGAGTTGATGGTACTCCAATTAAAGAAACCAATGTGATAATTATTGATAAAGAACTTGCTTTATTAAAAAAAGAATATGAGGAGCTTCCTATTTTTTTTGAAAGAACGAGTTCGAAAATTTATTTTATAACTGATAAAAAAGATACACCAAGCGATCCAAATTCCATTGAATTTATTCAAGGAACATTTAATGAAAATGGGGTCGTTTTTAGTTCGATAGTAGCCCAATTATTAGATAAAGGACTTTACAGTATCTTGATCGAAGGCGGAAGAAAATTAAATTCCAGCTTAATGGATCAAAACATGGCAGATGAATTGTACTGGTTTATTGCACCTCTATTATTGAATGATCAGCATGCAATTTCGATGTTTGGAATAGATAAATCGAATCCGCTAGAAAATGCCAGTAAGCTCCAATTAATGAACATGCAACAATTACAAGATGATATTCTTTTGCATTATTACATTAAACAACCTTTAGACCAAGTTTAGACTCCCATCGGAATTTCCATCAATAATATTTCTGCATCCTTAGTCAGTGCCTTTAATTCAAATTGATCAAAGTCAGTAATGCCTAATGCATCTCTTTCTGCTAATGTTTGTCCTGCAACTTCAAATGAACCATATAATACAAAAGCGTAAAGACCATTACCCACTTTTTTCACTTTATAATTTGTAGCAAAGTCAAGATCAAACTTGCCTATATGAAACCAAGCATCTTGATGAATCCAAACACCTGCGTCATCGGCATTTGGAGAAAGTATTTGCTCTAATGTATTGATGCGATTTGCAGGATTCAATGTGATTTGATCATAACGTGGAGTTACATCCTTTTTATTAGGTATCACCCAAATTTGTAAAAACTTAACAGGCTTGTCTTTATTATGGTTCATCTCACTATGTTTAACACCAGTACCAGCACTCATTACTTGAATGTCGCCGTGTTTAATGACCGTGTGATTGCCCATACTGTCTTGATGCGCTAAATCACCTTCTAATGGAATCGAAATGATTTCCATATTGTCGTGAGGATGCAATCCAAAGCCCATACCAGCTGCAACAAAATCATCATTCAAAACACGTAATACGCCAAAGTGTATTTTTTCTGGATTGTAATAACTGGCAAAGCTAAAACTGTGTTTACTATGCAACCAACCATGGTTGGCGTCTCCTCTTGAGTCTGCGGTATGTAATATTGTATGCATATAAATATTTAATCTTCTAATGTTCCAAATTTTCCGTCATTATAATCATTGAATGCTTGCACTAACTCATCTCTTGTATTCATCACAAATGGGCCATGCGCCGCAATAGGTTCTCCAATTGGTTCACCACTAGCAACCAATACTTTTGCATCTTCTGTAGCTTCAATGGTAAATGAAGTTCCTTTTTTATCCATCTCCACAAAATGGTCTACAGCAACAAGTGCGTCTCCATTGACTTTGATGCTTCCCTCAATCACAATTAAAAAAGTATTTTGTATTGATGGAAAATCAAAATCTACTTTCATGCCTTTTGCAATAATGGCATTTTGTAAATGCACTTCGGTAAAAGTTTTTGCTGGACCTGATTGGTCTTTAAATTTTCCTGCAATCACTTCTACATAACTTTTGCCATCTTCTAAAAGCACTTTGGTCATTTGATCATTGGCAATGGCTTGGTATTTTGGTGCAGACATTTTATCCTTGGCAGGTAGATTCACCCAAAGTTGCACCATCTGAAATGCGCCACCAGTTTTAGCAAAAGATTCAGCATGGTATTCTTTATGTAATAAACCAGAAGCAGCAGTCATCCATTGCACATCTCCTTCGTTGATGATGCCCGAATTTCCAAAACTATCATGGTGTGCTACTTGACCTTTATATGCAATCGTCACCGTTTCAAAACCTCTATGAGGATGCACGCCTACACCTTTAGGACTAGGTGCTGGAGGAAAAACAAATTTAGACCCATAGTCTAACATAATAAATGGATCCATTCTTTGCATCGATAAAGCTGGAAAGGATGGGATGAAATTATGAACTCTAAACCCATCTCCTACCATATGTGGTGCAGGAGGGGCATATATTTTTGCGATATTCTTCATTTTCAATGTTTGAACATCAAAATTAGGCATTTTCTAGGATAAAAACCAAGGCCCCTGTAAGAAATCCTATTAAAGCAATCCAGCTGATGTTTTTGAGGTACCAAAAAAAGTCAATTTTTTCTATACCCATGACAGCGACTCCTGCAGCTGATCCGATGATTAAAACCGATCCACCCGTTCCTGCAGTATAGGCCAAAAATTCCCAGAAATAATGATCTGTTGGATAGATGTCTAGACTATACATACTTTGAAGTGCCGCAACCATGGGCACATTATCTACAACCGAAGACAGCAGACCTATCACAATGGCAATCATTTTAATATCGCTAAACTGATGATCAAAATAGGTAGCAAGACTTGTTAATAGCCCCACTTGCTCTAACGCAGCAATACTCATTAAAATACCTAAAAAAAATAAAATACTTGGGGTATCAATTTTTCTGAGCGCATGGCTTACAGATAAGTTACCTTTTTCATCTGAGACTTTATTATGATGCAATAGTTCTGTAAGCACCCACATAATGCCTAAGCTACACAACATGCCCATATAAGGTGGAAGGTCGGTGATGGCTTTAAAAAATGGCACGAATAACATACAGATGATACCAATAATAAAAACTATGTTTCGGTCCGAAGCGGTAGAAATGACGTTTTGATTGACTGGCACTTTATCTTCTAATTGGATATCCCCTTTTAATCTGTAATTAATAATTAGTGTAGGTACTACCATGCAAGTTAAACTTGCTAAAAAAGTTTCTTTAATAATATTCAATGGAGTCATTTGATGTCCAATCCATAACATCGTCGTAGTCACATCTCCTATTGGACTCCAAGCACCTCCTGCATTTGCAGCAATGATCACCAAGCCTAGTAAATGCCATTTTGCATTCTTTTCTTTTACTAGTTTATTGATAATGGATAGCATTACAATGGTACTTGTTAAATTATCAAGCACTGCTGATAAAAAAAATGTGAGTAGTGCAATGGTCCAAATAAATTTAGACTTCTTTGTTGTTTTAATTTTTTCAGTGATATTTTGAAAGCCATCGTGTGCATCAATCAACTCTACAATTGTCATCGCACCTAAAAGAAAAAATACAATTTCAGCAACACTACTTAAATGATGTCCAAGTGCAGCTATTGCCTCGCTCTTGTATGCAGGATTCATTACGATGATAGTCCAACAAAGCACAGCAGTTATCAATACGATTGCTGCTTTGTTAATATGGATTGCATGTTCTAAAGTGATTAAAAGATATCCAAGAATAAATGTGGCTAACAATAATAGGATCATAATAAAAGGAATTAATCATATTAATAATATATATAAATATCATTAATACTCAATATAAATAAAACCATGTTGAACAGCGTCAACCTGGCCGTGTAAATTAACCAATTATGGCTAATTTTGCGGTAATTAAAGCAAAATCTTAGAAAAGGTCCCCATTGCGGGATGCATCGAAACAAATGGAAAAAATAAACATATCGAGATCACTTTATAAACTTTTTCGTCTTTTAAGATTAGATGGGAAAGAAATTACAGCCTTATATTTACTATCAATTCTTTCCGGATTGATTCAACTATCCTTGCCATTAGGTATTCAGGCAATCATCAATTTTGCGATTGTTGCTACTGGCAGAAAACAACTTCCTGCATCCATGTGGGTGTTGATTCTTTTAGTGGTTTTAGGGGTGCTTTTTACTGGGATGTTAAAAATTAATCAAATGAAGATTGTGGAGAAAATTCAACAAAAAATTTTCACCAGATTCTCTTTTGAATTTTCTTATAGAATACCAAAGCTGAATGTAAAATCAATCGATCAATACCATTTACCTGAATTGGTAAATCGTTTTTTTGATATTCCTACTTTACAAAAAAGTATGGCTAAATTATTACTTGATATTCCAACTGCGGTGATTCAGTTGTGTTTTGGATTAATCTTACTGGCATTTTATAATTCTGTATTTATTGTGTTTGGTATAATACTTCTTTTCATATTGTATTTAATTTTATACATCTCTTCGCCTAAAGGATTTGAAGCCTCTTTACAAGAAAGTAATTTTAAATATGATATTGGGGGTTGGATTCAAGAAATTGCTAGAGGTATTAAAACTTTTAAGTTTTTTAATTCATACAAACTACATATCGAAAAAACAAACCATTTACTAGAGGGTTATTTGCATGCCAGAAATAGACATTTCCTGATCTTAAAATTACAATATTGGTCTTTGGTTGTTTTTAAAATACTAATCACTGCATCTATGTTGATTGTGGGTGGAATTTTATTAATTCGTCAAGAGATCAATATTGGACAATTTATTGCAGCTGAAATCATTATTTTAACCATCATGAATGCAGTTGAAAAATTAATTGTCAGCTTAGAAACTGTATATGATTTGTTGACTAGTGTAGAGAAAATAAATAAAATAACCGAAAAGCCAATTGACGAAGAAGGCTCTTACGAGTTTATAAAAAAACAAGGTATTGAAATTGAGGCTAAAAATTTAAGTTTTGGGTTTGATAAAACTGATATCCTTCAAAACATTAGTTTTCACATCAAGCCAGGACAAAAAGTAGCCATTACTGGTGATGGTGATTCTGGTAAAACAGTCTTATTAAGACTTCTGACTGGAGTTTTTCAGGATTTCCAAGGAGATTTAAGTTTTGATCAAATTCCTATCAATAATTATAACTTAAATACTTTAAGAAATCATATTGGTATCTATATGCAAAAGCAAGATATCTTCTCTGCAAGTTTATGGGAGAATATCACATTAGGTAATGCTGAAATCAAAGAACAAGATGTTTTAGATGTATTTAAAATAGTAGGATTAGATAGCTTTTATAAAAGTTTAAATAAGGGTTTTGATACGCATTTAGAACCAACAGGTAAACAGCTTAGTTCTTCTAATGTGCAAAAGCTACTTATTGCTAGGTCTTTACTCAATCAGCCTGCGTTATTGTTATTAGATGAACCAATGAAGCTAATTGCTGCCGATGATAAACAATATCTGCAGAATTATTTGTTTGGCCTTAATGATGTAACGATCATTTTTACAACAAATGACCCATCTCTTATCTCAAAATCCGAGATGGTGATTCACCTTGAAAAAGGTTTGATCAAATCTATTCAAAACAAAAATGCTTCAAATTAGTATTGTATGAAAAATGTGCTTGATAATATTGACGAAGAAACTGGCAAAAAATACTCTGCATATAATTCAATTTATAGTGTAGATATTGAAAGCAGGATTAAAAATATTTTCTGGGGGTTATTTTTTGTACTGATCTTTATTTTGTTTGTACCATGGACTCAAAATATTAATACCTCCGGTATTGTAACAACCCAGTTTCAAGAACAAAGACCTCAACAAATTAACAGTATTATCCCTGGTAAGATTGTTAAATGGTGGGTGAAAGAGGGTGATTTTGTTCAAAAAGGTGATACGATTGTTGAATTAGCAGATACCAAAGATGATTATTTGGATCCAAGATTAATTGAAAGGACCAATGATCAATTAATTGCAAAAAAGCAAAAGGTAGAATTTTATGACAATAAAATTACCAATATTAAAGGGCAGATTGTTGCAATTGAAGAAGGCTTTAAACTCAAGGAAGCTGCCATTAGAAATAAAATTCAACAATTAGAAAGAAAGATTTTAATTGATAGTGCCGAATTAGCTGCAGCAAACGTAGATCTTCAAGTAGGAACGAATCAATATAATCGTGCTGGAAAAATGTTGAATGATGGTATTATCTCTTTAGTGGATTATGAAAGAAGGACTCAAAGTTTTAATAAGGCAAAAGCAGGATTTCAAGAAAAGCAACAAAAATTCTTGAATACAAAACAGGATGTTTTAATTGCAAGAATCGATTTGAATACCCTAAAGCAAGATGTAAATGATAAACTATTTAAGCTAAAGGGAGATATCGCCAACTCCAATACCGAAAAGAGTACTGTGATTGCTGAAGTTGCAAAAAATGAAAATGAACTAAGTAATTACCGAATTCGTGGTAGTCAAAAATGGTTACTTGCTCCACAAACTGGACAAATTATCAAAGCCAAGAAAGCGGGTATCAATGAAATTGTGAAGGAAGGAGAAATGATTGTTGAGATCGTACCTAATTCTTTTTTATACGCGGTGGAATTATTTGTAAAACCAATGGACTTGGCACTTATCAATAAAGGTCAAGATGTTCGTTTACAATTTGATGGCTATCCAGCCATTGTATTCTCAGGATGGCCAAATTCTAGTTATGGTACATTTGCAGGAAAAATTAGCGCAATAGAAACCAATAGAAACGAAAATGGTCAATTTAGGGTATTGATTATTCCTGATCAGAAAGAAAAAAATTGGCCATCCAATTTAAAAATTGGAACTGGCGCTCAAGGATTCGCTTTACTTAATGATGTACCAATTTGGTATGAATTATGGCGTCAATTGAATGGATTCCCTCCTGATTTTTATACGATTGAAGTAAAAGGAAAAGATATAAAAGCAAATGAAAAGAAGTAAACTGCTCTTATTTCCAGTCCTTTTATTGGTATCCAATGTATTGTTTAGCCAAAATACATTGAGTATTAGCAATACATTTGAATTAATCAATCAATACCATCCTATTGCCAAGCAGGCAGGACTTAAAATTGATCTTTCAAAAGCAAGCCTTATGAGTACTAGGGGCGCTTTTGATCCGGCTTTTTATGTTGCAAATGATCAGAAAACCTTTGATGGTAAAAACTATTTTTTTTATTCTAATCCAGAATTAAAAATACCAACCTGGTATGGTATTGAAATCAAAGGAGGATTGGAAAATAATTATGGAGATAGATTAAGTGGCGAAAACACCTTTGGCAAAAGTAGTTATGTAGGTATTTCTATCCCATTATTAAAAGACTTGATCATTGACAAAAGAAGGTCAGACTTGGCTCAAAGTAAAATTTTGGTGAATCTAACCCAAGAGGAAAGGCAATTAGTTGTGAATGATTTGTATTTAGATGGTGCAAGTTCATTTTGGTCTTGGACTTATGCTTATCAAAAACAAAAATTATTTACCGAAGTTTTAGATAAGACAAAAAATAGACTTGAATTTATAAAGCAATCCTATCAAGCAGGAGACCGAGCTGCGATTGATACTGTGGAAGGGGTAGTACAATATCAAAATATACTTAACCTTCAGACACAAGCTTGGGCAGACCTAATTGAAGAACAAAGTAAACTAAGTAATTTTTTGTGGGATCAGAATGAATTGCCATATGAGTTAACCGAAAGTATTCAACCAGATAGTAGTTGGATGAAAGCAGATATAGACGCATTTAATGTGCCAACTCTACTTAGCGTGATTGAGGAAGCGAACCAAATACATCCAAAACTTAAAATGTTGGCTTTTAAGTCGGATATATTACAAATTGACAAGTTATACAAAACTCAAAATTTATTACCTACCCTTAGGGTCAATTATAATTTCTTAAATAAAGGATATGAATTCTCAAATCCTTTGAATAGTGCATTGTATCAAAATAATTACAAAGCCGGCTTGCAATTTGGGTTACCCTTATTTTTAAGACAAGCAAGAGGAGATTTAAAGCAAACTAAGATAAAAATTGACCAACAAAATTTAGAAATAGGACAAACCAGACTTGAAATTGAAAATAAAATTAAAACCTATTATGCTGCTTTAAGTGCATTCAGGAATCAATATAAAATCAATTTAAAGAGTGTTGAAAATACAAAGCGTTTATTGGATGTTGAATTAGAAAGATTCGAAATTGGAGAGAGTAGCCTCTTTTTAGTCAACAATAGAGAAATAAAATATATAGAGGTTGTTTTGAAAGGCTATGAACTCAAAACTAAATTCTTTAAAACACTTATCGCGTTGAATTGGGCTAAAGGAAGTATTCTTTAATACATTCAATTTTATATTCTACTGCATCCTCCCATCCCATCATTGCGTTGATGCATTTAAACTGCTTGAAATTAGGTATGTCTTGAACGTACAAGGCTTTGGGTTGAATAAACCCTGCTTCAATTAATCTTACTCGATGTGTGCCTTCTAATAGTGGTAAAGCTGGCGTAAACCAATTTACCCCGTCAAAGAATACAATATTGGTATAGGAACAGTCTTTAATCAAACCTCCGTCATGCATTATAATTTCGTCTTGACCAGAATGAAGGAGCGCTTCATTGATCCATTCTCTATTCGAAAATTTATAATTGTAAGATTGACCCTTTATATCGACTAAAGCGAAATTTTGAATCTGCTTATATTGGTATGGAGTAAAAACTGAATGATAATTTCCGTTTAGATCATAAGAGATTTTTAATTTAAACAAGCTTTCTGCAGGTAATACTAATTGCTTTACAATAGATGCTAAATCAATGCTTATAATGGATGCATCAAAGGCTTTAAGCGTTCTATTGACCCTTAATTGATGAAAGCCTAGGTTTTCAGCAATACCGTCTTTTACGCGGATACTCTCAAAAAACTGGGACATATACTTTATTTATCATTTCTTGGTATTCAGATGCCATATCACTTTGGAAAGTAACTCCACCACCACTATGATAGATATTGTTTGCACCTAAATAACGAATCAACACACAACTATCTAAATTTATGCCGTCAAAATAACCAGCAATACCTGTATAATATCCACGGTCTATTCCTTCTATTGAAGCAATCAATTCGGCTGTTTTCTTTTTGGGCGCACCCGATACAGATCCTGCTGGTAATAAGTCGTATAATATACTTCCAATCTTAGATGCGTAATCTGGAGGTAGTTCTCCCTCAATGGCGGAACTCATTTGACCAATCACTCCATTTTGAGTTGGTATTTCTTCGTAATACCTAAAATTAGTCACCCTCACTTTGGAAGCAACCCTACTTAAGTCATTTCTTAAGAGGTCTACAATGGTAGCATGTTCTGCATATTCTTTAGGATCATTGAGCAGCAATTCTTTTGCATTGGGCAAGCTTGCATCAATCGTTCCTTTCATGGGGAATGTAGCAATCTTCCCGTTTTGTATCTGTATAAAAGTTTCAGGTGAAAAAGCAATGAATTGTTCTTTTAACCAAATCACATATTTAGATTTCGCGTGATCAAAGTAAGTTTGAAAATCTAGCTTATTTTGGACCGGTGTCGGGATAGTCAAATTCATTAAAAAACTATCTCCCTTATGCAATGCTTCAATTACTTGATTATACTTATGCTTATAGTCTTCAAGGGTTATAGGATACTTTGTCAGCAAACCTTCTGAGTTAAAATTCACTTTAGAATTTGCAAAACCAGCATCATCTATTGCAGATACTTGATCAGTTTCTGTTAAAGTTGTATCGGATTTTTTTAAAGAACTAGCTTTGGTGAATTTAAATTGAAAATGATCAGGGCATTGGTCTGCAAGCCAAGCCAAAGGCTTTTTTTGTTCAAAATCAATGAGAAAAACAAAGGGTTTCTTTTCATGCCCCCATTGATTTAATTGTTCAACAAAGTCCATTTATAAGGTATTATAGTATTGTACTAATGCTTTTAAATGTGCTTCGTTCTTTAAATTTAATTTTTGATCTTCTATGTATTTTGCAATGGCCTCTTTTTTATCTTGAAACAAGGCTAGCAAACTAGATTTATCTTTTTTAATTCGAGTCATCGTACCTTCTTTTAATAAGTACAAGTTTTCATAGGTAGCAAATTCTTTAAAGCGCTCACCAGACAAATCATTATTGCGTTCTTGAATTGATTTATATACAGATTTAAGTAAGCTAGCTTTACCGTTTAATAAAATTTGATAAAATGAGATTCTATTTTGATTATCAATTGGCGGGAACCCACATTGAAATATTTTTGCCTCACTTAAATTATTGTCTTCATAAGCAATTTCTGCAGCCATTCCTTTTCCAAGAAAACCCTCTTGACCATTAGATGCAATAAAATTAACTTCGTGTTCTAACAGATTAATTCTTGTTTTTACATCATTATACACCCTGCCATCTTTTAATGTAATTTTAGCTAATTGATATGCTGTTTGATCATACACAGTCCCGTTAATGCCATCATAGATATTAACAAAAGCTTGTCCATTGACATCACTTAGGAAAATTTGTTGCCCCCATTTACTGGTGGTTGAAATTGAATTTCTTTGCGCAAGGCTAAAAGTGGCTAGTAAAAGTGAGAAACAGGTAAATACAGTTTTCATAGGATTGCTATTATACCTTAAAGTTACAATAGGTACATAAAAAAACAAGACCCCGAGGGGTCTTGTTTCAAAATATTACCTAAAAAATAATTATTGCTTAGGATTCTTAGTTGGAGCAGATCCTGGTAAAGCTGGATTGTAAGCCAACTCATTGTCTGGTACATCCCAATAGTCTAAGAAACCATAGACGATTGTAGCATTTGTACTAACAGCACCAGTCACAGAGACTACTGTTACACCAGTACGAGACTTGTCTGGAGCAATGATATCCCAACGACGCGCATCATAGAAAGATAAGCCTTTGAATGCTAACGCGATTCTACGCTCTCTTCTTAATTGCTCGTAAGCGGCAGCTTGCGTTAAACCAGTACCTAATGCAGGCAAACCTGCACCTTGGTATGTTCTAACAGCATCAATTGAAGCTGCACCAGCATCAATTTGTCCAGTCATAATCAAAGCTTCCGCCTTCATTAATTCGTTCTCTTCGTAGGTACCTGCAATTGTAATTTCATTTGCACCAATTACATTGTTTGCCCAAGTAATTACACCTGCAGCTCCGTTACCACCATATTTCAAGCTATAACGTGTATTGAAAGAGTTACCACGATCAGAGTTGAATAAACCAACCGAAGCCAAAGTGATTACGTTATTATCTCTACGCTTGTCTCCAGCAACAAATTCCTGTACCCAACGCTCACTTAACTTGTAAGTGTTCGTAGATCCAGTTGTTGCAGCTTGACCAATTTTATCAGCAACGCTAATACCAGTACCTAAGAAATCTCCATTGGCATCTGAACGAGCAGTAAAGATTAAATCGGTGGCTCTAACACCATCATTCGCTAAAGTCAAAATTGCACTCCATTGAGAAGCAGACATGCTAGCTCTAGGTGTATTTACTAAGATATTACGCGCTTTAATAGTATTGATATTACGTCTCCACATATCAATTGTCAAGATTCCACCTTTACCTTTTTGCAAAAAGGCAGGGATTAACTTTCCTAAAGTAGCTGAATAATCAGTTGCAGAAGTTGCAGCGCTTAAAGCAGTCACTGCTTTATCAAAATTTGAATTTGCTTCGGTGATGATTGCTTCCTTAGTTACATAATTACCATTTGTTTTCGCTTCAGAAGTTCCTGCGTTTTGAATTAAACCAGCATAATAGGTAGAACCGATTCTGCTATAAGCATACCCTTTCCACCAATAAGCCCAAGCTTGGATTGTTGCTTTTTTAGTTGCAGCACCCGTACCTGAGAATGTGGTTTTATCTGCAAGCGCTAAAATCTCATTCGCAGCAGCAATCATGTTGTACATATAAGCCCACTCGTAGAAAGTAGTATTACTTCCGCTTTGTGCATTGTTATTTATTTGTCTTAGCAATGCATACTGTGTATTTGGTTGACTAGGATTCACAACAACCGTTCCGTTGTCTAAAGTCACTCTATTAGGACAACCAATTTGGTTCATAAACGCATTGGCTGCTTCCGCACCAATTACGTCACCCATTAGTTCGTGAAAGCCCATAGCGCCTGGCCAAAAACGACCATAAACACCATCTGAATACTTAAGGTTATGGAAACCATTCATATAGATAGTTCCCTGAGCAAATGGAAATAATCCATTCTCGTTTTGAGCACTCGCCGGAGTCGGAGAGTTTACGTTGGTAATATCTAGGTCTTTCTTACAAGCTGTAAAGCTTAAAGCAATTCCTAATACTCCAACCAAAATTTTATTATTCTTCATTACTAAAAATTTAAAGGTTAAGGTTTAAAATCCTAAGTTCAAGCCTATTGTGTAAGCTTTGGTGTTAGGAATAGTATTGTGATCTAAACCACGATCGAATGCTGAGTTAGTAGCATAGTTAACTTCCGGATCCATACCAGTGTATGGAGTGAAGGTTAACAAGTTACGACCAGAAACAACTAATTGTAAGCGATTTGTAAATTTGATTTTTGTCAATTTTGCAATATCCACTCCAAAAGAAAGGTTTCTTAAACGCCAGAAAGAAGCGTCTTCATAGAAGTAGTTCTTTGTTCCGTTCGCTGCACCACCTGCATAAATACTTCTGTAGAAAGCAGTGTAAGCTTGTGTTTCACCATTAATAGTAACAGGAATGTCATAATCAGAGTGAATACCATCACGGTACATCCACTGCTTAGTTTGGTTGTATAGATTATTACCATAAACCCAATCCCATTGCATATTGAATGTGAAGATGCCTTTGTACTGTAAGTTGTTGATAAAGCTCATGTTGAACTTAGGGTTAGGATCACCAAGACTATATTGACCTGGTAATGCCACCGCTTGTTTAGTTGTTTTATTCACAACCCAACCATTACTTGCTACTTCAAAATTAGCTCTTTGCGATTCAGGAATATGTGGTAAACCAGTTTGTGGATTTAATTCAGTTAATGATCTCATCATTTTGAAACCAAAGAATTGACCAATTTTATACCCTTGTCGTAATGTGATACCCACACTACCTGCAGAAGATATTAAAATTACTGGAGGTCCTTTTACATAGGAAATCTCAGAAGCTTGATTTGCATAATTGGTGATGAAATCCCAATTCCAATCTTTTCCAGAATAAACATTTAAATTTAAAGAAGCTTGTAAACCGCTTGATTTCAATCCAAATGCGTTATCTAATTTTCCACCCACACCTGTAGAAGGTGCAGCGTCTACACTATAGATTGCGTTATCTGTATTTCTGCTCCAATAAGTCGCAGATAAATTTGCAGTTTTAAACCAGTCACCTTTACCAAGTGTAAAAGTTAAATCAGTACCAAATTCAGTCTCTTTAGATAACTCCACTGATAAGTTTGGATTTGGATTGGTTGTAGGGAAAGTAAATACACTAGCTCCTCCTAAATTCTGAGCACCTAAAATTGTAAAACGTTGGAAGGCACCTGGTTGGATACCTGCCTCACCATAACCAGCTCTAAACTTCACTTCAGATAAAATGTTGGAGATTTTTAAATTCTGCCAGAATTTTAAGTTAGATAAAGTAAAGAAGAAGTCTCCTCTAGGGAAGGTTTGTGCAGTTGCACCAGAACCGAATGCAGATGAGAAGTCACTTCTAACACCTACAGAGAAACCTGTAAAGTTAGAGAACTCAAATCTTTGGTTAGCTAAGAAACCATAGGTAACAAATGGCTCTATATAATCTCTTACAACTCTGTAGTTCGCAGCTTGAGACATATTCCATGGTGCATAACCAGGACCATCAAAAGCAGCTGCTCTGAATGATTTATATTGGTTACGACGGTAGTCAAACGCAGCTGTTGTAAATGTCTTTAATGGGATATTGATATTGAAATCCTTTTCGAAATCAGTACGGAAGTTCATTGTTCCAATAAAGTTTTGGAAAGTTGTTCTTTCTACATAGTTATCAATCTCACCAGTTGTGAATGCAGTTGGAGCAGGAGACCAGTTATAAGTATAACGATTTTGTAATACTCTGTTCTTGTTATTCCATTGCTCGTCATATACATAATTGATATTCGAGTTATTATAGTTCAATGCATATTTTGCATCAAATTCTAAGAACTTTGGCAACTTATAGTTTAAGTTAAAGTTTTGGATTACATCTACAGTAGCAATATTGGTACGAGACTCATCATTTGAAGCAAAAGGGTTAGAGTGGTTCACACCAGCTGCAGCTCCAAAGTAAGTAGCGTATTTACCATCTGAGTTCTTTACATCAAAAGGAGCAAAGGGACGCGCGTTGTTAATTGCAAAAACAAAACTACGACCATCTTGGTCATTCATTGTATTCTTAGTATAAATCAATTGTGTTGTCGTTGTAAACTTTAATCCTTTCGCAACTTCAAATCCTATTTTAGAAGTTAAGTTAGAACGAGAGAACGCACCATTGTTAACGAAATTTGAATTCTGTTGGTTGTTAGATACAGAGAATAAGAAATCAACTTTATCTTTTGCACCAGAAACAGTCACTGAATTATTCAAAGCATACCCTTGTTGTAAGAACATCTTGTAATGATCGATGTACTGTAAGTTCTTGTTGTATGGTTTATTTTGGAAACTAGCAACATTCAATGCATCATAAACCACGTCACCGTTGTACACTAATGTAGAAGGATCTAAAGTCATGATTGCTCCAGAACCAGTCAATACGTTATTGTTTGCATCAGTTCTGAATGCGTGGTTTTTAGCTTTTGATAAACCACCAATGTTTAATAATTCATTGGTTGTTGCACTTGAGCTGAACTCAATATTCAACTTACCAGCTTTTCCTTTTTTAGTAAATAATTGGATAACACCGTTCGCACCTTGTGCACCATATAAAGATGCAGCAGCAGCACCTTGTACTACCTCTACTCTTTCGATGATGTTTACGTCAATAGAGTTTAAACTTGTACCACGTGCTTCAATACCATCGATCAAGATCATTGGTGATGTTCCGCCTTGTACAGAGTTAATACCTCTTAATAAGATTTGTAAAGGACGACCAGGGCTACCGTTGGTACTGCTGATTTGAGCACCAGCAATTTGACCAACTAATTGTTGACCAACATCACCTGTCGGCACTTTAACTTGGCTAGAAAGGTTTACAGATTCAACTGCAACCCCTAGCTTTTTCTTACTTGTTGCAGCACCAACACCTGTTACAACCACCTCGCTCAAAGCCTTCACATCAGAAGTCAAAACGATTGTTAAGTTGGTGTTGTTAGCAGATACTTGTTTGCTTTCAAAGCCTAAAGCTGAAACCACTAAAGTAGCGCCTTTTTTTACTGAAATAGTAAATGTACCATCATTACCGGCACTCACACCTTTAGTAGTACTTTTTTCAAGCACACTTGCGCCGGCAACAGGATCATTCTTTTCATCAATAACCTTACCGGTTATAGTAACTGTTTGTGCGAAACCGACCATGATGGTCATTAAAAATGCACAAACACTTACAATGATTTTTTTAGTCATGTTGTTTTGTTTTGTAATTAAAATTTTTCTTATGAGGAATAATGTTCAAAACTTAATGTGATAAGCGGTAAAAATCATTCCTTGTGCAGACGAATATACTTAAGATTTAACAAATTTGTAACTAAAAACTAACAAAAAAAAATAATTAAGGCGTAACAAATGTTAGTATATAAGTGGCTTATATAGTCACTATTTAAAATTTTATAGCCTCTTTTTTAAAATAAAATCCTCAAAAAAAGTTAAAATGATTGATTTTGAATGATTTACGCCAAATAATGTAAAAAAGTGAGCTTAATTGAATAAATCATAATTTTAAACTACAAATCTCCCAATTATGAAATGTTTTTTCAAATTCCTGTCTATATCTGTTCTCCTTTGTATTCCTCATTTAACCCAGGCTCAAACTTTAAATAATTTTAGTTTAAAAGACATAGGTCAATCTATTATCATTACGGTGGATGGCAATGGCAAAATGGTGAATCTTGGAGCAGACATGGAAAATTATGGATCGCCCTTTTTTGATCCTGAATTTTTACCAGCAAATATTGTATTGGCAACTGGGCAACGTTACGAAAATGTACCTATAAAAATAAATTTATTAAGTAATGAGGTGATTTATAAAACACCTGAGGGCAAAGAACTTGCTGTATTACCAGCCATCAAACAAGTTGAGTTAAATAAAAATGGTGAAATACTTTTCTTTGAATATGGATTTCCTGTTTATGAAAAACAAAATCATAAAACAATTTACCAAGTACTTGCAAAAGGAAAAATTAGTTTACTTAAGTATTTTTTTATTCAAGTCACCGAAGCAAAGCCATATAGTAGTGCGACGATGTTAAGAACCATTGAACAATTTCCTAGATTATTCTTGTATGATCAATCAATGAGTTTAAAAAAAGCACCAAAGTCCAATGAGGACCTATTAAGTCTCTATAAGGCAGATGCAACAAAGCTTGAAAGTATTTTACAAAAAAATAATTTGAAAATTAAGAAAGAAGAAGATTTAATTAAATGTATTTCTAAATTGAACGAAAACTAGATCAACCCTATTTTAAAATATCTCTTATAATTTTTAAATGGTGTTCGGTATGAATTGCTAGAAATTTGATTGTTTGTTTTTTATTAAGCTGTCCAAAAAATGGATGCATAAAATATTGATTCTCCTCGCAATCCTTTAAATAAGTAATAGCTCCATAGGTGTTTTTTAAATGCTCTTGTAAATATTCTAATGTAATTTCATCAGTAGGAATCACCACTTTAGGTGCTTTGGCTTTTCCTCTTGGAATGGTCTTAGATAAAAAGACAAAAAAACGAGTCATATTAAACTTGGACTTATACAACTTAGGATCTGACTGCGCTACAGTCGATGTGATTTGTTTAATCACCAATAAGCAATGTGCGATATGCCAGCCAACAGAGGCCTCTGAAATTGCTTTATTAGTTTGACTATAATTTGGAATATACGTAGCCAATTCAGGCACAATGGCATCTATATTTTTCATTACATTTTTAATTTAAAATTCAATAATAAACCCGATGGTTGGTATGAATGTGCCTTCGGCGTTTTCTAGTAGATAAGGAATTGCATTACTGCCATTTGTTTGTACAGGCTTGCCATTGGTACTTAAGAAGCGAGTATTGTCATCTGTTCTTTTAAACGTATACTGAGGTGATCCAGTACTTTTAGATGCATAAAAATTTTGTATGTCAATGTAAAAATCAAATGTTGTTTTTTTATAGTTCCATTTTTTATCCAAACGAATGTCTCCAGAATGAAATGCTTTTAATCTTAATGTATTCACTTGATCGTAATCAAATACGCCAGATCCAAGGGTTAAAAAATTCAATTTACTTTGCTCTAAATTATATGGTGTGTATGGTGCAGCGCCTTGGTACCTAAATTTAACACCTAGCTCCCAATTCTTTGGAAGCTTATACCCAACAGTTGTACTAATTAAATGTCTGTTGTCCCAACTTGCAGGTTTTAACTTTTTATCGAGTCCCGAAAATTCGCTCCAGTATAAAGTATAACTCAATACACCAAAGAATTTTTCTGTCAATTTTTGTTGCGCAAAAAATTCAAAGCCATAGGCCCTTCCTGTGCCATCCTGTTGAATAGGTTCATTACCAATTGCGCCAAATTCAATCCCCTTGTTTGCAAGACTGATTTGGTCTAATATGCTCACGGGATAATTTTTATACCCTTTATAAAATCCTTCAAAGGTGAACCTTGTAGTACTCGAAGGCAGGTATTCAAAACCAGCAACATAGTGGTTAGACTGAATGTACTTTCCAGGATTCGTGAACCCATTATTAGAATAAGCCAGTTGCGTATAACTAGGCAATCGATAATAGGTACCATAACTCGCACTAAAATTCCATGTGTTGCTTAAAGCATAACTTAAACTGATTCTTGGGCTTAATTGATCTAGAGGGTTTTGACTACTTGATTCAAAACTATTTGCATCTGCTCTCAATCCTGTGCTAACAGCTAAGCGGTCATCAAATAATCTTGTACCCAATTGCACGAACCCGCCATATCTTAAAAAATTAACTCCAGTGTTGGTATTGAAAGTAATTGCATCTTGTATTGTTTTACTAGTACTGTCTTTTAAAGCAGGTCTAAAAATTTGGAAAAAGGCATTGTCAAATTGCACATACTGCGCCACTATACCATAACTCAAACTAATAGTATTAATATTTTTAGTGACATCAAATCTTAATTTATTTTCGGTTTCATTACTCCTAATTTGATAAGTACGTGTTGTATTCGAAGGCTTTTCGTTGTCCTCGTATCTATCTGCTTGATTGTCTAAAGTATTTCTGCTAATTGATAAATTCCAATAACCATCTTGAATTAATTTTTTTAAAGAAACACCAAGCGTATAATTCCATTGATTTACCAAAGGATTATTATTGATCGCAAATAATTTTTCTGGGGTCGCTTCTTTTGGTGCTGCTAATCTAAATTCATCAATGGCTGCAAGACCAAGTGTGGTCAACGTTGTTTTATCATTGATTTTTGTAGTGGTCTTAAATTGATAATCCCAATAATTAGGTCGTATCGGCAAATCCAAAGCCTTAAAAAGTAGTTCTAAATAACTTCGTCTAACTGATGCTAAGAAAGTTGTTTTTTTAGAAATAGGCCCATCTAAAGTAGCTGCCACTTCTGTTCCACTCATTCTAAAATTACCTTGTAATTTATTAGTATTGCCGTTTTTTTGACGAAACTGAAAAACACTACTCAATGCATTGTCATACCTGGCATCAAAAGCAGAGGTACTCAATTTTACATCCTGAATAAAACTCACGTTCAATATGCCTTGAGGACCGCCACCACTACCTTGTGTACTAAAGTGATTGATAATAGGGACTTCAATGCCATCCAAGTAAAAAACGTTTTCACTTGGCGCACCGCCTCTTATAATAATATCATTTCTAAATGTACCACCTGCCGCACCTCCACCCACACCCGGTAAAGATTGAATCACTTTACTGATATCAAAGTTCCCGCCCGGATTGGCTTTGATTTCCTCTGCAGTTAATCTTTGAATACTCAAAGGACTTTCGAGCGTTGTTGCTTTAGCTGTATTACGTCTACTTGTAACGGTCACTGCATTCAATTGATTGACGGTAGGTTCAAGTTCAATGGTGAAGGTGTTTTCATTACCCGATGTCACAATGACGTTGGTTAGTAATTTTTCTTGTATGCCAAGACCTGTAATTTTAATGGCGTATGTGCCAGGCAAAAGACTTGTAAACCTAAATGCGCCATTGCTGTCAGAAATCATTTTTTCACCACTTGGTGTTAATGATACCAAAAGACCACTTACATTTTGTTGGGTTTTTCTATTCACCAAGACACCACTCAGTTTACCAGTATTTTGAACTGTAACCTGCGCTACAGCTAAATCTGTAGTAGAAACAAGCAATAAACCTACAAAAATCCCTTTAAACCATTGCATATACATCTGTTTTGAATTCAAGTGTAAAACAATGTAAGTGAAGGTTTTGTTTAATATTCTATGAGAATTTGTTAGATCTTTTTAGCAATGTGGTCTAAAACCATAAAAGCAGTCTCGGCCATCAGATTACCCTTATTATCAAGTAAGGGATTGACTTCTGTGAATTCAATACAAACCAATTTGTTGGATAAAAACAATTGATCAAAAATTCCTATAATTTCTTCGGCAAAAAAACCAATGGGAACTGGGGTGCCAGTTCCTTTTGAAACGTGATCGCAATCCATAGAATCCACGTCAAAGGAAATATAAATATGATCGCAATCTTTTAACTGTTCTACCACCTCTTTAACACAAACTTCTAACCCACGAAATCTTAATTCTTCTACCTTATAACATGAGACTTCTTCTTTTTCAATGATATGTGCTTCGGCTGCTTCAAAATCTCTTAAACCAAAATAAATTAAATCTTGAGCTAATAATTTTTTATCTGGCGTACCTACATTTTTTAAATTATTCCAATGTAACAATGTGGTAGCATTTGGTTCATTTACCTTGCACGCAAGGTTATCTTCTTGCAGGGCAGCAGCCAAAGGCATACCGTGAATATTTCCGGAGGGAGAGGTGTATGGAGAATGTAAGTCTGCATGCGCGTCAATCCAAATAACGCCCAATCTTTTATCGGGTGAAGCTGCCTTAATACCACTGATGGTGCCCAATGCAGAAGAGTGATCCCCAGATAAAACAATCGGGAAAAAACCTGTACTAATCGTGGTTCTAACCACATCAGAAACCCTTTGGCATTGCTCTACTACATGCTCGATCCTTTTTGCAAAATTATTATTGTTTTTATTGTAGATGGTTTCGTTATGTGTTTCTACGTCTACAAATAAATGGCGATGAAAGAAATCATTGTTTTGATTGATGGCTGCAATTTCAATAGCATCTATACCTAAATCCGAACCCCTAGTTCCAGCCCCTATATCAGATCTATTTTTAATTATCTTGATGGTCATAAAATTATATTAGCCTGAATAAAAAAAAGAAGATTCAATAAGCAAAACTACTTAAACTTATGAAGTCTTTAATTAAAAAGTGATTAAAAAATTATCGAATAAAAATGGTACGAGAAATACTTGTTAATTTAATATCATTCCCAATAGCAATTCTACCTAAACGAAAGGGGTAATTCGTGCCATCAGAAAATTCAAAAATAAAATTAAATACCCCAATAAAATCATCCACCGAACGAGATTTAAATGTAAAATTAATTAGGCTACTCATGATGGCATTTTTATCCATTTTATTTTCACTTAAATCCATCTGCACTGTCCTCACATCTCCAATTTCCATACTACCTAAAAGGATATGTGTGGCATACTTTTCCTTTAGTTTAGTTGGTTTTAAACTAATGTCAATAGAAGAAGCAAAAAGTAATGGGTCTTGAATTTCATTGATATCCATTGTGATTCTAGTTAAAACAACTTGTTTTTTAGTTGAATCTGACTGCGCGAATGCGGAAATGGATAAAAAAACAAAGAAAACGGTGCTATACAATTTCATAAAGAGGCATTATGCCTTAAAGTTACCCGAAAAATGCTTCTAACCTATAATAAGAAGCTTTAAATTAGTGGAATGAAAAAAATAATTACAGCCCTATTTATTTTATTTGGTTTGCATGCCATCGCGGGCAGCGTTGATACCATAGAGATGAAAAGTGCCTATTTAAAAAAAGCAGTTAAATTCGTTATAGTTCAGCCAAGTAAACAAAGTCAAAAAAACAGTATCCAAGAACGCTATCCTGTTGTATACTTATTGAATGGATATGATGGGAATTACGCTCAATGGAGTAAAACTGCACCACAATTAGCAAAAACTTCAGATGATTTAAAAATTATTTTTGTGTACGCAGATGGTGGGAAAAGTAGTTGGTATTTTGATAGTCCAATTGATAGCACGAGTCAATACGAATCTTATATCACAAAAGAATTAGTGCCTTATGTAGATGCAAATTTTTCAACCATGGCTAGTTCAAAGTCAAGGGCCATCACAGGCTTGAGCATGGGAGGACACGGCGCATTGTACCTTGCGATAAGGCATTCAGATCTATTTGGTGCTGCAGGGTCTACATCGGGTGGATTTGATTTTAGACCTTTTCCAAAAAGTTGGAATCTTCAGAATTTATTAGGGGCATATGAAAGCAATAAAGAAAGATGGTATGATTATACTGTCATGCGACAAGTTGATTTACTTACAAATAATCAATTAGCGATCATTTTTGATTGTGGGATAGATGATATTTTCATAGCTATGAATCGTGCATTACATGAAAAATTGCTACAACTAAAAATTGACCACGATTATATAGAACGAGCTGGCGGACACAATCATCCCTATTGGCGAAGTAGTATCGATTTCCAGATGCTATTTTTTCACCAATTTTTTCAAAAAAATAAATAAGGAAATAATTTATTGAAGGAATCTATGACTGATGGATGCGTCTGGTATCATGCAATGATCTTTTTTCCCGAATAATACATACCTATTTTTTGCAATCAAATCGTATGCAAAATCACGTATAGGTTTTGGTATAAACTTTAATAAACGAAACAATTTAGGCCAGCCAGATAATCGATTAGCTATTTGAATGACAGCATCTGTTTTAGAGTACACTTTTTCTTGGTCAAATAAAATGACAGAAGCAATTGCATTTTCTTCTAAGCCGAATTCTTGCATGATAGCCACTGCAGCGCTGGATTGTGATGGTGCAAATTGAAAATAAACTTGCTTGTCGTATTTCAAAATGATATTGATTGTACGATTACAAAAATTACAAACTCCATCAAATAGAATGATACTATTTTTAGGCATTTGACTATTTATAAAACTACTTTCTTCTTTTAAATCCACTAGATTTTTTTTGTTTTGGATTATACTGAGGTGTGGGACCAAACATTTCAGGTACAGTACCTTTTAAAACTGGTGCACCTAATAATTCTTCGATCAATGCAAATTTAGATTGCTCCTTTTCACTTACTAAAGTAAAAGCAGTGCCTGTTGTTGCAGCACGAGCAGTTCTTCCAATACGATGGATATAATCCTCTCCATCATTCGGTACATCGTAATTAATAACAAGATCAATGTCTTCTATATCAATGCCTCTACTTAAGATATCTGTAGCAACTAAAATATTGGTTTTACCATTTCTATAATCTTGTAGGTATTGCTCTCTGCTTTTTTGGTCTAGATCCGAATGAATTTCTTCAGCTGCTAATTTCGCAGATTTTAAAATTGTAGTTAATTCTTTTACGTTTTGTTTTTTAGAACAAAAGACAATCACTTTCGAAAAACGCTTTGAACCAAGCATGTCTTTAATTATACCTGCCTTTTGCTGTTCATACACTATAAATGCTTTCTGTATAATTTGTTCTGGTGGTTTTGAAATAGCAATATTGATCTCCACCGGATTTTTTAAAATTTTATTGGCAAGGACACGCATTTTTTGCGGCATCGTTGCAGAAAACAATAAGTTCTGTCTTTCGGCAGGAAGATAAGTAATGATTTTAGCAATGTCGTCGTTGAAGCCCATGTCCAACATTCTATCCGCCTCATCCAACACTAAATATTTCAACCCTTTTAATTTCACATAACCCATGTTCAAATGCGCGATCATCCTACCAGGTGTGCAAACCACAATATCCGCACCAGAAGTCAATGCTTTTTTCTCTGCTGCAAAAGAATTGCCATCTCCTCCCCCATATACTGCAATAGAACTTACGTCTGTAAAATAGGCAAGCCCTTCTAAACCTTCTGCAATTTGAATCGCAAGCTCTCTTGTTGGCACAATTACCAATGCATTGATATCACCAGCATGATGTGGTGAAGTCAAAAGACGATGTAATAATGGTAATAAAAATGCGGCTGTTTTACCTGTACCTGTTTGTGCGGCTGCTATAATATCCTTCCCTTCTAATATTGGAACCATCACCTGTTGTTGAACAGGCGTTGCTGTTTCATATCCCATTGCGTCAATGCCGTCTAAAATGCGCTGATCCAGCCCTAAATCGATAAACTTCAAAATGTATAATTTAAATACAAAGGTAGCCTATAATTTTTCAAATAGCAGGTTCAATATTCTTGGTATTTGGTTACGATCTGCATCATCAAACTGTTCGTTTAATTGTAATAATTGAAATCCAGAAGCGTTTGCAGCTTGTATAAAATCTGTCACATGATGATTGAAGCAAGTAAGTACCTGAGTACCTGTTTCGGTTTCAAATCTGGCTTTGGATCCGGCGTATTGTTTAAAGGGGTGCAATTCACCAATATACACCTGACTACCAGTAGTAGTCACTTTAGAAACTTTATGAAAAACAGCATGAAGATCTTCGATATGTTCAAGCATTAAACTAAATGTAACAAGGTCATAGGTTGTTTTTGCAAAAGTCCAATCCTTGGTGATATCTACTTCAGTAAAATTAACTTTAGTTGATTTGATTTTATTTTTTGCAATTTCTAACATTCCTTGAGAGACATCAATCGCAGTTATTTGACCACAGATCGTTAATAACCAGTCGGTATTTTTACCAGTACCACAACCAACCTCTAAACAATGTTTGTAGTTCTTTCCTGATAATAACTTTTTAAGCGTAAGCGCTTCTAAGTCACGTGTTTTATTGTCATTGGTATCATATTGAGCTGCCCAACTATTGTATGCATTACTGATATCCATGTATAAAAATTCTAATTTAAATAAAGTTATAAATTAAAAGTCTTAAATTCAAAATATGAAAAAGAACCTTTTATTTACTTCGCTATTGAGTGCTGTGTTTCTTATAATAACTCATCCATCAATTGCGCAAGCCGAAAAGGCAGAGGCTGCAATTCAGGCATTTATGCAAACCACTCCTGTTGTGGGTCTATCGGTTGCAGTGGTAAAAAATAATAAAATTATTTACAATCACTCATTTGGATATAAAGACCTTGACCAACGATTACCATTGCAAAATGACAACATATTTAGAATCGCATCCATCTCAAAGTCATTCACAAGTACTGCTATCATGCAATTAGTTGCAAAAAAGCAAATTAGTTTAGACCAAGATGTGAGTGAGTTGGTTGGATTTAAAATTAGAAATCCAAAGTTTCCAAATACAATTATTACCTTAAAAATGTTATTGTCTCATCGTTCTTCTATCAATGACAGTGAAGGTTATTTTAGTTTAGACGCGATTGATCCATCAAAAAATCCAAATTGGGAAAAATCTTACAACGCTTACGAACCCGATAAAGGATATATGTATTGTAATTTAAATTACAATTTAGCAGGAACTATTTTAGAAAAAAAGACTGGCATTCGATTTGATAAATACATCCAGCAACAAATATTGGTTCCACTTGGTCTTTATGGAGGTTATAATGTGAATACATTAGATAGCAATTTGATTGCAAAAATTTACGAATTCAAAAGAGATAGTGCAAAGTTTATCAACTCCCCAAGTGCCTATGCACCAAGAACTGAAGAAATTAACAATTATACCATGGGGCGAAGTACTCCAATATTTTCACCAACAGGTGGGATGAAGATATCGGCACATGACTTAGCTGAGTATATGATTATGCATAGTCAATTGGGTAAACATAAAGGAAAAAGAATCATACCAAAAAACTTATCCAAACAAATGCAGGCAATCATTTCCGAAGAAGAAAACTATGGGATGGCATTGGAAACTTCTACACAATTGATACCAGGTAAAACGATGATTGGCCATACAGGTGTAGCTTACGGGCTATATAGTATTATGTTTTTTGAACCCAAAGAAAAAATTGGCTTTGTAGTCATCAGCAATGGTTGTGATACAAAAACAATCAATGGAATCAATGGAGTCTTACACAAAACAGTCAATATTTTGTACGAGCATTTAATTCAATGAAATACTAATCTAAAAAAATAACATCACAAGTGTTAAAACAATTCCTGCTAAAGTAAAGTACATTCCTTTTTTGAAAATTGTTGTGCCTGGCATAAACATATAAAAGGACGAGATGACAAAAAGGAATAATGAAAATCCAAAGAATATATTTAAATAATACAAAGGATCTTTATTTGTTGCCTTATGCATCTTGGTCATCTTATTTAATAAATATGGCAACTCCTTCACTGTAAATTCTGCCACACCAGTAGTTTTATTGTAAGTACCTTGTTCAAAAGTCACCACATCGAGTGTGTCAGACATTATTTTAAGATTTTTAATTTTGATAGCAGCTCCAACTGCATGTGATTCTAGACCAGTTGCTACAGTGAGTGTTTTTTGTTTCTCTTGTTTCAAAAAGTCCGTATCTCTAAAAATCATGATGATACCACTAATTGAATAGATGGCCATGATACCAGCTAAAAAGAAACCAAGATAACGGTGGCAAACACGCATGTATTTTGATATTTCGCTCATAGTAAAAAATTTAAAAGACGTTTGAGTCTGTAGTGAATTAAAATGATAATACTCGTGCTAAAATAAGCAATCTTAGTTATACTTGGAGTGTTGAAATAGAAAAGTCCATAGGTTTGATCTTATTAGTCATTAATTAGTTATAGAAAGTAGATATATTTGGCTTAGAATTTGTTCGTCATTTAATATGATTATAAATAATATTCTATGAAAAAATGTTTCTGTATACACTTTTTGGTTTGCTTCTTTGCAATTCATACCAATGCGCAACAATCAAAAGCGCATATCAACCATACAGCTATCTATGTGGTAGATATTCAAAAAACTGGCGACTTTTACTCCAATATCATTGGATTAGATACAGTGCCTGAGCCTTTTCACGATGGCAAGCATATTTGGTATAGTACTGGAGCACATACTATGTTGCATGTTATAGCGGGCGCAACAGCTAAAAAGGATTATTACAAAAATCAGCATACTTGTTTCACAGTTCCAGATTTTAACCAATTTATCAAAAAATTACAGGCACTTAATTGGCCGTATGAAGATGTGGCTGGGAATAAAAATGCCATCACTACCAGGGTAGACGGAGTGCATCAAATTTGGTTACAGGACCCAGATGGATATTGGTTGGAAATAAACGATGATAAGTATTAATTGAAAAATAAATTACGGCATCATGATCATAAAAGAAAAAGCATTTGAATCCTTCACCTGGATTGATATTGAGAATGCAAATAAAAAAGAACTAGAAATAATCGCAAGCAAGTATAATCTAAATTATTTTTTAATTAAAGATGCACTTGATATTGGTCACTTACCAAAGTACGAGCAATTACATCAACATGATTTTTTTATTTTCAGGGCATATACATCCAATGTGAATTTGAATATTGATGAAATTGGAGAAATGTCTAATAAAATCGCCTTCTTTATATTTGATGATAAGTTAATCACCATACATCGTGCTTCATTTGAATTTTTAAACATTGAAGAAGATAAGCATATTAAAATAAGTGCGCTTTTTTTAAGGATTGTTGGCTTCATGATTGATTCATTCAAAACACCTACACTTGAGCTTTCAAATAAAATAACTGAAATTGAAAAAACAATCTTTTTAAAAGACTATAGAGTTGTTTTGATCGAAGAACTCTATTTTATTAAAACACAATCAAGGATATTAAAGAAAATAATTTCAATTTCAGAGTCAACCATTCTAAAAGCACAGGATAAATATAAAGTTTCCTATATCTTTCAAGATATTGAAGACCAATTGCTGAACTTACTTACTATCAATGAAGAATCTGTTGAAAATTCTACCCAATTAATGAACACCTATCTTTCACTAAGTGATCAAAAGAATAACGAAGTAGTAAGATTATTAACTATATTTTCGGTGTTTTTTCTTCCACTAAACTTTATTGCAGGGGTCTATGGCATGAACTTTTTATTTATGCCTGAGTTGTCCTGGAAATTAGGTTATGCATTTGCTTTATGCCTAATGGCAATCGTTGTGATCGTCATCTACCTTTGGTTTAGACGAAAAAGAATCCTTTAAATAAATTGAAAGATAAAGGGTAATACAAAGCTGATAAAAGCTGCCCAAATTGCATATACGGGAATAAACGATGCAATTGTTGCTTCCACATTTTGTAAAGTAGCTTTTCCATTTAAGTGTTTAATCATGCCATAGGACACCAATAATAAATGTGCAAACATTAAAAGATTTGCGCCTAATACGGCTAATCTGTTGGGAGAGAGACCGAATTCAGAAAGTCTAAAAGAAATAGCAGAAAGCGCAATTGCATTGGCAATGATTGTCAGTAAGGCTAATCCAAGTAGAATGATTAGATTAATTTTTGAACTTGCATTATTTGTTACCTCAGTTAAAGAAAATAGGATAATCGACATTACAGCAATCAATAAAATATTAAATAGCAATAGGAAATTACGATCATTGTAAATATTCACACCAGTATAGATCAAAGTAGAAAGAAATACCAATAAAGTAACAAAAATGAAAGGAGTAAATATTCTAGCAATTGTTGGAGAAATTTTATTGACTAGTTCTGGATTATTTTGAATCAGAAAAGTAGACAAAATTGGCATAGCTGCTAAACCCCATACAGCTATTTGTTCGAAATAAAAATCTTTGATATCTATTTTTAATAATTCAAATAAAGCGATGGTGATGCCTGTAAAGAACATGCCCGAGATAAAAATTAACCCAGTCATGATCACAAAGTTGCCGTTGTATTTTAGAAATGCAATAGTCTTATGATTATTTTTTAAATCTCCGCCAATAAAAGTATAACCCAAAATAGCCCACAAGAAAATTGGTAAATGCATTAAGGTTAATATAAATGTCGAACTATTCTCATTGTAAGGCAAGCTATTGACAAAAATAGCCGATCCTATGTATAAGATAAATGGTAAAATAAATTTATGCACTGCCAATTGCTGCTTCCAGATAAAGTACATTGTTAAAATTGGGAAAACAACGAAACCAATATTCTTAGACATATATACATCATATTCTAGACCTAAAAATGAAGGTATTTTAGCAATTAATCCCCCTATAAAAGCAGCTACCACAATAAAAAGGATTTCATTTTTGCTGCCCCAAAAAACAGACTCATCTTTGAAGTTCAACCTTTCGTTCCAGGCCTGAGCAGCAGGCTCATCCCTAAGTTCTTGGAAGACCGCGTTAAAAGAAGTTATAAAGATCCCTTTATGTTCACGATACATTTTTTCCAATTGTTTCGGATTATTGATATTGGTTTTGATTTCGTTTTCCATTTTTTAATTTGTTTTTTGTATTAATTTCTCTAAAGCATCTATATGCAGGTTAAATGCATTTTTACCTTCTTCAGTGACCGTATAAGTTGTATTTGGTTTTTTTCCTACAAACTTTTTAGTAATTGATATGTACTGCGCTTTTTCTAAAGCAGCTAAATGACTAGCCATATTCCCATCAGTCAATTGTAGTTGTTCTTTGAGTGTACCAAAATCAACAACCTCATTGACCAATAAAATGGACATGATGCCTAATCTAACTCGACTTTCAAAAGCCTTATTGAATGCAGCTAAATAATTATTCACTTCTCGTATTTAAAGTAGATGTAAAGACCATACACAATATGTAATACACCAAATCCTATTCCCCAAAATAATAAAGCATATTCAACATAATAAGCAGCAGCCAATCCAAGTAGTATTTCTATTATGCCTAATGATCTAATATCATGAAGCGTATACTTGCTAGCGTTATAAATTGCAAGTCCATAAAATAAAATGGTTGATGGGATAATTAATTTGATATAACTATGATGTAATAGGATTACACAAAACAATGCTCCCGTCAAAAGTGGTACAGCAAAGTTGATGACTAATCTTTTTGCGGTCGCATCCCAAATTGCAACAGATTTTGCAGAGGCCTTACGCATGGAAAGAAAAATTGCTGTAGCCAAAGCAATTATCAATAATAAAAACAATTCTGTTAAAAGGAAACGGAAGACCGAGTAATTTAAACTTCCGTCGATATTCATCAACTTAATGTAATATCCAGGCTGATCAATATCCAACCCTAAAAATGCATAAGCTACCATTACACCAACAATTGCCATCAATCCAACAATGACGCCCGAAAATCCACTTAATGATAAAAACCTAGAGGATTGTTCCATCATTGAACGTATCGCTTTGATTGATTCTAGTTGTTCTTTTTGCTGATCCATAAACTTATATTTTAAAAGTACTTTGAATTACAAAGTAAATAAGAAATTAAGAATCCACCAAAAAATTAACCGATTTTGTTCCTAACATTGTATTGTACCATGCATTACCCAATTCAATTAACTCAAATAAGTACCGAAAAGGCTATTTATATCCCTGATTATGAACAGGTTAAGGATATCTACGCATCCTTGTTGGATTTGGATCACAATACCCCCTTCCCTTTTTGGGCTAAACTATGGCCATCGTCCATTGCACTGCTTGATATACTTATGACACACCCTCACCTGATTCAAAATAAACATGTGCTAGAAATTGGAGCAGGTATTGGCTTGCCCTCATTAATGATGGCATCAATTTCAAAATCAATTCAAATAAGTGATCATGATATAGAGGCAGTTGCACTTTTGAAAAAAAATATTGAATATCTACAATTACAAAATGCGGAGGCCTTACAATTAGATTGGGATAATGTCCCAAAAAATATGAATCCAGATGTGGTGATTTTAAGTGATGTCAATTATGACCCTACTCAATTTGATCCCTTAGTTGCGTTGATTGATAAATTCATTAAACAGGGATGTACTATTATTTTATCGACACCACAAAGAATTATGGCTAGTCCATTTGTGCAAAAAATTGAAGCATACATCATAGAGCGATATGAAGTATTGGTGGATGAAAATGGAATCAAAAAAGAAATAAGTATCTTAGTCCTATCAAAAAAATATTCATATGGTTAAAAATGATTTTAAAACTGTAGATGAGTACATTCAAAGTTTTTCTAAAAAAACACAAGTTCATTTAAAATCAATTAGAGCAGCAATCAAATCAGTTGCGCCAGAAGCTTTGGAACAGATCTCTTATTGTATGCCAGCATATAAAGTAAATAAAAAACCTTTTATTTACTTTGGAGCTTACGAAAAGCATATTGGATTTTATGCCACGCCAAATACCCATGAGCAATTTGCAAAGCAATTATCTAAATATAAACAAGGAAAAGGTTCTGTTCAGTTTCCAATTGAGGAACCCATGCCCATTGAATTAATTACCAAAATGATTCAATTTAAATTGAAAAGCATGTCTTAAATATGGACTTGAATATTACAATAGAACAGATTAATAATAGCCATATTGCAGCTTTACAACAAATTGGACGTCAAACTTTTTCAGAAACTTTTGCCGAAAGCAATAGTGCCGAGAATATGGCTAAATACCTAGAAGAAGCCTATTCATTTGAAAAACTTAATGAGGAATTAAATAACCAAAACTCATTTTTTTACTTCGCAATCTTGGATGAAAAAGTAATTGGTTATCTAAAATTGAATATGGGCGAATCTCAGACCGAGCTTAAAGACAATGATGCACTTGAAATTGAACGCATTTATGTATTAAAGGATTTTCACGGTAAAAAAGTAGGACAATTGTTGTTTGATAAAGCCATTACAATAGCAAAAGAGCTTCAATTAGCATATGTTTGGCTAGGTGTATGGGAAGAAAATAAAAAAGCCCTCCAGTTTTATACAAAAAATGGATTTGTTGAATTTGATCAACATGTTTTTGTGCTTGGTGATGAAGCACAAACGGATATCATGATGAAATTAGCATTAAAATAATTGAATGGTATAATCCAGTAGTTCGCTCCCACCTATTGCTCCGTGACCAGGTATCACAATTTTAAGATTGGGATATTGTATTTTAATTTTCCGAACGGTATTGGACCACTCAGCTACATTGGCATCTCCTAAATAGCCTTTAGTAGCATCAAGTTCTTTAATCAAACAGCCTCCAAATAAAACATTTTCACTAGGAAAATAGCCCACTACATTATCCTTTGTGTGTCCTTGACCAAAATACTTTACCATCGCATAGGTTTTACCAAGACTTAACTTAAGGTCATCTTTAAAACCGTTTTGAGGATTGACAACATGATTTGCTTTAGTTAATTCGATGGTACTATAATTTGCGAAAGAAGGGATGTTTAAATTATGGAATGCAGCTAGCCCACCTAAGCAATCACTATGAAAATGTGTCGGTACAACCGCATTAATTTTACAGTGTAATTTTTCCTTAATGAACTTAATTAACTCATTGGCACTTGTATCATTAGTAGGCGTATCAAAAACAATGGCTTCATTGTTATTTCTTACGATCATACCGTTGCAAGGCACATTACCAAAATCGTTCGTTTGTAAGTAGGAAGTATGCACAAATGCATTTTCTGAAATTTGAATGACAATTAAATTATCAGACTGATACAGTTCAATAGGCTTAAATGCTTTTGAGCTTGGAATAGTTTGTGCATATCCGTCTTCACAAAGTAAAAATGCAAGGATAAAAAGAAGTGTCTTCATATCCTAAATATAAGAAAATATGCAGTGACTACTTTGCAGGTTCTTTACTTATCATTCAACCCAATACCAAATCCAAACATGGCTGCAACTAAAGCT